>Ga0116217_10000049_pt1 | contig 146965 bp, 146 predicted proteins | sample Sb_taG_6_FD_89697 | JGI IMG/M metagenome (GOLD analysis project Ga0116217, IMG submission 89697) | Peat soil microbial communities from Weissenstadt, Germany - Sb_50d_4_PS metaG | ecosystem: Environmental > Terrestrial > Soil > Wetlands > Peat | place: Germany: Weissenstadt | collected...
GAGAGGTAGCGCGCGCGATCGCCTATCGGAATCGCGAACGCGGACTACGCAAGAAACGGTTCGGGGATACTCAGATGCGCAAGTGGAAAGTCCACCGACGACCTATCTGGAAGCGGCACTAGGGTTCGCCGTACCCATATCGATGAGAATAGTGTGAAGGCTGGTGAGGGGTGTCGAGGAGTGGGTCCCGTCGGTGTAAGTCCACCCTGAGCCCATCGACATTACGCCACCAACCGACGCGTACTGCGCGACGATTACTCCGGTCGAGTTCAGAACCGAGAAGCCAGGAGTCCCACCAGTCGCGACGAAGACCGAACCATTCGGATTCTCGACCCAGAAGACGACACTTCCGAATGTGACATCGGATGTTTCGACGGTGAGATTGTACGTATAGTCCCCTGCCGAGCAACCGGAGTCGGCGAAGGTTCCACCAGTCTTACAATTGCCGGCCAAAGGGTTTCCTGCGCTGAAATCCCCGTAAATGCAGCAGGTGCCAGGCCCTGGTGTTGGAGTGGTTATTAGAAGGACCAGAATCAGGGTCGCAACAAGCGTAGCCGCTAGTACGAAAGCGGCAGCCTTCGAGCTGATTGCACCTGTCATGCTCGCTTACAATTAGTGTCCACCCGCCCTTCAGTTTAGTGGCCGAGTTGCAGTTTCAAGATCGGGCCGTGCTTCCCGCGCCCCCGGCTCTTCTTGGGGAAGGTCACCGATTTGGTACAAACGGGTCGGTTGTGAACGGTCCCGATCGAGTTACGATTGGCTCCATCGGCATTCGCATGTTGTCTTATCTTCCAGAACTTGCTCGCCCCCCCGATGTGCGCGAAGTGCACGACCGCCGCGGCGGTCTACCGGACGGGCGAATTAATTCCGTGCAGGTGCCCCTGCCTCCCAGGCGGGTCGGACGTCGAACCGGAAACAGGCCGCCGAGCCTGCCAAGTCTGCCATCACACCGTCCAGGCGACTTGAGGATACCGCGGAAACCGGTCCTTTGCCCGTGCGGGGGTGGGTAGCCTTCGCGGGACGGAGTTCGCTCGGCCAGCGGGGCAGAACGCCTATTTGAGCCTCGACCGGGCAGAAGGGTGTTGGTCGGCAAAGAGACGAAAATAGGGAAGGTCCTCTGAATAGGCTTTGGCCCACATCTTTCGTCGGCCCTCGCTAAACTCAGCTGGGGTCATCCCGGAAGCCGGACCGTAGCCGAACACATCGATGACCGTTCTCCCCCCGTGGGACGTGTACAGAAATACCGTCGTCGACCCAGCGTAAGGACCACTGAGGTCCTCCTGGATCCTCACGGCGGGGCGTATGGTAGTCATCCGACAGACCATCTTCTCCCACCGGTTCCCCTTACGCTTCTCATAGCTGAGGAGGGTCGAAACCTCGGAGAGCGACTTCTCTTCGAAGTTCCGCACATCAGCCGTATGGGCCTTCGAGTGGAACGTGTCGTCATCCATGAAGTCCCAGACGACCTCGAGTGGCGCATCGTAGACGGCCCCTCTGTCCTCGACATACGCCACGCTTAGCAGGCCCGCCTTGGGCTGAGTCTTCTTAGAGCGTTTGGCTAGTGCCTTCAATCCGCACACCTGCTCGCGGTCATCGCAACCAACGGTACGTCCGCCCGGCTTAAATTCGTCATGGCTCCAGGCCCGACTCCTGACGAGGTTAGGCAAGGCCTTTCACGTCCCCGTGCCGTTCAGGATCGCCGCTCGTAGGGGTCACGTCTTCAGGCGTCGGCCCGGGTTCCCTACGGGCTCCCAGAACGGGTGCATTATTCCCGTCCGGGAGGGACAAGCCGGCGATTCTGTGCAGGCTTTGGGACGCCGGTACGTCCCGGCCCGACTATTCAAGCAGGGTTAGAGGAATGGAGATAGCGAAGAGCCTGCCGGGAAAACAGGCCAATCACCGGGATGGACACAAGCCCGATGATGAGGATGGCCACGCTGATCCAAACCATGAAACTAGGCCCGCAAGTGATGCTGACTCCCGAGTGCACGAATTGTCCGGAAGATTGATCGGATCCGCAGTTAGGGACGATTAGCAGTAGGTACCACATTCCGATAAAGGATCCCCACCCGATGGCAATGGCCGAGAAGATGTACATTCGGCGAGTATTCAGTCGGATCCTCGCCTCTGGGGACAACGACATTTTGGCCTCCGAGTGCGGGGCGCCCTCATTCGCAATGAGGGTGCCAGCAGAGATGAAGGTATCACGACGACCTGCGATTCCCGAGATTCCCTGCTATTGAGTAGGATTATCTCATCCAAAAGAGCCCGACACCTCGAAAGAGTTTTCTTGGAAGAGGCCTGGGGACCCCCGGGGGAATACCCCATGAGTTCGCTCGACCGGCCTTCTAAGGCACTGAGGTCACCCCACCGAATTGGGCGGCGAGAAGGGCTCAAATTTGTAGGCAGTTTGGCAATCGCGTGCGTTCTGACTTTTCTGTGTGTGGGAACGGTCTCTGCACAGCCGCTCGCGGCGTCGAGAACGGGTTCCAGTTTGCAAGATCCAATTCATTGTGGTGTGGGGTACGCTCCGGGTCAGCCAGGATACGACCCGGTAAACCATTGGATGTATGTTCCCAATTCGGCGGGCGCCGCGAGCGTGACCGTACTCAAGGCCCATTGCGACGTGGTGAGGACGATTCCCCTGAGCTCTACTCACACTAACGAGCCCTTGGCTGCCTCCTATGATCCACTAGACAACGAGATCTACATCGTGCCCTACTTCGGCTGCAACGTAGTCGTGATTTCAGGGCTGGAAGTAGAACACACGATTCATGTGCGCAACTGTGGCGAAGGATTCAATGACATCATTTGGGACCCGGCGGCTAATCTGATGATCGCGACGGACTACAGCACCAACGCCGTCTACGCATTCTCAGGTAACGTCGTGGTTGGACATCCGATTCCGGTGGGCCAGCTCCCTTCCGGGCTTGATTACGACCCCTGCTACAACGAGATTCTAGTTGTCGACGCTGGGACCTCCAATGTGACCGTACTCAGCGCGTCGGATCCGTTCTCAGGTTCCCACCTCAGCATCCCGGTCGGCCTCGACCCTCAGTACATCGCTTACGACCCGTCGAATCACACCGATTACGTCACGAACTTTTACTACAATGTTTCAGTTATCAATGGAGCAGGCGCGGAACTCGGGGCGGTCCCGACGGGAGGCAATCCCTTGGGCATCGCGTGGTCTCCCGCCGCGCACCAGATGTATGTGGGGGATTACGGCTCGACGAATGTGTGGATCGTGAAGGGTCTAAACGTCACTCACACGTTCAACGGGGTCTGGGGCGTCCCGGTGGCGATGGCGTACGATGAATTCGATAAGGGGATGTATGTGACCACGGCTTTCAGTCTCTTTCCAAATGAGCAGGGCACTGTCTGGGAACTCACCTGACGATTGGTAACGATTCCTTATTCAGGTGCACGCGATCCGGTCCTTGCCACGGACCACCCCAATTCGTCCCGCCATAGACACCCGGAAAGGGCACCTTCTGAACGGCTTGGGCGGTCATGAGGGTCGTTGAACCGTTTTGCACGGCAGGAGTTCTACACGGCCAAGGTAGCGGTTCGGCGAGCATAGACTGCCCTTCGACACGTTTCAGCAGGCAAACCCACGTGCTGCGCGACTTCCGACCACGCCAAGCCCTGTTTCCGAAGGGTCCCAGCCTTCGCAGCTAGCTCCACCGTAACTCGGCGAGGTCGACCGGGGGGCGTCCAGAACGAGTGGGCCTACGCCCCTCCTTGATTTCGCGCATAGCCACTCTGACCCGTTCTGACTTTCTGCGCGACTCGAAAGCCGTGATCACCGGGAGGATTGCACGAAGCAGATCTCGGCCCATGTTGGGCGTTCCATCCACTGAGGAGTCCAACATTGGTTCACGAAGGGAATGGAACCTGATCCCGAGCGCTTCCAGTTCTTCGATTGTCGCGACCGCCCTGCTAAACCGTTCTTCTCTCGACCACCTGTCCAAGCTCCAGACCAACAGTTCACTCCACGGACGGCCCGGCTTTCGGGCGTCCCCGAGTAATCGTTCGTACTCCTTTCGCTCGAGCTTGCCGGTCGCGGACACCTTCTCGCTGTAAGTGTGAGAGACCACCCAGCCCTTCCGGAGAGCTTCCGACCGGAGGTCGCGCTCCTGGCCGGCCAGGTCTTGGTCTTCGGTGGATACCCGGAGGTACAGGGCTACTCTGAGACCGGATATTGAACTGTCCCCATCCATCCCAATAGTTGCTCCCTTCGGTCGCCTTCGACTTGCTCGCTCAGACTCATCAGCCTAGGTTGAGACCAAGGCTGCTGAGTCTGCGCTCGCACCCCTGCTCCCCTCCTTCTATGGTTCCCCTCACGCCGAAAGCCGACGGCAGGTCCCCGCCTCCCCACAAGTCACAGAGGAGTTTTGGCACCGGGCCCCTTCGCGCCGGGGGACCCCGGGCGTATCTCCGTTTCCAGAACGGACGCCCTCGCCGGGTGATCGCCATTCCCGGGGTCCTATCTCTTGGCCGGAACCTACGGTGGGCCTCCGGCTTCATTGAGATCCGATGACAGTTCATCCCTCGACTCCGATGGCCTCCCTCCTTAGATGCGAACGAACGGAACGGGCAACGGACTCAGCGATCTGATGGACTTCGTTCTCGGGAAGCGGCAGCTGGCATCTTCGTCCGTTCTCCGCCAGCAGGTATTCCTCGACGTGATCCTGGCCGAACCAGCGACCCCCCCACCGAGTTAGTCGAACGGCGAGCCGGAATAGAGAATCATTTCGACGACCTTCCGGAATCGGTGCACGGCACCCCAGTCCAAAGTGGATTGGTTCTTCACAAAGCAGACAAGTGGGGGCTCCGGCCCAGCATCGGGGGTGATACCCCCCAAACGAACCCCACTTCGCAATCTCCGTGACGATCTTCTGCCCGCACCAAACGCAGGGGAGACTCATTGTCCAGCCCCCGGTCTCGTGTTCTGGGATTGGTGGACCTTGCGAATATGCCAGAACAGGTTTTTGCCGAAGTAGAATTGACCGCACGTAAAGCAGCGGTAGATTCTGCGCTCCCGATAGGCCCGGTCCACTATGGGGTCGGTCATGGAGTCGCCCCCTCTGCCCCGGAGTCCCGTGGCTTTCGGGAGAATCGCTCCCTAGCCTGTATGGCACGGGGGGTCAGGACTGACCCTTCAGGACACAACCCGGCGCAGTGCTGGCACCAGTACGTTCCCGGGTGGTCCTTGAATCGAGAGTCGGCGCGATCGTACCAGTGGGTCTTGACCCGATGCTTACAGGTCCCGCACCGATAGCCTTCGTCCTTGCCCCGCTGAGGGGTCGGCCAGTAGGGCGGGGTGGAACCGGTCAGGGGCGACACCTCCCTAGTTTATGGTTTTTGGAACGAGTCCTGCTGACGATGTGGGAGACGGTCTTTTGGGTCACTTCAGCAGTCGTTTGGGTCGCATTGGCGTTTGGTTGGGTGGTGTTTGCTGTGAGATTTCGGAGGCTGGCAGAGGACGCCCGGCGCGAGAGCGAAATGGTTGCCAAGCTCAAGAACGCTCTCGGAGAGATGCCCAGTTTACTAATCGCAAAACCAGTCGCAGACTCGCTTATGACCCTCTTCCGTGCGGAACGAACCGGTTTCATTCTGGCGTCTGCTGCTTCGATAGTTACCGCCGCAGCCGCCGTATTCTCCGCCGTCGCTGCGGTCTCCTCGGCGTATTGGTAAATGGAAAAATCCGGACCCCGGTTGCCCGGGGCCCGTGAAGAGGTTAGCTCCTTTGGGATGGAACGAAGTCGAGCGGCGTACTCACGGTCGAGCCGGTTCAAATCGGAGTGAGCAAACGGACAAGCTGGCGGACGAGCCAAAAGGGCAATTCCGCTCTCGGATAGCCCCGAGCGGATTCGAACCGCTGTCGCCGGCTCCAAAGGCCAGCATGCTTGGCCACTACACCACGGGGCTGCGGCGGACACGGGCACGCCGAACTAATGAGTACATCGCCGCCCGCCTCCGAGGATATTAGGGTCGATAACCTCCCAAGGCGCATGCGGCGCACCAAGATCCTGGCGACCGTCGGCCCGGCCACCGAAGCGCCCGCCCGACTCGTCGCGCTGATCGCCGCGGGCGCGGATGCGTTTCGATTGAACTTTGCGCACGGCACAGATTCCGAACATCGCAGTGCTCTGCGACGAATTCATGCCGCGGCGCGGGCCACCCACCGGGAGGTGGCGACGGTTGGTGACGTTCCGGGACCAAAGATTCGGCTCGGGGAGATCGAGGGAGGGTCGATCCAGCTCGTCCCAGGGCACGCGTGGATTCTCGACGACGATTCGACCCCCGGTAATCTCTCGAGGGCCGGGATACAAATCCCGTCGTTCGAGCGCATAGCGAAGGCTGGTGACCCCCTCCTGCTGGGGGATGGAAGCGTCGAGCTCATCGTCCAGCGTGCGGGCCCGCGGTCGCTCCGTACCAAGGTCGTGAACGGGGGGCCGGTTAGCTCGCATGCCGGACTGTTCCTCCCCCGCGCCCATCTTCGCGCGTCGGTGTTCGCGGAAAAGGACCGTCATGATGCTTCCGTCGGGATCGCTGGGGGGATCGACTACCTGGCCCTGTCGTTCGTGCGCGATGCCCAGGACCTGACGGGAGCGCGGCGATGGCTGGACCGACACGGGGGACGCGACGTGGGACTCATCGCGAAGATCGAGCGGGCCGAGGCGCTCGGCGCGATCGATTCCATCCTGGACGCCGCGGACGGAATCATGGTCGCCCGAGGAGACCTCGGAATCGAGGTTCCGCTGGAACGCCTCGCCCTCGAACAGAAGATGCTCGTTCGCAAGGCGAACCTTGCGGGGAAATTCGCCGTCGTTGCGACGCAGATGCTCCTCAGCATGCTGAACTCGCCGCGTCCGACGCGGGCGGAAGCGACCGATGTCGCGAATGCCGTGCTCGACGGTGCCGACGCGGTGATGCTCAGCGAGGAGAGCGCCGTCGGGAGCTTCCCCATCGAATCCGTACGGTGGCTCGACCGCATCGCACGCGCGACCGAATCGGCGGTGGACCCGGCCCCGTTGCGGGGGAGCGGGGCCCTTCGGACTCGCGAGCCCGAACGGGCCGTGGCTGCCGCCGCCGTCGAGCTAGCCGAGGGGGTGGGGGCGAAGGCCATCGTCACTCCTACCCATTCCGGACGCACGGCGCGCCTGGTAGCCCGGTTGCATCCGATGTGTCCGGTCGTGGCGATCTCCAATAGCGCCGCGACCCGCCGAAAACTGGCGCTCGTCGGCGGAGTTACCTCGTTGCCCGCTCCCGTGCATCGCGACCTGGTCGAGCTGCGCACGCGGGCTTGGGAACTCGTCGACCGGGCCGGGCTCACTGGCCCCGCTCCGATCGTGCTCACTGCGGGCTATCCGGTTGAAGGCCGCCCGACTAATCTCATCACTCTGGTCGATTCGGTGCAGGCAGTGCGCGCGTGGTCTCGGACCGCAAGATAGCACCTTTCCCCACAGGGCCCCGCCGTCCGCTGACCCAGGCCAAGAGCGGCAGCGGGGCGAGTGCGATCGCTCCGGTGAACCACCAAGCGGCCGTGTAGCCGAAGTCGCTCGCCACGAACGCATACGCGATCGCGAGACCACTACCCAGGAAGATCTGGATGGAGTTGAGCAACGAGAGGCCCAGCGACAGGCTCTCTCCGCGGGACTCGGGTAGGTACGACGGAAGTAGGTAGAGGACGGCAAAGACCACCCCGTCGGCAAATCCAAGGAAGGCAAAGAGCCCAACCAACGCCGCCAGGGGGAGGTACGGGACCAGAAGGAGCGCTACACCGGAAGCGATCCCCCACGCGAGGATCACCTGACGCATCTCGGCCCTTCGCTCGCCCAGCAGCCCGCCGATGGGCCCCCCCGGGATCTCGAGCACGATCATCACCGTCGGGATTCCGGCAGCCACGGCGATCGACCACCCCGGGTGGACGGCGGATGCGAATTGGATGAAGTACTGGGCCGCGACGTAGTAGGCTGCCCACAGCCCGGCGGTTCCGACTGCCAGGGCCCACAAAGATCGAGAACGGAGGATGGGCGTAGCCGCGTCCCAGAGCTGGCGCGCGGCTCGGCGGGGAGGAGGGGGTCCCGCCGTCGGCAGCGTAAACGGAGCCGTGGCGGCGCAGAGCAGCAGCCCGACTCCGCCGGCGAGGAGCGCTGTCGGCCAGCCGAACACCGCTCCCAGGAACGCCCCTCCGAACAGGCCCGCCCCCGAGCCGATGCTGAACCCGGCATTGTACAGGCCGATGACCGGACCTCGGGTTCCCGCCGGATAGTAGGAAGTGATGAGTCCCAGTGCCGGGGCAAAGAAAAATGCCGCACCGGCCCCCGTGCCGAACCGCAGGGCGGAGAGCACGAGCCAATTCGGAGAGAACGCCGATGCCGTAGCTAAGCTCCCCATCAGGAAGAGCGCGAAGATCGAGACCGTTCGGTTGCCCCATCGGAGCGCGGCGAATCCCGCCGGGATCTGGAACACCGCGGCGCCGATGAGGAAGGACCCGACGACGACCCCCAGCTGGGGCGTGGAGAGTCCGAGACCCGAGCCCACCAGAGGCAGAACCGCGCCAACATTGTACCAGTTGAACGCGTAGACGACCCGGGCCACCATCAGGCTCGTAGCCGCTTCGCGTCGGCCGGTGGGCCCGACCGCGTTCACCGAGCGTCCCGCCCAAGCCAACCGTGAGTCTCGAAGAAACGCAGGAATCCCGCGGCAGCGAGTTCGTAGCCCGAGACCAGCGATTCGCGAGTGCTCGGCGTGGACTCGGTAGGCGAAGTCGAATCGTAACGCCGCAGCCGCTCGGAGATGAAGTCGACCTCCGGCCGTTCCCGAGCGGCCGCAAGCGCCACGTCCCGCCACTGCTCGACGATGGTCCGGTAACGGACGAGGTCGGCCGCTCCGTCGGGACTCGGTCCGAAGTGGCTGAACAGCACCAGCCGGGGATCCGTGCGGCGCATCGTTTCCAGGCTAGAGAACAACTGCTCGAGGTCGAGGTCCGGTGGAGGCACGGCCGGGCGGAGGTGGGCGCTGTGCTCGAGACGAACTCCGGCCCCATCTCCTGTGAACACGGCTCGGACTCCAGAATCGAAGAACGCGAGGTGGTGCTTGGCGTGGCCGGGCGTCGCCAGCACCGACAGCTCTCCTCCCTGGACGGGGAATCTCTCTCCGCCCCTCAGGGCCACTATCCGGGACGTGGGCACGGGAATGATCGTCCCCCAGAGAGGGTCAGCGGCCGCGCCCCAGGCGCGTCGGGCACTCGCCACGAGGCGGCTGGGGTCGACCAGATGGGGGACCCCCAGCTCGTGGGCATAGAACGTGGCATTCGGGAACGACTCCACGACCGCTCCCATCCCGCCTGCATGGTCGAGGTGAATGTGCGTGACGAAGACCCGGTGGACCTCCCCCGGGCTCACCCCGGCGCGGCTGATCCCACCCAGCAGGGCCTCACGGCACGTGGAGGGGCCCGTTTCGATCAGGTTCCACCCCTGCTCGCCGGGCACGAGGTAGGCCGCGACTAGTCCCTCCGTGTCGCGGAAGTCCAGGTCGAGAAGTTGCCGACCCTGACCAAGGTCGCGGACGCTGGGTCGATTCATGCGACCGACAGCTCACCAGTGAAGGAGCGGGTTGCCGTACACGTAGAACGCGAGTGTGGTCACCCCAGCGAACGCTCCGATCCCGAGGATGGAGGCTAACCAGATCGGCGTGCTCCAGCGGAGCACTTTGGCGCCGTCCAGGGGGCCGAACGGTAGGAGGTTGAACGTGGCGAACCAGCCGTTCACCCATGCCAGCAGGAGGAGCCAGATGAAGTAGGGGGAGTGAGCCAAGTACAGTCCGACGGACGCGGCATAGAACACGGTGGCGAAGCCCAGGTTGGTCACGGGCCCGGCGAGGCTCGTCCGGCCCCAATTCGGGAGGTCCACTGCGCTCATGCCGCTCACCACGGTCGCGCCGGGGGCGGCCCACAGAAAGTGCAGGCTCGCGGTGAGCAGCGAGAAAATCAGCCCGAACGGCGACATCCGGAACTCGGCCCAGAACCCGTGGCGCTGCGCGACTACCTTGTGGGCGAGCTCGTGGGCTACGAAGCCGGTCAGTGCGGCGCCCGCGGAAGCCAGGACGAGCGGGAGCGATACGTTGAACGCGAAACCGCCGGAACCCCCGAGGAAGAATCCACTGCCGCTGAAGAGCAGAACCAGGTCCAGGGTCAGTACAGCATACGCGATACCGATCTGGATCAGCTCCGTACGGGACGTCGTGATTCGCGCGGTCGGCGCCTGAGCGGCCGTCCAGGTGTAGTGGTAGGTCGGGCCCGAGGTCACGCGACCACCTTCCGGTCCGCGACACCGTACCACTGCTCGACGGGCATCGGAAAATGGACGTGCTGGCCCCCGATCAGCGCACGGATCAGCTCAACTCCGTCGGCCAATCGCGGCCCCGGGCGACTGAAGTACGCCTCGTCGACCACGAAGATCCCAAGTCGGGGTGAGAACCTGCCTACGCCGTCACCGATCTTCGGGTCGGCCAGTTCGCGCAGTGTCCGAGGGACACTGAAGCTGCACGGGCTGATGACGAGCAGGTCGGGGTCCCGCGTGGCGAGCGCGGGCCACGAAGTCCGCTCTCCCGGTATCCCAGCTGCCGGGCCAATGGACGTCCCCCCCGCGGATTGAACGATCTCCGAGGTCCACAGGCCGGCCAGGATCGGCGGATCGACCCACTCAACCACAGCGACCCGGGGGTGCGTAGAGGATGTCGCTGAGATGCGGGACCGTTCCTCCAGGCTCGTGCGCAGTTTCGTGCCGGACCCCCGGTCGCCGAGGGCCTGGGCGACGGTCGAGATGCTTGCCCACACGTTCTCGAGCGTGCGCGGGGTCAACGACAGGACCTGGGGAGCGACCCCGGCCCGAGCGCACGCCTCGGCGACCTCGGCCTCCGTCACCGAACAGACGCCGCACAGGTCCTGGGTGATGAGTAGCTCGGGCTGCAGCTGCTTCAGCAGTTTGATATCGAGCTCGTACAGGCTGTTGCCCTGGGAGCGCGCGCTGCTCACTCGGGCATCGATCACGGCCGACGGGTCGCTCGAGTCGAGCGTGCGGGCGCGCATCACCACCGGCAAGTCGAGCACTCCGGCAGGGAAGTCGCACTCTGCGCTGCGGCCGACCAGCTCCGCGCCATGACCGAGCGCCCAGACGATCTCCGTAGCACTGGGCAACACTGAAACGACGCGCATCAGACCTCGAACAGGGTCCGTGACTCGGTCCGAGCCTACTTACGTTTTCGGGGTGCGGGAAGCCGACGAGCCACCGGTACGGGGGCCTTGACGGCCGGGCGCGGTCGGACGGCCGGCTTCGATTTTTTTGCGGGACGTTGGCGCGTCCTCTTGGTCGCCGGGGGAGCAATCGCCAGCGGCGTGGGCTCCACTTCCGTCGGAGGTCGGGGGGGTTCGGGGAGTCCGAGGTGTTGGCACAAAGACACTTCCTGATCGTACGTCAACCCGAGGCGACGAGACTCCTCGCGTTCCTCCTCCGCGAGCGGTTTCGACCCCGTCTGGGACAACGCGACCGAGTGCAAGAACCGTAGCTGCGGTTCCTCCGGGGCCCGGGACAACAGGGCCTCGATCTCGACCTTGGCCCCGACCCAGTCCTTGAGGTCGATGAGGGCGGCCACGAGGTGCGCGCGGACCTCGCTGCGCGCCTGGTCCTCCGCGAGCAGTCGCCGGTACATCTCCACCTCTTGCTTCGGTTGCGATTTCGCCCCCAGCACCGCAGCCTTTCCGAGCCGAGCCTCCAGGTCATCGGGGCGGATCCGGAGCACCTCGTCGAACACGCGGTCGGCGTCCGGCACGAGTCCCAGCGCGAGGAGCGAGCGGCCGACACCGATCTTCGCCGGAAGGAATCCGGGCTTCAGCTCGGCGGCCTGACGATAGAAGCGGAGCGCAAGGGCCGGCACGCCCCAATCGAGCCAGGTCCGTGCTCGGTGCAGTATCCCGTCCAGCTGTTGAGCGCTCGGGAGGAGGCGACGGGAATCCTTCGGAGGGGCTCGTGGCTCCTCGCCCAGCAAGGTCTCGAGACCGAGTTGACGGGCCAATTCCGTGAATCGGGGCCCTTCGACGAGCGTCCCCCCTCGGGCGACCACGTCCTGAGACAGCGCGAGCGGCAGGTGACCCGGGGTCAGCACGACGACGTGGACGGGACGAGGGCCGTGGGGCTCAAACAGCCGGGCGATCGTATCGAGCGATACTTGGTTCGGGTCCTCGAGGAACGCATACTGGAATCCGTCTCCCGTGCGGAGGACCAACCCCTCTCCGGTCGGCTTCGCCGCGTCGAGTCGTTGGCCCATCGCTTGCACGAGCGCACCGGCGAGTTCGACGAACTGGGCGGACGCCATCGCCGCTCCCAAGCCCCGGTCCGTTAAATACGGTAATCGTCCAACGGCATTCGCCGTGAATCTCGCGGACCTCTATCGGTATCTCCCCGAACTGGAGAGGGAGCTCGCCCGATCGTACGCGGGAGCGCGCCGGTCGGCGCCCGCCTCGGTGCGGGCCTATCTCGATGTCAATCGGGAATTCACCCTGCGCGGGGGCAAGCGATTCCGGGCGATCCTCGTCCTCGCGGGTTACCACATCGCAACCGGGCGGCCCCCCCGACCCGCCCTGGCCGCCGCGGCGGCTCTGGAGCACTTTCAGAGCTGGATGCTGATCCACGACGACATCATCGACCACGCCGAGGAACGCCGGGGCGGCCCGACCGTGCATCGCGCCATGGCAGCTGCGCACCTGCGAGATCACCGTGAAGGCGGGAGCGAGGACTACGGCACCGGGATCGCGATCACCCTCGGCGACCTGGAAGAGCCGTTCACCGTCGAAGCGATCCTAGCTTCCCCGGCTCCGCCGGCCGCGCGATTGGCGGCCCTCGCCGAATATGCCCGGATGACCCGACTAACGGCCTACGGTCAGTTGCTCGATGTCCGCAACGGCACGATCCCTGCCGGCTCGGTGACCGAGACCGACGTGCTCACCGTGCACGAGCTCAAATCCGCCGTCTACACCGTGGTCGCGCCGCTCAAGATCGGCGCCCTGCTCGGTGGGTGGACGCCGGCGCGGTTCGCTGACCTCGAGCGGATCGGCACCGACCTCGGGGTCGCGTTCCAGCTGCGGGACGACGTGCTCGGAGCCGGGTTCGATGCCGCCGCCTCCGGCAAGAGCTCGAACGACCTCGTCGAAGGAAAACGAACGCTGCTCGTGGTTCGGGCCTGGCAGAACGGGTCGGACGCCGACCGCGCCCGACTCTCCCGCGTGCTGGGCAATCCCACCGCGAACCCGGAAGATGTCGAACGGGCTCGCGAGGTGATCCGTGCGACCGGCAGCCTCGAGTACTCGGAGCGGCGGATCTCGGAACTGACGGACCGCGCGATCCGTTGCCTCGCGAGGAGCCGGACGATTCGGCCCAGCGCCAAGCCGCTGGTGATCGAGATCGCGGACCGCTTGGTCCGCCGCACGTCGTAGTCGACGGTTACGATTCGGGCTCGGCCGAGCTCGAAGGTTGGACCCCCGCGGCCTGCAGGGCCTGGGTCAGCTCCTGCTGCATGGAGGTGTACCGTTCCTTCAGGTGACTTTCCTGGCGTTCGATGGCCTTCAGTCGCACTTCCGCCGTCTCCTTCTCTTCGCCCAGGAGGTCCTCGACCTCCTTGCGGTTCTTCGCTTTCACGAGCAGGCCGCCGATGGGCCGGTAGACCACCGAGTCCTCGGGGATGGTCTTCAGTTCCTCCAAGGTGTGGGTGGCCTCCCGGACCTTGAGGTCGATCTGGAGGCGTTGCTGCTGGACCGCTCCCAGCTCCTGCTGGAGACGCTGAAACTGCTTGATGTCGTTCTGAAGCTTCGCCGGGATCGCCACGGATCGCCTGACCCGAAACCTGACTTAAGGGCTTCGGGGACTCAGGCGGCGCGCAGGCCATCGCCCTCGCGGGACGAGGCCGCGCGGGCGGTGGCCAACGAGAGGTGGACCCAGCCCAGATAGGTGTTCAGCGCCGCGCGCATCGCGCCGGAATCGCGGGCGGAGATCGAAAGCACGAACCTGCCATCGGGGGTAAGACGTACGTCCGCTGTGGACCGAGGCACTTCACGGGCGGCCTCGGGCCGAAGGGACTGTTCGACCCAGCGAACCAGTGCGGGGTCCGCGCAGCGGACCGTCACGCTCGCGGACCAGACCTCGGGTTCGGGCGTCACCGAGCGAGTTCCAATTCGAGTCGAGCCACAATGCGGTCGGTCTTTTCGGCGGCGGCGCGAACATAGCTCGAAGGGTCGAGCAAGGAGTCGACCTCTTCGGCGGTGAGGTGCGCCCGGACCGTGGCGTCGGACTTCGCGCGGTCGGCGAGGGTGCCCGAAGCATCGGACGGTCGGGTCAGACGGCGAAGTAGCTCGTGGGCCTCGGCGCGCGCCAGACCATTCGCGGTCAGGGCGAGCATGAGGTTCTCCGTCATCGCGGCGCCGCCGCTCCGCGCGATCTGTTCGGCCATCCGGCCCGCGTCCACCCGCAGTCCGCGGTACACTTCGGTGAGCTTGGAGAGCAGGTCATCGGTCAGCACGATAGCGTGCGGCAGGACGATCCTCTCGTTCGCCGAGTTGGCCAGGTCGCGCTCGTGCCACTGCACCATGTTCTCGAGCGGTGGGAGCGCGAACGCGCGGACCAGCCGAGCAAGGCTCGTGACGTTCTCCGACACCATGGGGTTCCGCTTCTGGGCCATGGTCGAACTGCCGACTTGTTCCGTCTCGTCGAAGGGTTCGGCCACCTCTCCCACCTCGGTCCGTTGGAGGTTGCGGACTTCGGTGGCGAGACGCTCGGAGGTCGCAGCGACCAGCGCGAGGAAGTTCGTGAACTCGGCGACGCGGTCTCGGCCCACGATCTGCGTCGGAGCCTCGTCCGCCGTGAGACCGAGCCGTCGCATGACCCCGGCCTCGATCTCGATCGCGTGGGGTCCGAACCCTGCCCCCGTCCCCACAGCTCCAGCCATCTTTCCGACCGCGAGGCGGGGGACCAGTTCGTCCAGTCGCCGAACATGGCGGGCCACCTCCGCGGCGGCGACCGCCGCCTTGTAACCGAAGCTGATCGGGACCCCGTGTTGTCCGTGCGTGCGCCCGATCTCAGGGGTCGACCGGTGACGGCGAGCGAGATCGACGAGCACCCGTACCAATTCCCGGAGGTCCGTGCGCAAGACGACTGCGCTTTCGGCAAGCTCGAGGGCTAGCGCCGTGTCGGTGATATCGGCGCTCGTCGCACCGTAATGGACCCAGCGGCCCGACGCGCCAGCGGCGGCCGCCAGCGTCCGGGTGATCGCCATCACGTCGTGACGGGTCTTTCGCTCCAGCTCGTCGACCTGGGCGAGGGAGACGTGGTCTAGGTCGGCCACGCGACCGATGGCGTCGGCCGCTTCGCGGGGCACGACCCCGACGTCGGCTTGCGCCGCGGCGAGGGCGGCCTCGACCCGCAGAGCGCGGGCCAGGCGGGCCCCGCGCGAGAACAGCTCGCGGACCGGCGCCCGGCCGTATCGGAACTCGAGCGGACAGAAGAGGGAGGAGGAGTCGTCCGTCACGGCCGGTGAGCCGGCGCCGGATATATAGCCGTATGTCCGCGACCGCCTCGGTTCTCGCCGCGTTCGCGAGTGAAGGGCGGTCCACCACCGATTTATTCAAGACGTGTCCGGATGCCGGCGCGGGGATGGCCTTGGGCGGGATCCTGGTGGCGCTCGGCGGGAACGCCCTGCAACGAGCCGGCGGGGTCGGTTCGTGGTCGGAGGCACGAGCCCAGATGCGCGGCGCGGTCGGGGTCCTCGCCGAGATCGCCGCGCAAGGTCACGACCTCGTCCTTTCGCACGGCAACGGTCCCCAGGTCGGCGTCCTACTGCGGCAGAATGAACTGGGTGCTCGGGAAGTCACTCCGCGTCCGATGGATGTGCTCGGCGCGGAGACCCAGGGCCAGATCGGTTACCTGATCCAGACCGAGCTCACGCCGGCGTTGCGTCGGGCGCGAGTGGACCGTTCGGTGTTAACGGTGATCAGCCGGACGGAAGTGGCCCGAGACGACCCGGCCTTTCGGAATCCTACGAAGCCCGTGGGGAGGTACTACGCGGAGGAAGAGGCCCGGGTCCTGCGCAAACAGAACGGCTGGTCCATGCAGTTCGACGGGGCGCGCGGTGGGTGGCGGCGGATCGTTCCCTCGCCGAGACCGGTAGCCTGGTTGGAAGGCCCGGCCGTGCGACGCCTCATGGAATCGGGCCTAGGGGCCCATTGGATTCCCGTCGTGGCCGGTGGCGGCGGGATCCCGGTCGTACGCCGACCCGATGGTGGCTATGAGGGGGTAGAAGCCGTCATCGACAAGGACCTGGGAGCCTCCCTGGTAGCGCGCGAGCTCGGGCTCGACACGCTCGCGGTCGTCACCGATGTCCCGGGTGCGGCGGTGTCGTTCGGGAAGCCCGGAGAGCGTTGGCTGGGCGAATTGACGCTCGACGAGCTCGAACGCTTCCACAAGCGGGGAGAGTTCGGAGCGGGCAGCATGGGTCCCAAGGTCGAGGCGGGCCTGGAGTTCCTTCACGGCGGAGGCCGACGATTTGTGATCACGGACATCCCTTCGCTCGCCCGCGCGATCGCCGGAGAGTCGGGCACGCGCGTCCGGACGGACTAGGACGCATTACACCGAGCTTCGAAGGATCCGGTCGACCCCGGTACCGAACTGGAGTGCCCGCTTTGGCCGGCTCGCAAGGGATTCGGGCAACCCCCTATGACGTGCCCAAGTACGGAACCAGGACTTCGGGACGGGCGCAGGGACCCTTTCATCGACGGGGATGCGCCGGGCCGCGGCGACGAACCGTTCGTCCAAGTACGGGGCCGCCACCGATCGGCCCAGGCGCTGAGCGATCCGTCGCGTCCGGGGCCAGTCCCTCTCCAGGAGCTTCTTCAGGTCGGTCTCGGAACGGAGCCCGGCGGCCTCGGGCGCCAGTCCGCGATAGTGGGCGTATCCGAGGAACAGTTCGTCGGCCCCCTGGCCGCACGCGAGACGAACGGGCGCCGCGTGCTCCATCGCGAGGGCGAAGGCGGTTTGGACGCTCCGGTCCACCGGGCCTAGACCTTGCAGCTCGTCACCGATCTCCCTCGCCATTCGACGGACTTCAACGGCCGTCACGACCGAACCCGTCCACGGCAATCCGAGGAGCCGGGCGCCCGCATCGGCTGCCGCCAGGTCCCGGCTCTCCCGGGTACCGACCGTGAACAGACGCAACCCCGGAGCGTTCCGTAGCTCCCACGCGAGCAGGGAGGAGTCCACGCCGCCCGAGAACAGCACGCCGACATCGTCCGGGCCGCCCCGCCACGGGGCCAGTACCTGGTCCAGGACGAGGTCCAGTTCGTCTTCGTCCGACCGAGGTGGGGGTGCGTTCGAGGTCATCGAGGAAGATCCCGAAGACCCGAGCTGACATCAACGCTTATGGTGCTCGAAGCTACCCGGCCATGATGCCGCCCACGTCGCCGCCCACCGAACCCACCAGGGGGGCTCGACGCGCGCTGTTCGTCGACCGCGATGGCACACTCAATCCGGACCTCCGCTACCTCAAGGACCCGGCCCGGCTGGAGCTGAACCGGGGCGTCGGAGAGGCGCTCTCGCTCGCGCACGACCACGGATATCTGGTCATCTGCGTAACGAATCAATCGGGGATCGAGCGGGGACTGTACACGGATGAGGATGTGGGAAGGATCCACGCTCGATTGAACGAACTGCTCGCCCCGCACCGTGCGGGCGTGGATGCCTTCTACTACTGCCCGCACGCGCCCGAGCACCGATGTGACTGCCGCAAGCCCGGCACGGCGTTGTTCGAACAGGCCCAGCGCACGTGGAACGTCGATCTCGCATCGAGCGCCGTGGTCGGGGACCGAGTGATCGATGTGGAGGCGGGGAGGAAACTAGGACTGGTCACGGCCTACGTGTGCCCCCGCGGTCACGAGGCCGAGGTCGAGGCCGACCTGCGGAACGGCACCGCGCTTCCGGACATCTTTTCCGGGTCGTTCCGCGGCGCGGTCTATCGGATCCTCGCTCGCGGCTGAAAGCCCTGCGGCCGGGGGCCGTCGAAGGGGTTAAGTCCATCACCATCTGCGCCCGCGGGGGGGTTCTTGTGCTCTCTCTCGTCCCGGCGGCCGTCGGCGTCGCGACGACCTTCGTCCTGACCGCCGGCGCCGTTCGCGCCCAGGCCCTGACCCCGAGCGCGGGCGCGGTGGCCGCGGCGTTCGGTTCGGTCATCGTCGTCGTCGCGGGGTTCCCGTTCCTTGCCCTCTTGATCCTGTTCGTGGTGGGCAGCGTCTTGGCCACCCGGTACCGGATGGACGAGAAACGGCGACGCAACGTCCAGGAAGGCAACCACGGGGAGCGCGGCGTTTCCAACGTGGTCGCCCACATCGTTATCCCGACAGCGCTCGCCGTGACCGCTCTGGGGTCGCCGCCCCTCCTGCCGCTCTCGACGTTGGCGCTGCTTTACGCCAGCGCTCTCGCGTTCGGCGCATCGGACACCTTCGCGAGCGAGTTCGGGGTCCTGGCCGGCCGGGCGCGAAGCATTCTCTCCTACCGACCCGTGGAGCCGGGCACCAACGGAGGGATCTCGGGGATGGGCGAGGTGTTCGCGCTGGTCGGCTCCGCCACGACCGCTCTGGCCGCCTTCGGACTCTTCCTGCTCTTTGGTCCGGGTTTGCCGGGGACCGCGCTGTTCCTCCTAACCGCTACCGGAGCGGGATTCGTCGGGTGCCAGATCGATTCCGTCCTGGGCGCGACGCTGGAGAACTCCGGACACCTGACCAAACACAGCACGAACTTCCTCGGGATGCTTGCATCAGTCGCCATCGCGGCGGCGGTGTTGGTCGCCGCGGGAGGGTCCATTTGAGCCCAGGTACCAAACGGTCGGGAAGCGTTGTTCTACTCTCCGGTGGCATGGACTCGGCGACCTGCCTGGCGATCGCAGCTCGAGCTCGGCCCCCGGTCCATGCACTGACGGTGCTGTACGGCCAGCGACACGCCCGGGAAATTCACTCCGCCCGGGCGCTGGCCCGCCGCTACAAGGTGGCGCGGCATGTGGTGCTCCAACTCCCCCTGGGTCCGCTGCTGGACTCCTCCCTGACCCGCCGCTCGCGGCGGCTGCCCTCGGGGGCTCGGAACCCGGAGCGGATCCCCTCCACCTACGTGCCCGCCCGCAACACGATCCTACTGTCGATCGCCCTCGGGTATGCCGAAAGCCACGGCCTGGACGCGATCTATATCGGCGCGAACTCCGTCGACTACTCTGGCTACCCGGACTGCCGGCCGGAGTACCTCGCGGCATACGAACGTCTCGCCCGTCTGGCCACCCGGGCGTCGGTGGAGGATGGTCAGCACATCCGCGTTATTGCCCCCCTCCTGCGGATGTCGAAAGCCGACATCGTCCGGCGCGGTGCGCGGTTGGGCGTCCCTTGGGAGATCACGTGGAGCTGCTACGCCGGAGGTCGCCGGCCCTGCGGCCGATGTGACTCGTGCCGATTGCGGGCCCGGGGATTCCGGCAGGCCCGCGCCGTCGACCCCTTGTCGGTTCGGCGCTAGTCCTAGTTGGCGGATACCGGCGGCGGTATCGGGGTGACCATCGACGTGCACGCCGGGCAGCGTTTCGCCGCGAGCGGAATATCGGTCAGGCATTCCGGGCACGGGCGAGTCGTCGGGGTCGCCTTCGGGGCCTGGGCGGCCTTCCGGTCCTGGTAACGCTGGTACGGGAGCGCGATCGCGAAGAAGACGACCAACGCGGTGATGATGAAGGAGATGAGGGCGTTGACGAACGCCCCCTGGAGGATCGAGCTACCGTTGACGGTGTAACGCCACCCCCCGAAGTCGAACTTTCCTGCGATGCCGATGGCGGGCGTGAAGATGTCGATGACCAAGGCACTGATGAGCGCGGAGAACGCCACGCCCATCACGAACGCGATCGCGAGCTGGACCAAGTTGCCCTTGTTGATGAACGTCACGAAGTCTTCGCGGATACTTGCCATGGGATCCCCGTCCGGCCCACTGGACGCAGGTATTTGGTAGTTACGAAGTTCGGGTCACCATCACATCGTCTCGAGCGGCGAGATCCCAAGGAGATCTAGGACGTTGCCGAGGGTCTGGCGGACCGCGGCCACGAGCGCGATGCGGCTCGCTCGTTCCGCACCGCTCTTCAGCACCGGTACCGCATGATAGAACCGGTTGAACTGCTCTGCCAGGTCGTGAGCGTATCCGGCGATCGCCTGAACGTGCGAGCTGCGAGCGACATAGGCGACGACCCGCGGAAGCCGGGCGACCACTCGAACGAGGGCAAGCTCGTCCGGATGCGTGAGCTGGGCGGCGTCGAACGGATAGGGTCCGCTTTCCGCGCCCCCCTTCCGCAGGACGCTCGCCGCGCGGGCGTACGAGTACTGGAGGAAGGGCCCGCTGCGTCCCTCGAACGATAGGGCATCCTCCCACCGGAAGACCACCGGTTTCTCTGGCGCGACCCGGATGATGTGGTATCGCACCGCACCGGTGGCGACCGCCTCGGCGATCCGATCGATGTCGCCCCCCGTGAGGTCGTCGCGGCGGGCGAGGACCTCGCGACGGGCCCGGTCCACGGCCTCCGCGAGGAGGTGGTCGAGCCAGACGGCGGAGCCCCCGCGGGTCGACATCCTCCCGCCGCCCGGAGCGGTGATGTCCTGATAGATCACGAACGTCGGGCGCCGCGCTTCCCCGACCTCGGCGAGCAGCGCCGTCAGGGTCCGGGCATGGAGCTGGTGGTCCTGGCCCAGTACGTCGATGACCCCGGAGAACCGCGCGAACTTGGCGAGATGGTAGGCGATATCGCGCGTGACGTAGAGACTGGTTCCGTCCGCCCGCTGGAAGACCAGGTGGGTCGACTCCTTCGGGAGCCCGTACGATGCGACATCGACCGCCCACGCGCCGTTCTCCTCTTGCAGGGCGTGCGGGGCGTGCCGCAGCCGATCGATGACACGCTCCACCGACCCGTCCCGAAGGAAGTCGGATTCCCATACGATCTCATCAAACCCGATCTGAAGCCGGGCGAGCGACTCCAGCATCCCTTTCAGGATCGATTCGGTCAAGGTCCGGTGGCTGGCCGGCGGACGACCCAGCTCGATCGCGCGGACGATCTCCGCAACCTCCTCGCGCGCGTCGGGGTGATCCTTCAAGTACGCACTGATCGCGGGGTACGGACGCCCCCGGTGCCGGTCCGTCTTCTCTCCCTCCACTTCCTCGCCATCCACGGCCTTACGGATCGGTTCCGGCCAGGTCTCGCGGGGCTTGTCCCATATCCACGTGATCATCGCCGCCTGCCGGCCCATGTCGTCCACGTAGTACTGGGTCGTCACGGGCGTGCCCGCAGCGCGGAGCGCACGCGCCAGCGTGTCCCCAATGATGGAGTTTCGAACGCGCCCGATGTGGAACGGGCCGGTCGGATTCGCACTGGTGTGTTCGACGCACACCGGCTCACCCGAGGCCGCTCCATGGCCGAACTGAGCGCCCCGGCTCAGCACGAGTGAGAGGGTCGCTTCCGCAAGTTTCGTCGGCTCGGCACGGAAATTCACGTACGCGCCCTTCGCCGAAACCGACTGGACCCACGGCGACACAGGGATTGCCGTGGCAAGCGCGGCCGCGAACTCCTGCGGAGGTCGTTGGGCGGACTGCGCCGCGCGATGCGTCGGGAACGCGAAATCCCCGTCGGGGCCGCCGTCGATATCGAGCTGGCTGGTCACGGCCTGCTCGGAAAGCGGGACGCCGAGCACAGCCAATCCGTCCCGGATCCCTTCGACCACGGACCGCAAGAACGGGGACCAGGGATCGACGGCGGGGGACGGGGGATTCGCCTGCGAACTCACCGTCACTCCCGCCGGGGAGAGGCTTTAGCGGAGCGCATCTCTTAACGCTTCGCGATGGCGGCGTTGTTCCTCATTCGGTACGGAGAACTCGCCCTCAAGTCGCCGCCTGTGCGCCGGGAGTTCGAGAGCTCGCTGCGCCGAAACATTCTCGACCAGTTCGTTCGCGAAGGGATCACGGGTCGATTGCGGGCGGACCACGGGCACCTCTATGTGGAGGTGGATGACGGAGAGCGAGCCGGACGAGTCCTGAAACGTGTATTCGGAATCACCTCCGTCAGCGAGGTCCACGAAGTTCCGAGCGACCGCAACGTGATCCGCGATCGACTGCTGGAATTATCCGAACCGCGTCTCGCACCGGGCGCACGGTTCGCGGTGCGAGCCCGCCGGACCGGCCAGCATCCGTTCACCAGTCAGGAGCTCGCCCGGGACCTCGGGGGCGACGTGCTCGAGCGCTTCGCGGACCGAAAACTCTCCGTGGACCTAGACGACCCGGACGTCGAGCTGTTCGTCGAGGTGCGTGGACCGCGAACGTACCTGTACTTCGACCGCATGGTCGGACCGGGTGGGCTGCCCCTCGGGGTCGCCGGTCGATTGGTGGCGCTCGTCGATGGCCCTCGCGGGGCGCTCGGAGCGTATCTGATGATGAAGCGAGGATGCCGGGTCGCCCTGGTGGCCTTGCCCTCCGGCGAGGCGTTCGCCCGCGATACTCTCACCCGATTCGACCCGGGGGCACGTATCTCCCTGGTTGAGCCGGACCCACGAACATGGACCGAACGTCTTTCCCAGCTTGCGGAGGAGTCCCGAGCGGACGGCGTCATCCTTCCGATCGGCATCGAGGAGTTTGCCGGTGCGCGCGAACGATGGGGGGACCGCGTGCTGTTTTCTCCCACGGTCGGTCTGTCGGATTCGGAGGTGGAGGACCGGTGGCGGAACGTGGCAGCCCTCGCATCGTGACCCAGCGGCGATTCGAGGACCCGGTCGAACTGTCCCCTTCCGGGGCGGGGCCGGGTCCCGACGTGCCACTCCCGGTCACCGTCTCCCCCCCGCTAGCCCCGGTCGACCGCTCTCCTTCTGACCTCGCGCTCCGGGCGCGTCAATTGAACTGGGCACGCGAACGGGAACGTTACGGGTCGAAGAAGCATCCGACCCCCGAGCCGGAAGGGCCGAAATAGGAACAGGAGATCACGGCGAACGTGCCGGTCGCTCCCGCGCTCACGCTGCTGGTCGACACCCTGTTGCCGGCCGCGAGCGTCGAGGACGACGGGGCACCGTACCCCGCGGGGAGCATGGTGGGCGTCGACCGGGACGTCGCCGCGCTCGTGGAAAGCCTCCCTGCGGCGGAACGCGCCGAGTTCGCCACGCTCTTGCGCGCGGTCGAGAGCCCGCTCGCAAATCTCCTCCTTACGGGACGGCCGGCTCGGTTCACTCGGCTCTCGCCGGTCCAGAGGGAATCGTACCTCCGGGCGTGGTCGGGGAGTCGTCTATCCGTCAAGCGCAAGGGGTTCGCCGCGATCAAGCGGCTCGCCGTGGGGCTGTACTTCTCCCAACCCACCACTGCGGGCACGCATCCCTTGTGGACGCGGATCCACTACGAACCGCCGGCATTACCGCGCGATGTCCCGGATCCGCTCTTGGGAGTCGAGCCGGTCCGACCTGAGAGCGACATCGAAGAGGTTGCCGACGTCTGCGTGGTGGGAAGCGGGGCGGGCGGGAGCGTCGTGGCCGCGCGCGCCGCGGCCGCCGGTCTGCGCGTCGTGGTACTGGAGGCCGGCTTCTGGTTTCCACGACTCAGCTACCCTCGAGGGGAGCGGGAAGCTCACGACCGTCTCTTCCTGGGCCACGGCATTCTGACGAACACGGAGCACTCCATCGGGATCCTCGCGGGGGAAGCCGTCGGCGGCGGTACCGCGATCAACTGGATGACCTGCCTTCCTCCCCGGGCGGAGGCCCGCGCCGAGTGGGCGACGGACGGCGGCATGACCGGGGTGGACGGCGCCGAGTTCGACCGAATGTACCAGCACGTTGCCGAGCGGCTCCACGTATCCACCTCGGAGAGCGAGGTCAATGCGTCCAACGACGCCCTGCGCCGAGGATGCCTTGCGCTGGGGTATCGGCAGGGAACGGACTGGGACATCATCGCGCGCAACGCTGTGGGATGCCGCTCGCGTTGCGGGTTCTGTACGTTCGGCTGCCCGTACGCGGCACGTCAGTCCACCCTGACCACCTTCCTCTCCGACGCGATCGGGCAGGGCGCGAGATTGTACGCCTCCACTCGGGCCGAGATGATCGAGTTCGAGCGCGGCCGGGTTACGGGCGTTCAGGCGACCTATCGGGACGGTTCTCGGACGGTTCGAGTGCACGTTCGCGCGCGGGCTGTGGTCGCCGCCGGGGGCGCATTACAGACTCCGGCGCTGTTGCTGAGGTCGGGGATCCGGTTTCCCGGCGTCGGCGCCGGCTTGCGTCTCGACCCGACGACGGCCCTCGCCGGCGAGTTCCCATTCCCGGTGCGCACCTGGGAAGGTCCTCACCAGACCGTGGGGGTCTATCGGTTCCAAACGACGGACGAGGGAGCGCACGGACCCTGGATCGAGGTCGCCCCGGCCCATCCGGGCCTTTCGGCGCTCGCACTTCCTTGGGACGGAGCGGCGGAGTTCCGCCGCCTGATGGAGCGCACCGAACGAGTCTCGACTCCCATCGTGCTGGTCCGGGATGTCGGCGAGGGTCGAGTGACGATCGACCAGGACGGCCGACCCGCCTTCCACTACGCCCTGAGCCGACGCGACCGACAGAATCTCGTCCGCGGAGTGGCCGAGACGGCGCGGATCCTTCGGGCGGCCGGAGCCACCCGCATCCTGTCCCTGCACACTCCTCGCATCGAGGTCGGGGACGGCGCACGACCTGTGTCCGAGGGCGACCTGGACCGGTTCATCAGCCAAGTAGAGTCCCGGGGGATCCGGGAAAACTCGGTCGCCCTCTTCTCGGCCCACCCGATGGGTTCGGCTCGGGCGGGCACCGACCCCCGCCGGTCGGCGGCGCGTCCCACCGGGCAGGTCCACGGGGTCGATGGGCTCTGGATCGGGGACGGAAGTCTGCTCCCCTCGGCGCCGGGGTCGAACCCGATGATGTCGATCCTGGCCCTCGCCTGGCGAACGTCGGACGCGCTCGTCGCGAGCCTGGGGACCCGGACGCCGGCGCTCCGCGCGTCGGGTTAGTGTTAAGTGGACGGCCCGGGTGGGCCCGCCGACCGAGGGACGGGACGATGCCGTTGTGGACCGTCCGTGGCGCGTTTTACGCACGCCGCGGCTATTGGCAACCTTTCACAAAACAGCACGAGGCCGACGACGGGGAGATGGCCCGCCACTGGGCACTGTCGGAGATCGGAGGTTGTCATCACGTCAAACGTCACCAGATCCGGATCGAGTCGGTCACCCAGGCGGACCCCGCATGAGCGCGAGCGGCCCCGAGGTGACGGAGCAACAGGTCCAGGAGGACCTGATGCGACTCGACGCGTACCGAAATCAACTCAACGCTCTGCTCCAGCAGCACCAGATCCTCACGGCGTCCCGTCAGGACCACGTGCGGGCCCGCGAGAGCCTGGAAGGTGTCGACCGGGCTCCCCACGGGTCCGAGTTGCTGCTTCCGTTGGGCGGCGAGGCCTACGTACGCGGCTCGGTGGACCTCAACGCTCCTGTGCTGATCGGAGTGGGTTCGGGAATCGTGGTCGAAATGGAACGGCCGAAGGTCGTCGAGCTCCTTGCACAGCGAGTAAGTCGCATCGACCAGGCCGTTCGAGACATGGAGGGGCAGATGAGCGGGCTCGATGACCGTATTCAGATCCTCTCTCGGCGGCTCGACGCGATCGCCCGCGCGAGCGCGACGGCGGGCGATGTGGGCGGCAATTAAGGCGCGCCTTCGGCGCTCCAGCGCAGGAGAGGCCGAGGGTTCGAACCCTCCTCCGGCGGACGTACTGCCCTCCGCATCAACGCCTGTAACGCCCGCTCCAGCCGCGACCCCCGCCATCTCCAAAGCTCCGTCGGCCGGGACCTCGACCTCCGGGCCGGACGCGACGTTCACCGACGGGTTCTTCGGACGACGGCTCAAGGAAGGAACGATCGACGATGTCCTGGACGACCTTGAGATCGGGTTGCTCCAGTCGGACGTTGCGGTGCCGGTGATCGAGCGTCTGCGGCGCGACCTGCGACGCGAGCTCGCGGGCAAGAAGCTCCGCTTCGGGATCGACGCGGAGGACGCCATTCGCACCTCCCTGGAACATTCGGTCCGAGCGATCCTGGCGAGACCGCCCGTGGACCTCGCGGCCGCCGTCCGAGCCCAGGTCGCCACGCCGTACGTGATCCTGTTCGTCGGGGTCAACGGCACCGGCAAGACGACCACCGTCGCCAAATTCGCCGGCTGGCTCTCGAGCCACGGTCTGACGAGCGTCATCGCGGCCGGCGATACGTTCCGGGCCGGCGCCATCGAGCAGCTCCTCGTCCACGGGGAGCGCCTCGGGATCCGGGTCGTTCGCCAGCAGGAAGGGAGCGACCCGGCCGCGGTCGCGTTCGATGCCGTCCAGCACGCGAAGGCCAAGCATCTCGACGTCGTGCTGATCGATACCGCGGGCCGTCAGCACACGAACGAGAACCTGATCGAGGAGGCGAAAAAGATCCGTCGCGTGGTCGCGCCGACCTTGACGCTCTTCGTGGGCGACGCGCTCAGCGGAAACGACGTGATCGAGCAGGCCCGGCTCTTCGACACGGCGGTCGGCATCGATGGACTGATCCTGACCAAGCTCGACGCTGACGTCAAAGGGTGTGCGGCGCTCAGCGCGACGTTCGTCACGAAGAAACCGATCCTGTTCGTCGGGGTGGGGCAGGGCTACCAGGACCTGGTCCCGTTCGACCCGGACTGGATGGTGCGACGCTTGTTCGAGGAGGGGACCGCCGGGTGACGGCCCGGATCGATGTTGTCCTCGTCCGTCCGAAGGAGGACGGCAACGTGGGGGCCGTCGCCCGAGTCGCGCGCAACTTCGGTGCCCACCGTCTCGTACTGGTCGCTCCCCGAGCTCCAGTCGGTCCCGAGGCGCGACGCCGGTCCATGGGGGGACTGGCGTTGCTGCGGACGGCGACTCGCGCCCCGTCGTTCTCGCGGGCGGTGGAAGGAGCCGACCTCGTCGTCGGGACGACCGACCTGTCGACGGGTCGCTCGACGGCCTATCTGCGTCGATCGGTCAGTCCTGAGCGGCTCGGGGAAGTGGTGCGGACGATCGAAGGGCGCGTCGCGCTTGCGTTCGGGCCTGAGGACAACGGCCTCTCCCGGGAAGAGTTGGCCCGGTGCGACCTGGTCGTCCATATCCCCGCCCGGCGGGAGTTCCCCACGCTCAACCTCTCTCACGCGGCCGCGATCGTCCTCTACGCGATCCACCGGGCCCGTGGGGTCGATAACCCCGAAACGACCCCGGCCCCCGAGGTCCTCGAGCTGAATGGGCGGGAAAAGGAACTGTTTCTCGAGCGTCTGGGCGAGCTACTGGTACGGATCGGCTACCCGGCGCACAAACGACGGGGTTTAATCCTCCTGTTTCGTCGCGTGCTCGGCCGGGCGACGCCGACGGAAGCGGAGCATCGGATGATGCTCGGGCTCTTCAAGAGCCTCGGGCGCGAATTGGACCGGGGGTCCCGTGGGAGAAGGTAACGGCGATTGGTTGAGGGTGCGCGGCATCGGACGCGAGCGGTTCGCGGGCTACGTCGCCGATTACCTAGGAACCCTGGGCTACGCGGTGGAACGTAGCGAATCGACCGAGCCGCTCGAGAGCCGGGTCCGGGGCCGACTGGAGCGCATGAGCCCCGCCCTCCCGCCCGCCGCCGCAGCGCTGGAGTTCCGTCTCTACCCCACCAGCGGAGGTGCGGCGCTGGTCTGGGAATCTCCGGTCGAAGTGCCCCCCGCCGACCGACCGCGGATGGACCGGTTGGTCCGAGAGATCCAGAGCCACTTGGAGCGCATCGTGCATTCGGAGAGTCACGCGACCGCCAAGATCGTGCGGCCCACCGAGTCCCACCTGCCGTGGAACTCCGCCTCGAACTCGGGAGCCGCCTAGCGGTTGGACGACCGCGCGCTTCGAGCGCCCCGTCGGAAAGTGCGGGACGAGCGCCGATGGCGTCGGAGCTGGCGTTCCACGACTTCGACCCCGAGCCCGGGGCCCCGGGGAACTTCGAGCGAGCTACCCGGACCGAGAACGAACGGCGGGTCGATGAGGTCTTCCCGGTAATAGCGGTCGCTCGCCGATAGGTCGGCCGGAAGTGTCATCTCTGCGAGGGAGGCGAGATGCACATTGTGGGCCCGTCCGATGCCGCTCTCGAGCATGCCGCCCACCCAGGCGGGGACCCGGTGGCGAGCGGCCCGCCGGGCTAGGGCGCGACCGGTCAGGAGGCCTCCGACGCGACCGACCTTCACATTGAGGCTGGTGATGGCGTGGGCGGCCAGGGCGTCCTCGAGCGAGCTCTCGTCCACCACGGATTCGTCGAGGCATACTCGGAACGTCGCGCCCCGAGCGAGCCGGGCATGCGCGCGGATCGCCCGGGCGGGGAACGGTTGCTCTACCTGGGCGACGTGGTTCGCCTCGGCCCATCGGCGGATCCGCTCGACGGCGGAGGTCGGGTAGGCCTGATTCGCGTCGACCCAGAGCTCCAGGTCGGGGTACTCACGGCGCACCGCCCGGACGGCAGCCTCATCCCAGCCGGGGCGGACCTTCAGTTTCACGCGTCGATAGCCGTCGCTACGATAGCGTCCCACCCGGCGGACGAGGGCCGGAACACTGCGCTGGATGCCCACGCTGACCCCCACCTCGATGCGAGTTCGATGTCCGCCGAGATAACGGCCGACCGAACGGTTGCGAGCACGCGCGGCGATGTCGATCAACGCCGATTCGACGACCGCCTTCGCCATCTCGTTCCCTCGGAACCGGGCGGACTCCGCTCGGAACGATTCGGGAGTGACCGACCCCGGCAAAAGGACCGCCGGCAGCAAGTGATTCGTTAGCATCTCCCGCGCCGTTCCGATTGTCTCGGGGGAGTACAGCGGGTCGAGCGAGGCGACGCACTCCCCGTAGCCGACGTGGCCATCCCGAGACTCCAAACGCAGCAGCAGGAAGCGCCGTCGCTTTTCGACACCAAAGCTGGTCTCAAAAGGCTCCACGAGGTCCAGCTCGACCTCGTCCAGCCGTGCGCCGCTAAGCTCCACGTTCGCCTCCGGCGTCGCGAAGGAAATAGAAACTTCGGAACTCTCCGTCCAGGTGGACGGCCGCGAAATCGTCCACGTGGTATCCGGACTGGAACGCGGCCTGAAACGCCTCCCGCGTCACTACCCGCCAGCGCTTCGCCATGCCCGGGTCGGCCGAACGGACTCTTCCCAGGTCGAACGGTATCTCCAGGCTCAGTTGGGGCCCCTCCGGCGGCCGAGCCCGCACGGGGATGCGCACGCCGGAGGGGCGGAGCGCGGTCTCGCATAGGGGGAACGTATCTCGACATCGTTCGACATCGAGTGCCGCATCGTGGGGTCCGGACGTGAGCCGGTCTCGGACCCGGGAGCTGGAGATGGACCACACCAGCCGCAACCGATCGGTTTCCAGCCCCTCGTTGAGAGAGTCTCCCATCGCTCCGTAGTAGTGAGGATAGTACCGATCCGGCGAGCCCCCGAGGCGTCGCACGTTCAGCAGGGCGTTCTTGCTCTGGAGAGGGTCAAAGGTCCATCGGACTTCGTCGAGTCCCTGGGCCAGGACCTCTTCGCGCTGGAAGACCTTGAGTTCGAACCCCACGTGATGGTTCTGGTGCGCGCGACGGACCGCCGTCATGTGCGAGTAATGGAAGGTGGACGTCCCCTCGCGTCCGAGAAAGCCCATGGTGAACCCGAGCAGAGCCTCCCGCGAGAACGCGCCGAGCAACAGACCGCCGTTGTCCTGGAACGCCCGAAGTATCGCGGCCGGTACCGCCGGCTCGGTTCCGAGGCCCCAGGCGTCCCGTTGGACCTCCTCGACCGCCCGGAACTCCTCCGAGGTTTCCAGCCGTCGGAAGAAAACGCCCGGCAGTCGCTCCGCACCCGCCGACTGCGCCACGACCCTAGAACGGCCGCTCTCTACTTAATGCGCGGGCGCGGGGGCGATATTCCGAGCTCCGCCCGAGGTGCTCGGCCGGTGGCTTTATAATCGGGACGTGGGTCCCCGCGCCGCGTTCCATGTCGACCTCGGCCTATCGCTACATGGCCCGATCGTTCCGTCAGACCCAGGGGGACGAGGGGGCCGGACTCCGGCACGAGCGACTGCTCACGTGGCGCCGCGAACATACAGTCACTCGTCTCGAGCGCCCCACGCGACTCGACCGAGCCCGGGCCGTGGGATATCGCGCCAAGGGCGGATTCGTCATCGTGCGGGTGCGGGTCCGTCGGGGGGGCCAGCGCAAGCGGGCCATCATTGCGGGCCGCCGACCGAAGCACAAGGGAATCCTGCAGATGGTCCTCGCCAAAAGCCTGCGTCGCATCGCCGAAGAGCGGGCCCAGAAGCACTACCCCAACCTCGAGGTTCTGAATTCGTACTGGCTGGGTGAGGACGGCAAACAGAAGTTTTACGAGGTCATCCTGGTCGACCCGGACCACCCCGAGATCCTCGCGGACACCAAGATCTCGTGGATCGCCGCTCCCAACCAGAAGGGACGCGTGTACCGCGGGCTCACCAGCGCCGGGACCGAGGGACGCGGACTTCGCTGGAAGGGGAAAGGTACCGAGCGGTTCCGTCCGTCTCGTGCGCGCAATCGTCGCGACACCCGCCGGACCCAGTCGAAGGTCATTCCGTAGTCGGGTCGCCGCCGGGTTCGTCCGGTCCGAGGAATTGATCGAGCGTTCCTCCTTGACGTTCGGCGAGCCGACGGGCCCATCCGTGGAGTCCCTCGACGTGCACCAATTCCCCCCGAAGGATGCGGGCCAGGCGACGGCGGTACTCTAGGTCGAATGTCAGCGGTTCCGCCTCGAGAAAGCCCTTCAGGCGTCGGGCGAACTGGCCGCCGGCGTTGTCCCAATCGGTCAGGACGATCACGTGCCGGCTGCGTTGCGCGAGGCGGGCCGCCGTTCCGGACATCGAGTCTCCCCGATGGACGAGCGCCACGGTACCGGTGATTCCGAGCCGTCGAAGGGAACGGCGATCCCGCTCGCCCTCGACCACGACCACGGTGCCTTCCTTTTCGGTCTCTGCGCGTAGGCGACCCCACAGCTCCAGGAATTCGCCGAAGGCCGTCGAGGCATCCTGACCATCGCGCACGGTTGTTCCCCAGCCCGCATCGGCCCAGTCCGGGCCAAGAACGGCGAGATGGACACCGCACATCTCCTATAGTCCTTGGGCTGTGCAACTCCCCCGATCGGAGCCATGCCCGACCAGTTCACTCTCCTGCTCGAATGGCGCCGCAACGAGTCGGCGGTGCGGGGGCTCGCGAAACTCCCGCACGACTTCTACAGTTCGACCCAGGGCTATCTCGCCGAGATGCGACGCTCGTATGAGGCCGACCTCCGCGAGAATCCGTCCGGACGCAAAGGTGAGATCTCGCGCCAGACCTATCAACGGGCGGGCGCGCTCGCCCGGGACGTGGTCGAGGGCCGCGCGCAAAAGGTGATCTCGGCGGCGTTCCAGGCCAGCATCGGAGGGACTCGGGACCTTCCCAACGCCCTGGCCGAGGAGCGCGCCATGTTCGAGCAGCTGCTGGCCGTGCTCCTCGAGCATCGTCGCGCGGCGGCGCCGTACATCGAGCCGGTGCTCCCGCCCACTCCGAGCGTTCTGCCCGGGGCGCCGCGCGCACTTCCCGCATCCACTTCCCCGCCGGCGTCAGCTCCCGCAACGAGCGCACCCGCCGCCCTCTCCGCTCGACCGACGGCGGCGTACACCTACGTTCGGATCCTGAAGGACGGCCGTCCGATCGAGGTCGGCGCGGAAACTCTCGACCTGCGGGCCGACGACATCGTCTCGCTGCCGCCCGAGACCGCGAAGCTGCTGATCGACGCGCAGATCGCCGAGCCGGTGTCGACCAGCGCCTCCCGAACGGTCACGTAGCCGCACGGACCGCGGCCGCGCTCGCCGGTGGAGACAGTTCCAGGACACGGAACCGTTCGAACCCAAAGAGGAGGTTCTTGGCCGCCAGCCGGACCCGGACCTCAGCTTCGGCGGAGCCCGCGGCGCGTATCGCCGCGTCGAGCAGCGCGGGGAACCCCCAGACCCCCAATGCCTCGGCCTGGGAGCAGTACGCGACCTCCTCGAAGCCCGCACGTAGGGCGGCATCCCGCATTCGGGTGAAGTTGACGAAGACCGACAGGTCGCTTGCCCCGGGATTATCCAGGGGATCATCGAGGGCTCGGTGGCGACGAACGCTGGCCAGCGTCCCACGGGGGTGCGCGGCGAGCAGCTCGGACTGCTCCAGCCCGTAGTCGATGAGCAGCGCAACCCCCCGGACCAAGTGGTCTGCGAGGGAGCGCACCCAAGCCTCGGCTACCGGGGAAACTTCGAGCACGCGGTCGGGGTCGGAGGGCGTGGGAAGCTCCGGGAGAGGAACGGGGCCGGTGAGCGGGGCTTCGGCGGCGACCAGCCGTCCTTCGACGACGCGGATACCCATCTCACTCCAAGCCTGCCCGGTCCATCGCAGTCGCCGCGCCGGTTGTGCGTCCAGGATCTCGTTCGCGACAATGACGCCCTCGAACGGGCCGTCCGAACCGACCGCCGTCGCCAGTCGTACCGGGATCCCCGCCTCCCGACCGACGGCCTCGATCCGTTGGAGCGCATGTTCTCGCAGGGGCGTCGACCGCTCGATGAGAAGGTACTCCATCCCGGATCGGGTCTCCGACCTCCTTCCGAGGGCCTCCAGCATCGTCACCGCCAGGGATCCGTCCCCGGGGCCGACCTCGACGACCTGGAACGGGCGGTCCTCGCCGAGTGCCTTGCGGACGACACGCACCCGTTCGGCCAAAGCTTGGCCAAACAGCGGATGGACGTGGGCGGCCGTGTAGTAATCTCCCGACCTTCCGAACGGGGTCTCTTCCCGGGCGTAGTACCCGACTCCCTCGGCGTAGAGGGCGATCTCCATGAACCGGTCGAACGGAACGAACCCGTTCGGACCGCCTTCCCTTGAAAGCAGGCCGACGACCTGGGCGACGCGGCGACTCTCCTCAGGATCGAGGGGGGAAGGAGCTGCGGCCATCGGTCGAGCGGGACCTCGCGGCCGGGTTCGTCAGCCGATGTACCCGAGGTCCTCGCGCTGGGGGCTCCCGGTCGGCGGGGTCGGCTCCGAGGTCCGCTGTTCCGCCTCGTGGATCTTCTGGGCGATCCGGTCGATCTCCTTGGCCTTCGCCTCGAGGGCGGTGAAATCGACCTCCAGATGGAGGACCCGGCCGAGGACCTTGAGGACCGCCTCGGCACTGCGGGGGTCGACAAAGTAGCCGCTCGTTTCTCCCATGAGGCACGCACCCTCCATGCCGAAGAGCCGACCGAGGCCGAGGAAGAGCCCGCTCGCTCCAATGAGACCGCCGCCGGGGTCGTTGCGAGAGAACACCACCCCGGCCTTCGTCAACTGCTCCACGCGTTCCAGGTTGGTGGCCGCGCCGAGGACCCGCGGTTCGTCGACCGAACGTCCCTGGGCGAAGCCCGCGAGCGTGAACACCTCCTGGACCCCCAGCCCGTGACAGTACTCGAGGACCCGCTCCGTGATCTCGTACTGGCCTTCCGGGCTGATCCCCTGGTAGTCGCCGCCGAGTACGAGCACGTCGTGCCCCACGGAGGTCGGCGCCTTCCAGTAAGAGAGGTCGTTCGAAACAAGCCGGATCACGCCGTCCTCGCCAACGTACACCTGGGGCGGGAAGAACTTCGAGTAGATCGTGGCGAGCGGCTTCGTCGGGAGCTGGTCGCGCAAATAGTCGGCCGCGAGCTTGCCCACGTTACCGACACCGGGCAACCCCTCGACCAGGATCGGTTCGCGGAACTCGACTTTCTCGAGCGTGCGGATGATGACGTCCTCCATGGAACCCACCCCTCCCCCGAGCAAGCCGGGTGGCGCCAATAAAGACTAGCTTACCGTGACGTAGGCCGCTATCCCGACGGCCGGACCCGCGGTTCGACGTGCCAGCCGTTCTCTCCCATCTCCGCGCGCCAAATGTGGGTCAGGTCCGCCCGGTTCGCGACCTTCTCGACGAACAACGTGTGCTCGTAATCGTTCAGCCGCGGCTCGGCGCGAAGTTCGAAGACCACGTCGGCGAGGTCGTGGAGGAGACCGAAGGTCGCCTGGTCGTGGGCGATCGAGTGGACGGTCATGAGGGCCTGTCCCCCGATCGTCTGGCAGCGATGGCGGATCTGCCGTGCGACCGTCGTGACGTCGTGGGGCTGCAGGACCTCGAAGAAGAAGTCGACCGAGTCGATCACCAGGCGGAACGGCCGGTCCATCCCGGCCAGGTCCGAGAGCATCCGATTCGTGAGGCTGAACGTCGGGATGCTGCGGCTCTCGGGTCGGGCCTCGACGATCTGGTCGATCGAGAGCCCTTCTTCGCGGGCCCGGGCGACCTCTAGGCCGCGGACCAGCACGCGTTCGTAGTACTCATCGGCGAGATTGACGATCTTCACGTCGGACGGGTCCCAACCGAAGTCATCGAACGCCTTGCGCACATCCTCGGTCCGCTCGTACGTGGTGTAGAACAGCACGGGCGTGGTGCCGACCCCCGCGTGGGCGAACTGCTTGGCCAGCAGCGGCGCCCCCGAACCGGAATGCCCGGAAAGGAGGGCGAGCCACCCGGGCGGAAGCGCGGTCCACAGCGATCGGTCGACCTCGGGGATTCCCAGGACGCGCTCGGACTGGACCATCGTCAGCGTCCCGCCCGAGCGACGTCAATCGTCTCGTCGACCACCAGGTTGAGCATCTGCTCGATACCGGTGGTTCCCTCCTCGGACGTCTCGAGCACCAGGGTGAGCACCGACCGGCTCTTCAGATTGTTCAATAGGATATGGAAGAACTCGGATAGCAGCTCGGGAGGATTGTGAATGGCGAGGGAGTTCACGCTGTCGATGACGACGATCGAGCGAGGGTGCGGGAACTTCCGCAGCAGGAATTCGACCCGCAGCATGATCTCCTCGAGCGCCCGCGGGCTCTCGACGTAGGTGGCGTTGGGCAGTGGATTGGAGTAGTTCATCATGATGTGGCTGATCGCGTCCACGAACGAGATCCGGTCCGCCGGGACGTCCAGGGCCTGGGCGAGGCTCCAGACGAAGGCGGCGGGGCTGGTCACCGCGACGTAGATCGTGTGGGCATTGGTCTCGCTTCCCACGTCGCGCAACGTGGCGTTGAGCACAGCGAAGTAGTGGTCCGCGTACTCCTGCGGGTCGAGCTTGAGCGCCACGGCGCTCCCCCCCGGCAAGTTGCGCAGGCGTTCGCCGATGTCGACCGGAGGCACCGGCTAAGTTCCTCCTTCCCGGCCGCCCTTCAAGTGCGGAGCCATCAGAATCCCGATCGGGGTGAGCTCCATCACGTACTGGGCCCGGGAGTGCGCCGTTCCCCGCATCTTCACGATCTGGACCACTCGGAGGATGTCGCCCATCCGCCGGGTGTTCCACAGCAGGATGACCCCGTCCACGATCGCTTCCTCGACGCCGTGCAGGGAGTAGCGGGACGGGTTTGGTCCGATCTCCGAGACGAGCAACGAGGTGCACCCTGCGTCGTTGAGCTCCTGTCCCAGACGGAGCATGAAGTCCCGGATCTGCTCGTCCCGGCGGATCCGATAGCACACCGAGGTCAAGCTGTCCAAAACGAGGCGACGGATCCCCAGCGAACGCACGAGGTCCCGGATGGTCCGGATGACGATGTCGACCTCTTCGGGGGTCAGCTCCTCGTGCCCGAGACCGAGGCGGTCGTACACCACGGGCAGGTCCACGAACACCAGCGAGCCCTGGTCGATCAGGTCAGTGCGGAAGAACTCGAACGTCGACAAGTTCTGAATGAGCTTCTGGGAAGACTCGGTCACCGAGATGAACAGGGAACGTTCCCCTCGCTCGGCCCCTCGCACGAGGAACTCCAGGCACAGGGTCGTCTTGCCGGTACCGACGCTGCCGGCGACGAGGACCATATTGCCCCGGGGAATCCCCCCGCCGACGATGTTGTCCAGACCCTCGATGCCGGTCGCGCAGCGTTCCAGGACCGTCGCCGGAGCCATCAGACCCGAGGACGGTCGGCGATCCGGTGGGACGGTCGCCTCCGGTGGAGACTCCATTGATGGAACGAGCCGTTCCGCCCCTAAGAGGGTTGTGGCCGTCACGAACCGCCGGTGGGACCATTTACGTCCGACGGGTCGCGCGGCCCGGGGATTCGCGACGGATCGAGCGTCCAGACCGTGCCGGTCGTCGTTCGCTCCGTCGACAGGATCGCTCCGGCTTTTCCGAGGATCGATCCCGCACGACGGATCGCTAGGCCGCTCGGGTCCACGGTTCGCCGCAGCTCATCGAGAGCGACCTGAAGATGAGTACCGGGTTCTGTGGCTCGAGCACGTTGGCGTAGCAGCTCGACGACCGCGTCGCCCGTGACCGTCGGCGACGCCGGAGCAGCGGATTTGGGTACTCGGTCGGTGGTCCAACGGTCTGAAATGGAGGAAGCGGTCGAGGAGGAATCGAGTGAGCGGGGATCCGGCGTGGTGTTCGGGGCACCGTTGGAGTCGGCAGCCGTCCGGGGTGGCAGCGACTCCGGCAGGCGGAGCGTCTTCAGCCACTGCACCGACTGCCCCTTCCCCAACAGAACCGCCGCCTGGCCGCGTGGCAGCGAGAGGATCGCCTCGGTCGAGACGCCCCGGGCCGCCCGTGCGAATTCTCGAGCTTCTTCCGGCGAGCCCCGAAACGCGACGAAGTCGGCGACATTCGTCCAGACCGCCTCTGCGATCGTCTCGGGCAACGACGAGACGGCCTGGGTGGCCAGGACCACATGCAGGTTCGCGGAGCGACCCAGCCGCAGCATCTCCGTCAGGCTCTCGTGCGAAAACCACTGGGCCTCGTCCAACAGCACGAAGAGCTTCGCCCGGGAAGGTCGGGAGAGGATCTCCGACCACACGAGGGCGAGGTAGACCGAAAGAAGGTAGCGTGCCGCGGATTCCCCCACCTGACCCGCGTCGCCCGATACGATGACGATGCGGCCGGGCCGGACGAGCTCGGAGGTGCGGAGGTCCGGGGTTCGAGCACACAACATACGTTCGAGGACCGGGCTCCGAACGAGTTCGTACAACAATCGACGCGCCCCCTCCGCATCTTCCGGTCGTTCTCGGATGCGGTCCGACAACTCCCGTACCGGGCCGAGCGCCTGGCTCGGTACCTCGCGATGCATCCGCGCCCCGGTGGCGAGGAGCGTGTGGGCGTCGGCGAGAGTCCCTTCGGGCCATGCGGCGGCGGCCCGCACGGCCCGGGTCAACATCTCTTCGAGTCGCGGCCCCCAGTAGGCCGAGTCGGTGTAGCGACCCGATCGGACCCGGCGAAGAGCATGGACCAGGTCGTTCAATCGTCGTTCCGAGCGTACCGGGTCCCCATGCTCCCCGCACTGGATCCCCTCGAGTGCGTTGATGCTCAACGGAGACCCGATCGGGGCGATACGCAACAGGCGTGTCCTCGCGGCGGCCCCCAGCTCCTGCTCGAGGGCATCCGCGGTGGACCCGAGAGGGTCAAGCAGGACGAGGCCGTAGGTGAGGCTGACCCTTCGTGCCAAGGCTACGAGCAGCGAGCTCTTGCCCATGCCGGTCTCGCCCAGCACCGCCAAGTGACGACCCTGGTGGGCATCGAGGCTCGGTCCGACGACCGTCCCCGAACTCGTTCGGCCGAACGGTAGAATCCCTTCACGCCCCGTGGCAGAATGCGCGGGGGCCAACGACGGACACTCCGGACCGGGAAAGAACAGCCCGAGCTCCTCTTCGGCGACCAGAAACCTTCGACGGCTCTGAGGTAGAAGGAATCCGCCGCCAAAGACGATTCCGTTTCCAGAATCGTTACGAGAAGCGCGACCGAGGGCGATCCCGGCGCTGCGACACTGCTCCAGAGCGGCGTGCGAGGCCGTAGAGGTCAGTCGCCCTCTAACTTCCCACCCGATCGGGGACGATGGACCGGGAGGAGGCGAGCTGGAGTGGACCGCCGTCCTCGACATCGACGCCCTGGGCGGTCCCGGAACAGCGCCCCGAGGATCGCTGGTCGTCGGGCTAGTCTCCCACCAGCAGGGGGTCCCCAGCGGAAGAGGCTTGAACCGCAGGTCGAGGGTAAGCGCCCGAGATAACGAAGAGAACGTGAGGGCCCAGACGTCGAGGATCGACGACGATTCCTGGGGCCGTCCCAACGCGCGGGGCCATGGTCGAATCCTGCGACCGAAGACTTCGCTTCGCACGAATCGCGGTTCGGTCGGGGGGCAGATCCTCCATTGGTGCCGATCGTAGGAGGGAAGCAGCACGCGAGTGACCCAGCGACGAGCGACCGCGGAATCCGCCCCGAGCTCGAGGGAGGGTTCGGGGCCCCCTCGGAGGCGCAGGGCGAACTCCGCTCCGAGCCCGTGGCCGGCACGGAGAGCGGCGTCGATCCTTCGGCGAAAGGCCAGGGCCTCGTCTCGAGAGGACTCGGACCGGGGACGCGAGTGGTAGGCCCATCGTTCTCCCACTCGGGGAATGCGGTCGGCGGATGCGACACGACGCATCGTTCGCGCATGTGCACCTCCCCGGTCGTTCGCGCGGCGTCACGGGTACGTGAACGATGACGGGCTAGTCATGCTCAAGTAGATTCTACGCCCCCGGCCTCCCCGAGACGGACCCACCCGATGTCGTCACTCGAAGAACAGATCACCGCGGTCGAGGACGAGATCCGCAATACCTCGTACAACAAGGCGACCCAACTCCACATCGGCCATCTCAAGGCGAAGCTCGCCGTCCTCCGACTGGAACGCGAGACCCGGGCCAAAGGCAAGGGCGGCGGGATCGGGTACGCGGTCCGCAAGAGTGGCCATGCTACCGTCGGTCTGGTCGGGTATCCGTCGGTGGGGAAGTCGACGCTCCTGAACCGACTCACGGAGGCCGACAGTGAAACGGCGGCCTACGACTTCACGACGGTGTCGATCATCCCGGGCATGCTCCGCTGGGGAGGCGCCTCCATTCAGATCCTCGACATGCCCGGTCTCATTCCCGGCGCGTCGAAGGGTCGGGGGCGAGGCCGCGAGGTGATTTCGGTGGTACGCTCCGTCGACCTGATCCTCTTTCTGATCGACCCCGAGCACCCGAATCTACGAGCCCTGACGAATGAACTCGAAGGGGCGGGGGTTCGCATCAACCAGCGACCGCCCCGCATCGTTATTCAACATTCGGACCGAGGGGGGCTGACCGTCTCCAGCACGGTCCGGCTCACCCACCTCGCGGGCGGGGGCGCGGCCCAGATCGCCCGAGAGTTCGGCCTGCACAACGGCTCGATCGTCCTTCGCGAGGATGCGACCGTCGACCAGCTCATCGATGTGCTCGCCGGCAATCGGGTCTACGTGCTCGCGCTGCTGGGCGTGAACAAATCGGACCTACTGAATGCCGCCGACCGAGTTCGACTGGTCCAGGACCTGCGGCCGACCGAACCGATCTTCATCTCGGCCCGGGACGAGACCGGCCTCGAGGAGCTGGTCGAACGGATCGGCCGGTCGCTGCGCTTCCTCCGGATCTACGTCAAGCCACCGGGAAAGCCTCCCGACCTAGAGGAACCGGTGATCCTTCGTCAGGGCGACACCGTCGAAGGACTCCTGCGTCGCCTTCCGCCCGAACTCGGTCGTTCGTTTCGCAGCGCCCAGGTCTGGGGCAAGAGCGCCCGCTTTCCCGGACAGACCGTAGGACGGGACCATGTGCTCTCCGACCAGGACATCGTCACGGTCGTCGTGGCGCGCGGGAGCGCGCGGGTCGCAGGGTGAGTCCGGCCCTCGCGCCTTCGACGAACAGGCTCGGCTTGGCCCGCCCTCCCACGAGATAGTGGGCGCGATGGAACGGGTCGAGTTTCACCGAGGCCTCCAGCTCAATGCGATGACCCAGCAGCTCTTCGCTCTGCGCCAGGTGCGCCGCTGGGGCACGGTCCCTGCCCATACTCGCGGTCTTGAGTGCTAGGAGCACCGGGCAGCTCGGGCCCCGAAGAAAGAGCGCGGCATTGCGACGGAGGATCTCCAGTTGGTCCGGTTGGGCGACGTCCGCGTAGATCCCGTCGGCCGGGGGGACGAGGTCGGAGTACTCGGCGGGGAAGCGGGCGTCCGCGAGGACCGGCAACAAATTGGGCCAGCGCTCGGAGAGCGAGTAGAGGCGGGCGAATGGTCGCAGGCTCTTTTCTACGGCGTAGACTCGGCCCGACGGACCTACGAGGTCGGCCAGGTGGGAGGCCGTTGTGCCGCTCGCAGCCCCGAGGTACACCCATCGCTCTCCGACGCGCGGTAGGTCCCCGGACCAACCATGGACGATGGCCGCGGCCAGCTTCGAGCGGCTCGGTTCGAACAGACGGTACGTCCGATCCTCCACCTCGACCCAGCGTTCACCGTACACGGGCGGGGGCGTGCCCACCGCTTCGGTCCACAATTCGCTCCGCTCTCCCGTTCTACGCCGCGCGAGCCGCGGACTCTCTCGAGTGGGGCGCAGCGGTTGACGCTCCCTCACGAGCGCCTCCGGCGCAGTTCCTCCACGCGGCGGTCGCGTCGAGCGACCAACGGCCTCGATATGTCTCGGCGGGTGGTGGCGTCCGCGCGCACGGCGATGGCCGCCATCGCGGCCAGGCTCCGCGCATACGCCCCGCGTCGGCCCAGCGGAACATCGACCATGCGATCCGCGCGGTACAGGAGTCCGTAGCGCGGGCCGCGCTCCGGGGACGGTCTCCGCCGTGAACCGAGAAGTTGGAGGCGGGGGGCGCTAATCCGGCCGAGGGTCGTCAAACTCCCGGCCGCCGCCAGTAGACGGGCCGCCACGCGCGGCCCGACCAACGTCGACAAGTTCGGGAGTACCGCGCGGGCCTCCGTCTCCAGGGTCGCCAGCAACTGAGCATGGTGGCGGGCGAGCGAGCTGCGGGAAACGTTCCAGGCTTCGAGATACGCCGCGAGCGGCGAGTCCGGAACGGGCAAGAACGCTTCGACGGCGCGTTCCTCCCGGCCTTGGGCGCGCTCGACGCGCTCTTCTTCCCTGGCGAGCGTGATGAGGACCTCCTCCGGGGAGCGCAGCGCCTGTTCGAGGCTTCGGCGGGCGACCGCCCGCACGAAGGCCCGTTCCGAGGCCGGTTCGGGAACGGGCAAGGCGGCCCGGGCGTCGCGCAGAACCGTCACGTCGGGGGTCTCCACCGAGCGATGTACCCGGGTCGCGACGCGCGAAGAGAGCACGGACCCCACGACCAGAAGTCGGGTGTCCGGCGCTAGCCTCTCGAGCCGACGCACGAGATCGTCCGGCAGGTCTTCCGGACGCAGGTCCGCGCGTCGTATCGCTGCCCGCTCGAGATCCGGGTCCCAGGCCACCGCCGAGCTGGCACGCCCGGGGAACTCGACCAAAAAGATCCGAGACCCTCTTCCGACGGTGAGGACCGTCGCCACGCCCTAAAACTCCTGGTGGGTCTTTGACATGACTGTAAGTCCCCAAAGCACCTACCAGTGGGGGCCGAGGGCGGGGACGCTGTCTCGCGTCTTAACAGTTCGGCCTCGGTCGGATTTGAACCGAGAATCTCCCGGTGGATCTCCAGCCAGAACGGGCTCTTCGAGGTCCAGACGAGGGGCAGGATTCCGTGCGACTCATAGGTCGGCGGTGGGAGGAGCAGCTCGCGGTGGAAGTCTGTCGCCTCCATTTTTGGGACAGCGCGAATTCATGGTGAAAGGTTGACGACGACCGTGAATCCTAAACGAAGGGGGTCTGTAGGGAAGGATTGCCGGGATGGACCCACGAGGCGGCGGGCACTCTAGCAATCTGTCCTGACATTGCCCTGACATTTGAACCTCAAAAAATGTCTTCCGCAAGAGCTCGTAAATAGACGAGAGAAGTCACATCGCCTCGAGGGTACAATGCGTGGAATTGGAATCCTCTCGCTTGCTGGCCGGAGGCTTGCAACGACTCACCGAGTCGGGCAATTCAGACTATTGACGCTCTTCAAGGTCACAGCTCCTGTGATCCTCTTGTTAGTGATGTCAAATCAGTCGAGTTGGGTGGCCCGCGCCGAAGCGACGTCGTCGAGCTGCTCAATTCAACAGGTATCGAACTTCACGGCACTGAGCGACTCGAATGTTAATGCGGTTCGGGCTGCGACTGTTGCCAACGCTTCTAGTAGTTTCAAGAATGCAATCGCTTCCCTGGGCTCTAATGTCCAGGTCGCTTTCGGCGGCGTTTACGAACTATGGAACATCGACATTGATCCGTGTGCAATGCAACTAGGAAGCGTGAATGTGGCCTACCTGTTTCAAACTCCCGCAGGTCCAGGTCAGGTCACGGTCGCAGAAACTCCGTCTTTGACCTCCGTGATCAATGTGACTGTGCAGTTCTCCTCAGATCCTGGAAGCCCGCATAACACATTCCAATGGACTGGTTGGACGATCGGAACCTGCGGAGCTTGTTCTCCGACCGGCACATTCACTCAGATTGAATACTACGGCACAAGCCCGTCCTCCAATAATTGCGGAGCCTCCACCACTCTTCTTGGCGAATGCATGATTTCTTTTTGGTCAGGGTTAACCGCCACCCCTAACGGTGGAGGCAACAACCGCGGGATCGCCCAAAGCGGAATCAATGCGTTTGAGTTCTGCGAATGGGAATTGTTCTTCTTCAACTGCGTGTCCGAGTATCAAGGGTGGATCGAAGCGTGGCCGGGACAACAAAATGGGGTCAACTGCATCGCGTGGACCTCCTCGAGCGACGAGATATTCTCGGAGGTATCTTGGGCCTCGCCCAATACTTACTACATCACGATCTGGGACGTCACCACTGGAGCGTTCTGCACTGAGACAAAGACGATGGCCATGGGCGCGCCTTCCTACGGTCAATTCCAAGCCGAGAGTGATGCAAATCTGATTGGCGGGTACTACATCATACCGAACTTCAACATGTGGTTCAACACCGCCGTGGTCAGAGGAGATCCCCTAAACCTCAATTCAGATGGTGCCCATAACTCGCTTAGCATTCCAGGCGTGAAACTTGGGTCCGCCCCGGTCTTCAACAGCGGGGTATGTGCCGGTCCGGGGGAGAGTTGCATCCAGGAGTACACTTAGTCCAGGAGCACGCCTAGATAAAGTAGGTACATCGGCGCATTCCCGCGCGCAAGCAGATTCGAACATGATTCGTGTTTCTGTCAGATGTTTCCCAATCTACGCGTGATCGATATCTGAAGGTAATTGGAGTAGGTGACTCTTTCCCGACAAACCGTGGAAAATAATGCGACAGGATGGTCCAGTTCAACGGGTGCGGAAACTCTCGCGCGAGTCTAAACAGTCAGAGCAGAGATCCGGAAGCTCCGCTTCCAGGAGAGGACAACCAGACCCAGAAGGTGGAATAGTTCAGCCACGAGGTGCTGAACAAGCCCGAGTCAAACACTGCGACCACCGAAACCCCAACCGGGACATTCCAGGCGGAGCCGTTCGTCCACGACTCAGCAGACCAGTTCCAATGTCCGGCAGTGAGTTGTGGGGATTGCAAAACACTGACTCCAGCCCCGGGTCCGACGGGCTGGGGTGGACCGTAGGGATTCGCGGAGCTCTGATTCGTCAGTGCGAAATGGACATCCGAAAGCAGTAGACCGTTGAATTCGGTTCCCATGTCTATCGAATAACAGACTTCACGGTCGACCGCGGCGCAGCCCAATGTACCGGGTGCAACTCGCGCCGTATCGGCCGTCCAGAACGAGCCTGGGCCGGTCCTTTGATAGGTCAGGAAATAGTTCAACGCAAACCCGCCGACAATGACAACTGCGACTATGATGATCGCGATCACCACGATCCGACGAACCCTATGATTCGATTTCGACGCGTCGACATTGTTTTGTGGGGCTGGGCCGGATGACATCGATACAAAAAGATGGTCGGGGTGGACATTAGTTCTTTCCTAAGGGGAAATCCTTCGGATCGCTCAACGCGTTCAACGAGTGGTTTGTTGGAATGGCCCATGTTGCCGATTCGGCTCGTGTCTAACGACTCGGATGCTCGTCGCTAAAATGTGTGGATACTACTCTCACAGTTCACCTTGAAAGCTTGTATCTAGAACATGGATCGGTTCGCTTTCGTTGGTGGCGACCGAGATGGCGCAGGGAGGATCTCCTCCCAGGCGACGGCCACATCGAGATCCTCGCGGTCGCCATCCCTGCCGCCTCCCGTTGCGGCAGACCCCGGGTCGAGCGCAGGGGCCCTCAACCGGGAGGTCCCTGTGGGGTTCGGTGGACACCGTCTCGACATCGGCGCGGTGGTGGACTGACAACACCGAAGGGTACGTGGAATGGCTGAGACAAGGGAGGGAGCTAAGCGAAGGGTATCTGAAGCGGAACCGGCGCTACCTGCTCGCGTTTCGACGGGACTGCCAGCGAGCAGGCACTGCGACGCCCATGGGGCCAACCGACGTGAGCCGAGAGCACATTCAGGCCGTCAAGGGATGCGGTATCTGGGGACCTCGGACGTTGAAAGCCAAGTTCAGCGTCCTTTGCGGGTTCCTGATATGGGCCAACAATCCCCCTTCGAACGGGAAGAACCCGGTGTGGCGATTGCCTGCAGGTTTCGTGGACCATCGAAACTGGATCGACCCCAACGAGATGGTGGCGCTGAACCAGCGGGCAGAGGGACGGACACGAGTGCGCGTCGTCCTCCCGTGATTCAACGGGCGACGCGAATGCGAGGTACGACGGCCAACGGTCCGCGACCTGAACCTCGTGCTTCCCCGGCCCACCCTGACGATCCGCGGTAAGGGACGGTTTGGCGGGAAGAATCGCACCATCCCGATGGACCCGATGACCCGGGCAGCACTCGAGAAGTGGGTGGTCGACAAGGGACCCGACGACGGACTCTATCCGGTCGGTCACACGGTCGAGGAGGGGGAGCTGGCCGAGCTGGGGAAGCGCGCAGGGGCCTCCCTCGGGGTAACTGGCTACGTCCTGCGGCGGTCGTTCGGGAGGCTCCCCTACGAGGCGGGCGTGCCTTTGCCGACTATCCAGCGGATTTACGGCCACGTCTCGATCGATCAGACCCTGAACTACGTGGGGGTCGGGTAGGACGAGATGACCGAGAAATTCGCAGTCATCGACACCCACATGCGGGCAGACATGGAAACCCCTACCCCCCTTCCCAACGGCAAACGGCGTTTTGAAAGTCGCACGATTCTCTGACGAGGAATGAGCCCGGTCGGACTCAAACCGTGCAGGTTTAGTTACCTGGGCCCGGGCCTCTGTCCTACCTTCCTATACGTGCCGGCGCGGAGGCGCACCACGGGGACCAGCGGAAGTCCTGAGTCGACCCGAATGCTAGTGGGGAGGGATTTGTCGATCTTGTCCAGACACGCGATCACCGCCGCTAGGTCACAGGTTTCCTTCCCTACCTTCACCCGCCTCGTATCCCTGAAGAGGTACCGAAAGGCGTCTCGCGCTCCTGGTTGGACACCTCGCCCGCTGATCGGCCCCATCCCAGATGCCCGAACAGGGTACGAGCCGTGGGTCTCCATCCACTCCGCCGCGTCGTTCTCGACATGCTCGATCGCGTTCCGGACGGACTGGCTGCACAGGGGTCGGAGCTCTCTCTTCTTGGGGAGCGGCCAGGAACGCCAGATCGCTTGAGCCCTCAACCCGGCCTTAAGGGCGCGGTGGGCGACCTCTCGGTCATGATCCGTGACTGGTGGCGACGACCGGGGCGGTTTCGGCCAGAGCATTCGAGACACGATCCCAGCCGCTGAAAATACGGCATGAATCTGAATCCAGACATCAGTCCAGTACGATACAAGTGCGTCTTCCCGCCCTCGGGGTTTTTCGGGGTCGTACTGGATTTCGGTGCAGTCCAAGAGCTGCTCGAGACGAATCCATGCGTACTGGGCCCGCCAGCATTGGCCCTTGACCTCGGCCTTCAGGGCGGTGAGCAATCGTGGGCCCACGCTAACCGAATGCCCTCTACGTTTCAAGCTTGCCGCTGGCGGGGACTGTGACGTTATCGGGGCACCGGGGCGGTCAGCCTCTCAGAGCGGATTCCGAAGAAGCCCCGAAGCGTTACAGCACCCTCTAAAACTCCTGAAGAGACTTCTGGAAGCGGTGGCGCTCCTCGGGGACTTCGACCGGATACTTACCCGTCAAGCAGCCCAGGCACAGCTGTTCCTCCCGCAGCCCGATCGACTCCACGAGCCCGGCCATCGACAGATAGTGCACGCTGTCCGCACCGATGACCGTGGCGACCTCCTCCGGAGTGCGGTTGTGGGCGACGAGCTCCTTGCGTTCCTTCATGTCGATGCCAAAGTAGCATGGGGCCCGGATCGGCGGGCACCCGATTCGCACGTGGACACGGACCGCCCCCGCGGCGCGGACCATCTGAACGATCTCGCGCAGGGTCGTTCCACGCACGATCGAGTCGTCCAGGAGGACCACGCGTTTTCCTCGGAGGAGTCCGGCGATCGGGTGGAGCTTGACGCGGACCTCCGATTCTCGACGCCGCTGGTCGGGGAGGATGAAGGTGCGTTCGACGAACCGGTTCTTGATCAACGCCTCGGCGTAGGGGATTCCCGATCCCTCGGCGTATCCGAGGGCCTGGGGTCGCGCCGAGTCTGGCACAGGTACGACGATGTCGCCTTCGACCGGCGCCTCCTTCGCGAGCCGGGTTCCAATGCGATAGCGCACATCGTAGATCGGTTGATTCTCCACGACCGAGTCCGGACGCGAGAAGTACACCCATTCGAACATGCAGTGGGCACGCTCGCCACTGTTCGGGATGCGCGAGGTGCGGGCGAGCTGCCCCCGCTCGAGAACGAGGAGCTCTCCCGGGGCGAGATCGCGGATCGTCTTGCCTCCCATCAACTCCAAGGCCACCGACTCACTCGCGACCGCCACTCCGCCCTCGACCGTACCGAAGACGATCGGACGGATCCCCAAGGGGTCGCGGAAGGCGTAGATGCGATTGCCCACGAGGAGCACGACCGCGTAGCCGCCGACCAGTTCGGCGCAGGCGCGCCGGATCGCGGCTTCGAGGTCTCGCGTTCGACCGAACTCCAGCGCGATCATTTGGGCCATGGTCTCGGTGTCGGCGTTCCCGAGCAGGTCCACGCCCTGGGCCTCGAGCCGATGGCGCACGCGTCCGAAGTTGACGATGTCGCCATTGTGGGCGATCGCCGCGTCCTCGTCCCGCATCTTCACCACGAGCGGTTGGGCGTTCTCGAGGTCGCTCGAGCCCGTCGTGGAGTAGCGGACGTGGCCGATCCCGACCGTCCCGCGGAGCGAGTCCAGCAGCTCTTGGGTGAAGATCTCGTGGACGAGACCCATCCCTTTGCGCTGGTACAGGACGCCGTGGCTCACGGTCGCGATACCGGCGGACTCCTGTCCCCGATGTTGCAGCGCGCGCAGGCCCCGGAAGAGGTACGGAGCGGCGCCCTTGCCCTGCAGGGAGACCCCGACGACGCCGCAGAACTCCCGAACGGGCATTTCTCGACCGAAGGCCGGAGGAGCGCCTCCGCCCGGAGCTACTCGGGCTTGGGACTTAAGGGGAGCGGGCGCGCTTACTCGCTCTTCATCCGAAGAGGGCCGAGAGACCTTCGGCCGCCTCTTCCTCGGAGACGCCCTTCTCTTCCTTCTTTTCCTCTTCCTTCTTCTCGCCCTTGCCCTCTTTCTTCTCGGCCGGAGCGGCCGCGGCCGGCGCGGGCGCCGCGAACGTCTCGGCCTTTGCGAGCAATTCGGCGAGGTTGACGCCTTCCATCGAGGCGAGGAGCGCCTTCACCCGGGCCGCATCGGGGGAGACCCCCGCGGCGGTCAGGACCCCGGCGAGGGCCTTCTCATCGATCGGCTTTCCGGCGGCATTGAGCAGCAGCGCACCATACACGTACTCCATCGTTCTCACTCCATGACTTTCGGGGGGACCCTTAGTTGCCTATCAGTTGGCCGACCGCGGCCGCCTCGCGCATCGCCTTGGCGAAGAGCGGCTCGATCGTCTCTTTCGTGGCGTAACCGGCCGCGATCGCGACCGCAAGGGCGCGTCGGTGGGCCTTGGCGACCAGAATCGGGAGCGTCGCGGGCGTGGCATAGCCCAGTTCGACCGCCAGGCCGAGCGCCGCGCGCGCCCCGCGCGCCAGGTCCGCTCGCCGGGCGTCCAGGTCGACCGACAGGAGCTCGGGGGGGTAGAACACCTCTCCGTCGACGACCGCGCGCAACGTGAGGCCCACCTCGAGCGGGAAGATCTCGAGCCGGGTGAGCATCGTGGCGACCTCCCGGGAGATCGGGTGGCCGGCTTTGACGATCGTCGTATCCTTTTTCAGGACGACCTTTCCTTTCTCGATCGCGGCGGGAAAACCGGCGTGCTGAAGCTCGCCGACGATCGGACCGGGCTTGAAGCTGGTGGTCTGCGCCGGCACGAAGATGTCGTTGGGCGCGACCTCCCCGCCCCGCGCGGGCGTGGGAGACCGGGTCTTGAGAAATTGCTGGAAGAGTGCGAATGGGTTTCCCTCGGTGGAGAGCACGGCCGTCTGGTCTTCGACCTGCTCGAGGAGCGGACGAAGGGCCGGACGTTCCGCCGCCGCCTTCTCCAAGGCGTGTCGTATCGCACTGTTCGTCGCGACGGTGATCGGCGTGCCGCGCTGGCGCAGCTCACGACGCATCCGTTGCAGGGCGGAGGCCGGGATTCCCCGCACGCCGACGACGGCGGTCATCGATTGGCCGAGGAGCTTTTCGGTCAGGACCGCGACGCTGGCGAGCTTCTCGGGGCGGACCGAACCTCGACCGGGCATGACGAATCTCCTACCAGAGCCGAACGGCGGGACCCATCGTCGTCTTCACGAAGACCGACTCGATGTTCGTCCGGCCGCGTTCCAGCTTTCCGACGATACGTCCTAGGACAGCGTCCACGTTCTGGGCGATCTGTTCCGGTTTCATGGCGCGGGTGCCGACGGCCGCGTGGAAGGTACGGTTTCCCTTGGACCGGACGCGGATCGAGCGTTTCAGCGCGTTGACCAGGTTGGTCGGGTCGCTGCCCGGAGGAACAGGCCGAGGCATCTTTCCGCGAGGGCCGAGGACGACGCCGAGCCGCTTACCGATCGTGGGCATCAGCGGGGCCTCCGCGAGGAAGAAATCGACCTGGGCGACCATCTTCTTGGCGGCTTTCTTGTCCTTGGCGAGGTCGTCGATCTCGTTCGAAGGCACTACGACATCCGCGACGTTCTTGATCTTCTGGCAGAGCTCGGGGGAGCCGAACACCGCGACCTTCACGGTCTTGCCGCGACCGTTCGGGAGCGGGATCTCGTCCTCGAGCCGGTTCTTGGGGACGGTGAGGTCGAGGTCCTTCAAGTTGACGGAGATCTCGACGGTCTCCGAGAACTTCCGCTCGGGCGACTTCCCGAGCGCTTCGGTGACAACCTCAATCGAGGAACGGTCCGGCATGTACGACTCCGGTCGGCGGTAACGCGGCGGCGCCGAGAAGCCTTCCCTACATAAGCATTGGCTTGGGTTTCTATCGGAGGAGCGCCGGAAATCGACCCATCGAACGTCCTGCGGAACGCTCGGCCCGTCGCACCGTTCTTTCCGGCGCCGCGGAAGCTCCGGGGAGCGGCCCGGCCCTCGAACTCCTCCCCAACCCTATATAGGTCATCGGACTCCGCGCCCGCCGATGCACTACCCCAAGGTCGTCTCGACCTATTGCCCGAAGTGCAAGACGCACACGGACCACGAAGTCGAGAAGGGAAAGAAGCGGCCCGCCTCCGAGCTGGCCTGGGGGCAACGGCGCTTCCGACGCGCGACCCGTGGGTACGGTGGTTTCCCCCGCCCGAAGCCGGAGGGCCGGGCGAAGGCCGTGCGGCGCGTCTATCTGAAGTACCGCTGCAAGAAGTGCAAATACACCGTCCAACCGGCGAGCTGGCGCGCGAGCCAGCTCGAGCTCGTGGAGCACCACTAGGGAGAGTCCAATGAGAGGACCAGCTCCGTTCTGGGTCGTGAAGTGTCCGGACTGCTCGACCGAGCAGACGATGTTCAGCCGGCCCGCGACCGTCGTCAACTGTACCGTTTGCGGCGCGACGCTCGCGACGCCGACGGGCGGCCAGGCCAAATTGCGGGGCGAACTCGTCCGCCCCGTGACGACCTAGCCGGGGAATCCGGCCTCGGATGCCCCTGCGTGCGGAGTTCCCGGAAGAAGGCGAACTCGTCATCGGCACGGTCACGTCGATCCGCAATTTTGGCGCGTTCGTGACGCTCGACGAATACGAAAAGCGCGAGGCATTCATCCACCTGTCTGAGGTGGCCACCGGGTGGGTCAAGTACATCCGCGACCACATCCGCGAGGGCCAGAAGATCGTCGCGCGGGTCCTCCGGGTCGACCCTTCGAAGAGCCAGATCGACCTCTCGCTGAAACGGATCAACGACCATCAGCGGCGCGAGAAGGTCCAGGCCTGGAAGAACGAACAGCGCGCGATGCGGCTCGTCGAACAGGTCGGGCAGGGGTTGAAGCTCACCGCCGACCAGGCCGTCGAACTGTTCGGTCCGTCGCTGATCGAGAAGTACAGCTCGTTGTTCCAGGCGTTCGAGGTCGCGTCGGCCGACCCGAAGCGATTCCAGAAGGAGAACGAGAAATCCGCGTGGTCGACGGCGTTCCTGAAGGTGGCCCGGGACAACATCGTTCCTCCTCAAGTGACGATCCTGGGCACGTTCGAGATCAGCGACCCGTCGCCGAGCGGGGTGGACCATGTTCGCGCGGCCCTGCTCGCCGCGGAGAAGGTCGACCCGGAGTCGATCGAGGTCCACTACGTCGGCGCACCGAAGTATCGAATCCGGGTCCGGGCCAGCCAGTACAAGCAGGCCGAAGAGACGTTGAAGAAGGCGACCGACGCCGCCCTCAAATCGATCAAGACCGCCGGTGGGGAGGGCACCTTCTCTCGCGCATGACCGAGTCCGTGCTGCGCGTCTGTCGAGGATGCGGACGCTACACGTTCCGAGCGAAGTGTCCGGAATGCAATTCGGCCACTCGCACTCCGCACCCGGCCCGCTTCGATCCGGGGGACCGGTACGGGAAGTATCGGCGCATGCTAACCCAAGCGACCCGTCCGGGGACGGGATCCGGGTAGGTGGTGGGGATGGTCGCCGGAATACACCGCATCAAAGTCGTCAACGACGTGAGCGATCTCGTGCCGATCCTACGGGCGGTCGACTCGTTGGTCAAGCTCCAGCTCGTCAAGCGGCTCGGCGAGACCTGGCTCACCCTCGACGACGTGATCGGAGAGTTCGGAAAGGAGGGCGAAAAGGCGCTCGCCTTCTTCGAGAAGCTGCGCCTCATCGATACGCGGTGGGTCGCCCGGGAGGGCCGCAAGCAGCCGGACAAGAGCTACCACTTCTACTACTCGACGATCAACATCAGCACGACCTCGCCGCTCAACGAGATCTCCGAGGTGCTGGCGATCGCGATGATGAACCCCAAGGACTACGGCAAGCTCGAGCAGAAGGTCTACGATGCCGTCGGAGCGGACGGTCGGTTCTTCTCGGACGTCGCCGAAGAGCTCGCGATGTCCCCTACCCGGCTCAAGGCCATCGTCAAGCGGTCGGAGAAGCTGGAGTACCGTGGCCACCGCATCGAGCGGTTCCAGGCGGAAGGCGTCGAGTAGGGCCCGTCCCGAGGTCTCGGTCCTGCGGGTCGGACACCGCCCCGGACGCGACCCCCGCCTCACCACGCACCTCGCGCTCGCGGCTCGAGCGTTCGGTGCCCGCGAGATGTTCCTGCAACCTCCGGACCCGCAGCTCGCCGAGAGGGTGCGGGCGGTCGCGCACCGCTGGGGCGGTTCGTTCGCGGTCGTGGGGACCGACGATTGGAAGAAGGTGGTCCGGGCCTTCGACGGACCGGTCGTTCACCTAACGATGTACGGTGTCTCCCTGGAAAAGGTGCTCCCCCGGCTCGCGAGGGCTCGTCGCGTGCTCCTCGTCGTCGGGGGCGCCAAGGTTCCTCCGGACCTTTATCGCCTCTCGACCCACAACGTGGCGGTCGGCCACCAGCCGCACAGCGAGGTCGCGGCGGTCGCCGTGACGCTCGAACGATTGTGCGGCCTACCCGGACCCCGGGCGCCACGAAACGCGCGACAGGTCATCCTTCCCCGGGCGAGAGGAAAACGGGTCGCCATGCGCCCGGCACGAACATGACGGAGGAGTCGGGCTCGATTCCGGCGCGGGGTCTTCCGCTCTCGGCGCGGGCCCCCGGCAAATGCATCATTTTCGGAGAGCACGCGGTGGTGCACGGCGCTCCCGAGCTGGTCTTCGCCATCGACCTCTACACGCAGGTGTTCGTTCGCGGCTCCGGGGTTACTCGCCTGAACGCCGACCCCGAAGCCACCACCCGGAATGGTTACTTCCGCTCGGCGCTCGCGCGCGACTGGTCCGAGGGACCGCCGGTGGACGTCCGCTCGGTGTCCCGGATTCCGAGGGCGGCCGGGCTCGGCTCTTCGGCGGCGTTTGCGGCGGCGCTCGCGGCAGTGTTCGCGGCCGCGAACGGAGGCAGTTCCCGCGCCGCGCTGGCGCAGGCGAGCTTCGAGATCGAACGAGCGGCTCAGGGGGTGGGCAGCCCCGGCGATACCACGACCGTGGTCGGCGGCGGGTACCTGGCGATCAACGGCGGCGCGGGGGACCCGTTGTGGACCATCCATGGGACCGACCATGTCTGGGACGTGCGCCGCGTTGCCGACCCAGGCTGGGTCTGGGTGGTCGCCCATAGCGGGATCCCCCGGTCGACGGGCGATGCCGTGCGTGCGGTCGGGCGACGTCTCTCCGAATCCGACGGACCCGACGTGCTCGCCGAGTTCGCTCGCGTGGCGACCGAAGGAATCCGTGCGGTCGGGAACGGGGACCGGGCGAGCGTGGCCACGTTGATGCGCCGCAATCAGGAGCTGCTGCGGGAGGTAGGAGTCTCCCACCCCCGGCTCGAGGCATTGATTGACGCGGCCGCTCCTGCGGCCGAGGCCGCGAAGCTGACCGGAGCTGGCGCGGGGGGCTCGGTGGTGGTGCTTCCGATCCCTGGCAAGGAAACGGAACTCGTTCGACGCCTGGCGCGGGCCGGGGGCCTACCGTTCGTCGTTCGCCCGGCGGTCGACGGAGTGTCCCTGGTCGAAGAGTGACCCAGTCCGGTCAGCGTCGCGCGACGATCCGAACGACCGAGTTCGGTCCGAGGGGATGGTCCGCGGCGAGCGCGCGGTGGGTTCGACCGTCGATCGCCCGGATGAAGTTCTCCCCGAGGTCCGTGTGGACTCGGTAGGCCACCGCTCGAGTCGGAGTGTTCGCCGGAACGAGAAGCGCGTCGGGGAGCACCCGACCTTTCCCATCCGTCCAGTGGGTCTCGTCCTCCACGGGGTAGACGACGATCATCCGCATTCGGTCGAAGACCATGCGTTCGAAGGCCTGCTGGACGCCGGTCGAGCCCCAGAGGCTGAAAATGGACCGAATCCCCTCGAGCGCACGGGCTTGAGCCGTCGAAAGCCGCGACGGCTCCGAGACAGAGAACGTGGGGTCACCCGGTCGGTAGCTGACCAGACCGGCCCGAGCCGCGCGGCGCAAGGTGAGCTCCGCGTCGGCGGCCGTCGCCACCACGGGGATCGGGTCGACGGCTTGTTGGAGTGCTTCCGACCTCTCCTTCGTGGCCCGGTCGCATTTGTTCGCGGCGACCAGTCGTGGCTTCGACACCTCCAGGAGCTCCCGCGCCATTCGCGCCCGATCCTCGGCGGTCCAATGGGCCGGATGCGCTCGGTCCGTGGGTGCGTTGCGCAGGGCGGCGGAGATCGCGCTCGGGGGGATGGAGAGACCGGTGAGGCGTTCGGCGAGGAACTCCTCGACCTTCTTGCCTTCGAGCTCGACACCCTTCGCGTGCCGCAGAAAGTCGCGGCCGAGGATCTCGGCGACCCAGGCGACCAGTTCGTCCTCGAGCCAGACGACCTCTTCCGCCGGATCGTGGCTCCCCGGGGCGTCCATCCGACCCTCCTCGTCCGTGGCCCCGGACAGGTCGACGACCTGCACGAACCCGTCGGCCGCCCGCAGGTCGTCCAGGAACTTGTGGCCGAGCCCCTTGCCGACCGACGCCCCGGGGACGAGGCCGGGGACATCGATCAGATTCACCGGTACCCATCGGACCCCGTCGACGCATTTCGAATTCCCGGGTGAGCAGGGCACGCCTTTATCGACGTGCGGGCACGGGGCCCGCACGGCGGCCACCCCCCGATTCGGGACGGTCGTGGTGAACGGATAGGGAGCCATCGGGACGTCGAGCAGGGTCAGCGCATTGAACAGCGTCGATTTGCCCACGTTGGGCTTGCCGACCACCCCGACCTCCACGATGCCCCCTACGCTTCCCTCAGCTATACCGAGTAGTTCGGGGAGACCTCGGGTACGCCGAGCTCGTGGTTGACCGCCAAGGCGAGCGCGAAGAACAGGTCGCTCAATCGATTCGACCAGGCCAGCAGCTCGGGAGCGAGTGGGTCGGACCGGTGCAGGGTGAGTAGCTCCGTTTCCGCTCGACGGGCGACGGCCCGGCAGACGTGGAGATGCGCTGCCGGCTTCGAGCCTCCGGGAACCACGAAGGAGCGCACAGTCGGATGCGTGGCCTCGAACCGGTCGATGTCTTTCTCTAGGCGTTCCACGTGGGAGGCAAGGATTCGATGCTTGGCCGCCTTCGCCTTGCCCGTGGCGAGTTCAGCTTGCGCGACGAACAGCTCGTGACCGAGTCGTTCGAGGACCGACCGAACGTCGACCAGCGCGGCCGGGACTTCCGTGATCGCTACGCCGAGCTGGCTTCCCAGCTCGTCATAGGTCCCGTAGGCGCGGATCCGCGCCGAGTCCTTGTCTATCCGCGTGCCACCGGCGAGAGCGGTCGTCCCATGGTCACCGGTACGGGTGTAGAGACGCGGGATACTCTCGCCTCCGGTCGCCACGGCAGCTGGTCCAGCGGAGAGCTCAGGCCGTGAACAGGACAATACGAGATGTGCAGCACCTCATTATGCTTGGCGTCCTGACGGCACAGTCGGCAAATGAACCCGCTCCGTTCGCTCCAGGCGATCCCCATCGTTTCCATGGTGCAACCCTTACCCGTTCCCGGGGACTATCGCCGGAGGAGCCCCCGACCCTCTCGGTCCGCTCGGTGACGCCCCGATCGCCGCTCGTTCGCCGACCGGGCGCGTTCGCGCAGGGCCGGGACGTGTTCGGCGTGGGTGCGAGCCAGCTCCCGGATGCCCAGCGTCAGGACGAGCGAGATCGCTCCGTCCAGGTCGCGCGCATATCCGTCCTCGACGAGTTCTTCGAGCTCATTGCGCAGGGTTGCGGGGAGCTCGACGGCCGCGGCGCCTCGTGCGGTCGCACCGCGCACGAGCTCGCGCACGGCGACCGAGCGATTCGCGAGTCCATGGTCGGTTCGGAACTTCTCGAGGAGCGACTCTTCCTCGGCGGTCAGGCGCACGCCGAGAAAATAGGTCGCTGGAGCGTCGGCTCGAGCGGTCCGCACGGCGTTTAACACAATTTAACAAATATTTATATGTTGTGCCATTTTTGTTAAATATCCGGGGGCATCCCCGTCACCCGCCAATCCGACCCTCGACTTTCCCCGGGAAATTACCTCGGCGATGTCGAACTCGGACGTTGCATGCTCCGACGCCTTCAGCGACCCGGGGATTTCCTCCCTCACCTGTGTCGGGTCGAGAAATCTTTACAATCAGCCGAGTGTGCTTTGGGAGTTCACTGCGACACCCTAGGAAGTCGCCTCGCTCCCGGGAAGTGGCGTTCGTGGGCCTACGAGGGTTGTCGAAGATCACACAGGTCAAGTTGAGCCAACCCGAGCGAGTGGCCTAGCCGGCCCTCAAAATTCGAATGCCTACGATGAGTTATCATCGCTAGAAAACGTGTTTGAATGGGTTGCAGGGATCCCGCCTCCTCATTGAGAGTGGGCAAGAGGACCACGGTGAGCGCTCCGTGGAACTTCGCCACGTCAACCTCTCCGGATTCAGCGGGTGGGGCCAACGCCCCTCCGGTCATCGTGACGACGGCCCTCGGGTGTCGGATTTCGGCGGAGAACGCAACGGGCCAGAACCGAGGAAAGGTCCCGCCAGTACGGGGTAACCTAGCGGGACTATCCCGGAATCTGGGAACGGGGGTTCTTGGGCAATCAACGCCGGAATGAATGCCAGAATCGGTCGAACCCCACGTCGGTCTTCTTCCACTGCACCCCCTGAACCTTGCGGTCGGGCTGGGCACGGCTAGCAGGACGTGTGGCACCTGACGGAATATCTGCTTCCTTAACTGAGGTTAAGCTGCCAACAGAGGATTTCTGGTCGCCCGAGTTGTCGGAGGACCGGGCCTCTCCGGCGGCCGTCGCCAGGGTGAGCGCCGCTGAGGGGCCCGAGCCCACCCTGAGCGGCAGTCTGGTGATCCTATCGCGCCCAGTGTCGTAACCGGTGAGTCTTGCGGACGGGGAAACCTTCGGCTCCTCAATTCGAGTTCAGGGCCGCTTAATGAATGGACCGGGTCTGCAGCGATCATGGGGATACTCGGTTGGATTGTCGTTATCGTGGTCGTGGCCGTCGTGCTGTTCTGGTTTGGCATCATCCGCTGAAAGGTGCCGATAGCGACGAAGGCTTGCCTTCGTCGCCCGGCGCCTTTTAGAGGTACCAGTTTGGCAGTCCGCCGATCGTCGCGGACGCGTGCAGAGAGGCTTCGCATCCATATCGCCTGCCCAGCCCCGAGCAAGCGAAATAACGCGACACTTTCTCTGGGACACCCATGGTCGACCTTCCGAGGGAACGTGGGGTAATGCTCGATGCGGATCAGGTGTCACTCAAGTATTGTGGTTTTCCGGATTGTAGGGCGTACTCGTACTACGAACCGCTCCATCTCGTCGTCTCCGGGTCCAGAATCTTTTCGATCTGCGGGAAGTGCTACCGCAATCGAATTGTGGCAGAGAATCGGACCTAGCGACGTGTCATGGGCTAGCCATCGCTGCGCGATGGTCGGGCGGGACGAGAAGCGAGAACAGAGCTAGCCAACCGCCGGTCCCCGGGTCGAAGCCATCGGTCTGGCTCCTTCGGGTTGGATCGCTCGATTCACCGAGCGCGTCATCCGAAAAGTGCCAGCGTGCTCAGGACCGCCCCGCCTCGGATGACTGAGGCACGGATGCCATCCTCAGCCCGACAAGAGAGAAAACCGTCGTGGGCGTTCGCGCCATCCTTCTTCGCAGGGCCCGTCGAATAGGGGCGACGCATCGCCCTCCTCTTGCGCTAGGCCGTGGGCCCGCTTCTCAATTGCGCGGGGAGCGCACCGTACCGTCCTCGACTCCTTCCGAGCCTCGACCTGCTCGGTCGTCGGTTGCGGAGTCCCGTGATTCCGTTCCATCTCATTCACCCATCCAATGCGTATAAGTGCGTGTTGCGAGCCTTAAACGGCTAAGTGAATTCGAGTCGACGGTCCTTGTCGTGGCCCCCCAACCCCAGAGGTCTGGTAACCCCACGAGACTGGCGCCGGGACAGATTTCATCCTACGTCACGGAGCGTCCTTGGGGCACTCCTCCGGCGCTCTCATGACGGAGTCTCGCGCTTCGGTGGATCGAGAACCGCAGTCCTGCGTGCGTGCGACCAGGGCGCGAAGCGGAGGGAACCTCGCCTTAGGCCACGACCACGCGCGTTAACGGCGGCTTCCACGATCCCGGAACGTGGCCGGCGACCTTCATCTTTCCGAACAACGAGGAATGGCGACGCCTGCCGGGGACCTGGCGATTCCCGGGCGGTTCGTAGACGCGCCTTCGGGCCACGGGGGCGGGTTGACAGGTAGTGATCTATTGCTCGGGACGGACTCTACGCCGCCAACGCACCGCGAGCACAGCAGCCAATACAGCGACCGCAATGAACGATGAGACGACAACCAACAGAACCAGATTGGACGTCCAAGGATTCGACACGTTAGACTGAATCTCAAAGGCGATTGTCCGGTTCACCGCGTGGCCGTTCACCATCACTGTGCCGCTGGCGGGCGAGGCGGTGTAGTCGGTAAGGTTGCTCACTAGAAAAGTGTCGGAACCGTTTGGTACCTCGAACGGGATCGTCGTGGTCGTCGAACTATGCGTGGTGCCGTTGAGCGCGACCGACCAATTCGTCCCAGCTTGCAGGCCGGTTTCGACGAAGCTGACCGTGAACACGGGTGGGGAATAAGTGACGTTGACGGACGCCGGTCCTCCCTGCACATCGACGGTACCCGACGCCGGGGTGACAGTGGTGCCTCGGACTTTTCCTACGGAGTAATTGTAGCTTCCGTTCGGTTCGAAGAACGAGATCGTCGAGGTGATAGACGATTCCACGGTCCCGTTGAGGTTCACGGACCAGTCGGTCCCGCTCGTTAGGCCCGATTCGTTGAAGGTGACGGCGTACGTGAACTGAGTCCAATTCACATCGACCTCGACACTGTGACCGGTGACGTTCACGAAGCCAGCGTAGGGGGCGGTGGTGAATCCCGCGACAGGGGAGATGATGTAGCTGAACGTCCCGTTCCCCACATCAAAGCCGATAGTGGCCAGATAGGAACTCTTCGAGGTCCCGTTGAGCTCGACGGTCCAACGGGTACTGGTTGGAAGGCCGGCTTCCGAGAATCTGACAAAGTACGGCGTCGGAGCCCACACGATGGACTGCGACTGGGGACCCCCGTGGACCACTACGCTCCCGATCTTTGGGGTGGGACTATACCCCGAAAGGATGCCGATGGAGTAGGCGTGGGACCCGTTAGGTTCGGAGAAGTGAATATCCGTCCCCGTGGAGGAATCTGTGACCGCGTCCAGGGTCACGGACCAGTTGGTCCCCGGGGGAAGACCCGACTCGCTGAAAGTTACCGCATACACGAACGCAGTGAAGTTCACCGTTACGTTTCTTGGAGCTCCGTCCACCGTGAACGTCCCGTTTTGACGGACCGGGGCATAGGCCTTGTCGGCGCTGGCCGCTTGGAATCCGTAAGTTCCGTTAGAAAGATTGGAACCGATCGTCGCTCCCTTGCCTGAGAACGACACGACGACGGGGGCCGTCAGATTAACCCACCAAGGGGTCTCGGCCGGGAGTCCATTCTCCGTGAACCGTGTCGGGTAGCTCACGCGAGAGAACGTGATCGAACGGCTCACCGCGCTCCCGCCTACCACGAGCTCTCCCGAACCGGGCGACCCTCGGAACGTCTTGTTCGAGGTCGCGATCGAGAAGTTGTATGTGCCGTTCGGCTCATGCAGCACGATCTCGGACGAGGACGCCGAGCTTTGGTCGGCATGGGTTCCGGTCAGGTTGACCCACCATCGGGACCCAGACGGGAGCCCTGACTCGCAGAACGCAAGCGAGAACACGCCGCTTCCCCCTCCCGAGGAATTTGTAGGCGCGCACACGGAGACTAGAAGAACCCCTTGTGGTGGCAGCGTCCACAGGTTCGTGGGCCCGATCGCTGTGGTCGTCTGGACGGTCGGGGTCAGATTGTCCCAGTGCCACAGGCTGTAGGTGGCGTCCGCAGGGTATCGAGGGCCGGACACGCTGAGCTGCACGCTCGTCGAGGGATTCGCGTTCGAAGCGAGGAGCGTGATCGTAGTGTTGTCGGTGGATTCGGAGGCCGCCACGTAGAGGTTGGGGACTGCCTTGATCACCGCGGTGTTCAGCAACACGGACTCGAAGTGCGGAAGGATCTGCGTGTACATCATGTCGAGCGGATGGGCGTTCCCCGAGGGGTCGAACAATGATCCCTGGTAGGGATCGCGAAGCGCGTACAGGTCGAGGTTCGGCAGGTCGTACTCCATCCCTTGAATGAATTCGGCGGTCATGAAGGGAACTTGCGGGTAGCCGGCCATGTAGTTCGTCCAGTTTCCCCCGCCGGCACTTCCCGACCCGAGCTCATCCACGAAGATCTGTATCGGGGCGCAACTACGACACGCTCCCGAGATGTTCTGCCGGTCGAGAGGCACCCGAACGGGGATCGAAGCCTTACCCTGCAAGCTATCGAAGAATCCGGTCAGACTCGGGTTGGTCGCCCCCGTTCCCGCCGCGTAGACATGGATCGCCACCGCCGAGATGTTTGGCCCGTTCAAGGCGACGGTCTGATTGATCCAGAGACCTTCGCGATAGCTGCCCTGTCCTATTCCCGGTAGGCCGATGAATTTCAATGCGACGCCGGTGCCGGCGACTGCGTCCTTCATGGCGAGGATGTATCGTTGGACGACCTTCGCGTAGGTCGCGGGAGTCACCCCGTACGTGTCGGTTGCCTTCCACTGCGGCCAGGGCTTGTTGAAATGGGTCCAAAGAGCCGGCTCGTCACCGATCTCCCAGTAATCCGGCTGGTAGCCCAATTGCCGGATGGTGTAATTGACCTCCCAGGCGGCTTTCTTGGTGTCGTTGATCTCTCCGGGGACTTGGAAGATGGCATGGCAGTGGATGGGTTTGCAGAAAGCGACGAACTGACTTTCGTTCGTGAGCGCCGTCCCGTTCGGAGCGTACTCGGTGCCGTTCGACATGTTGAACCGATCGGCGATCGCGCCTCCCGGCCAGTGGTAGAACTGCAAGGGAGATCCTTGGGTTTCGCTGAGCGCAGTCGAACCGGCGGCATCTTGGGGAAGGAAGTTCACCCCCCAGAACGAAGAGAGATTGCCGCCTGAGGCGTTCGCTATCGAGATGTTCTCGACGGGCACCCCGGAGCTGAGCCTGGCGACATCGGTCCCTGCGGCGGCACGCGCTAGGAGCGCACCGGAGGCCCCGGAGGTGGAGGAATTGTTGAGGACAGGGATCAAGCTGAGAACGAGTATCAAAGTCGTAAGCGTCACTACCACGAGTCGCGCCCGCGAAATTGGGTATGGGGCAGTCCGCGTACCCTCGACCCGGTTTCGGATCGGCCAGTGTCCATGGATTGGTCGCCGTTCGCAGGTCGGCGAACGACCGCCTCCGATTCCGAAGGGCCGGGCGAGATCTCCGATACGAAGGAAGGCTTTCGTGCGGCCTCCCCGGCGATTCTCCTGCGTCATTTCGATTCCAGCCGGCACGAGGTACAGGGATCCTTGGGAGTCACGCAGCCCGGACTAACGTAAACCGGAGAAGGACGATGGATAGGGCCTCCGCCTCGGGGATTCAAGCTCGTAACCGACCCTCCTACGGCCGGGTCGGAACCGCCCGTTACTTCTGCTCGGGAGTCTGGCGCCGGCGGCGGCGCAGCGCGAGAATCGTCAGGATCGCGGCGAGCACGATGACGATGGGTAGGACGACATACAGCAGGAGATTGGTCGTCCCGTTGTTCGAGGACGACGACGTACCCTGGAAAGCTACGGCCTGGTCCACGTTCTTGTCGCTGACGGTGATGGAGCCGCTGGACGGGCTGCTCGTGTAGCCAGACAGGTTGCCTACCTGGAAGTTGTACGATCCGTTCGCTTCGGCGAACGAGATCGTGGTGCTGGTCGAGGAGTGCGCCACCCCGTTGAGGGTGACCGTCCAGTTCGTTCCGGAGCCGAGGCCGGTTTCCGTAAAGGTCACGGAGAACGTGAACGCGCTGAAGACTATCGTGACCGTCACCGGGAGCCCATTGACCGTCACACTGCCCGAACTCGGAGTCGCCGAGTAGCCTGCGACCGACCCCACGGTGTAAGTGAACGTCCCGTTCGTGAGATTGAACGAGTTGGACGTCGACGTCGTGGCCTTCTGGCTGCTCTGGACCGTGACCGACCAGCTCGTGCCCTGCGGCAAACCCGATTCGATGAACGCGACCGCGTAGAACGGTCCCGACCAGGTGATCCCCTGGACGACTGGGGCTCCGGAGACCGGGACCGTGCCCGAGGCGGGAGAAGCCAATCTGCCGGACAAGGTCCCGACGCTGAAGCTCCACGTGCCGTTCGGTTCCGCGAACGTGATGGTGGAGGTTGCGGAACTGTTGATCGTACCCGCGAGGGTCACCGACCAGGTCTGCCCGGAGGGCAGACCGGTCGCCACGAAGCTTACCTTGTACGTCACCACCGTGAAGGGCACGGCGACGTTCGTCGGTCCGCCATTGATTACAGCATCACCAGACCTCTGGGGTGTCGAGTACCCGGAGACCAGGCCGACCGTGTAGGCCCAGGTTCCATTCGGCTCAGCGAAAACGATGGTCGTTCCCGTACTGGAGAGTTGACTGCTGCCGATGGTCACCGACCAACTCGTGCCGGTGGGAAGACCGGACTCGGTGAAGGTCAGTGCGAAGGTGACCGGGCTCCACGGGACTGGGACCGTGATATCCGCGCCGTTGACGGTGACGTGGCCGCTGTAGCTCGGCAAGATGTAGCCGACGATCGGGTCGATCGAGTACAGGTACACTCCGTTGGTCTCGGTGAAGTTGATCGTGCTCGAACTGCTCGACTCAAAAACGCCGTTCAGGGTGACGTCCCAGGTAGTGCCTGCGGGAAGGCCGGTCTCCGTGAAATTGACCGCGAAGAATCCGTCAAAGACCGCGGTCTCCTGGATCGGTCCGCCGACCGTGATCGTCGGTGTGGGGCTGGACCCGGTGTAATTCCCGACTCCCAGGCCGCTCCAGCCGGAGAACCTGTACTCCGCCGCGGGCGTGGCGCTCAGGCCGACGACCGATGAAGCATTTACCCATTCGGACGCCGGAGTAACGCTCCCGCCGGCAGTAGGGCTCGCGGAGACCGTGAGGAAGTACTGGGTTGCATAGGAGACGGCGGCCGTCAGGTTCGCCCCGACCACGTTCTCGAGGAGCGTCAGAACATTCGGGACGTAGCGGACGCCGATCGGCCCGGGCAACGGGCTCAGGATGTGGAAAGTGTACGATGCGTTCGGCAAGATGTACACCACCTGGGCATTGACCGAGCTGCGGATCGTACCGTTCAAGCCGAGCTTCCAGGTGGTCTGGGAGGGCAGGCCAGACTGTGAGATCGTCACTGCCCAGCCACGGACGAACGTCACGTTGATCCAGGCGGGTCCGCTCGAGACCTTCAGGGTTCCCGCAAACACGGTCGAGGCCCATCCCGCCGTTCCGTCGGCACCCGGGGATGGAATGGAGACGACCGACCAATTGTAGGTGCCCGTCCCCTGCGGCACGATAGCGACGTTCGTGAACGACACGTGGTGGGTTCCGGCGAGCACCGACACCCATTCCGTCCCGACCGGGAGCCCGGTCTCTGTGATGGTAACGTTGTACTCGGGGGACGACGACCAGTTGATCGGCTGGGTGACCGGGCCGCCCGACACGGTGATCGCCCCGTTCGCCGGACTGGGATAGCGACCGACGAGGTGAGGGACGGTGAAATTGTAAGTTCCGTCTGGAGCTGAGAAACTGATGCTCGTGCCGGTGGAGGCCGAGCTCGAGCCGTTGAAAGTGACCGACCAATTCGTGCCGGAAGCTAGGCCCGTCTCGTCAAACGTGACCGAGTAGGCCACCGGAGCAGCAGGAACCGCTCCATATCCGTCCGCGGTGGTGGCGGAGGAGATCCCTAGGCCCCCGACGAGGGAGACGACGACAAGCATGACCGTGAGGATGGAGATCGGTCCCCGCGACGGCTTCTGAGGGAACGAAGGAGAGGAGTGGGAGGTCGGAGGTCTCGTGACGGCGCAGCTCGTTACCCCGTTGTCCATCGTGCCGCCCCCTCCACGTACCCGGTTGTCCGGGGGCTATGAGAAACGGGGCCCAGGTCGTTAATATACGTATCTCCCCGAGCGATTTTCGTCTGGGCCTGCGGACTCTGCCCAGACGACCGTTGGACGTCCGGACGCTTTCGGCAGGATCCGGCACGCGAACAGGCCCTCGCGTCGGACTCGTCGAGTTTCCGTAACTTCGGTCCGCGTCCCGAGCTGCACTGATTCCGGCTGGGTCGGACCATATCGCTGCACCTAGCCTATTGAGTCCGAACCGTCTGGGGGGGAACGGTCGGGCCGGGGGAAGAGTCACCTAGCTCGTCCCCGGTTGCGACTGCCGCAGCCGAGAGGAGAAGAACACCAATGACCGACGATGACTCGGAGTCCGAAGACCGACCCGCGACGACAGCCCGCCGTCGGCGGATTACCGAAGAGGATCTGGCGCGCTTCGAGGCTGCTCTCAAGTCGATCTTCGAGGCGGTCGGACTCGACACCAATACTTCTGCGACCCGAGATACCCCTCGTCGGTTTCTGCGCGCGCTCATCGATTCGACTCGAGGCTACGAAGGGGACCCCAAACTGCTCACGGCATTCCAGACCGAGTGTCACGGCGGTCCGGATTGCGCGCTCAGTCAAGTGATCGAGGGCCCGATCCCATTCTTCTCCCTCTGCGAGCACCATGCCTTGCCGTTCTATGGGCGCGTGTTCGTAGGCTACATCGCGCACGAGCAGATCATCGGGCTCTCGAAGCTTACCCGGCTCGTCCGGATGTACGCGCGACGGTTCACCGTGCAGGAGCGGCTCGGCCAACAGATCGCCGATCGACTCGACTCGATGATGTCCCCCCATGGGGTGGGAGTTTACTTGGACGCCCACCACTTGTGCACCCAGATGCGAGGAGTGCACGAGTCCGCTCCGTTCACCCGGACGACCTTCTGGCGGGGGGCGTACGCCGAGAACGCCGCGCTGCGGACCGAGTTCCTGGCCATGTGCGAAATGCATCCGTGAGGCCCCTCCGCCCGATCGACTCGATTCTCTCCCCAGTGCGGGGCCGCGAGTGGTCCCTTCCCGCCGCGTTGCGGCGCCTGTACGGCCCTCTGCGAATGGCGACGCATTCCGGACGACCCCACGTGATGGCAAACTTCGCGGCCACCTTGGACGGAGTTGTCTCGCTCAACTCTCCCGGCGAATCGGGGGGCGGCGAGATCACCGGGACGAATCCGCAGGACCGCTTGATCATGGGACTGCTGCGATCGACGGCCGACGCGGTCGTGGTGGGAGCGGGAACCCAGCGTTCCGTGCCGCGACACCTGTGGACTGCGTCCCACGTCTTCCCCGACCTGGCGAAAGCGTTCGCCGAGCTCCGAAGCGATCGGGGGATGGCCCCGACACCGCTGAACGTCATCGTCTCGGCTCATGGTGACCTCGACCTGACGCTCCCGGTCTTTCAGTCGGGGAAAGTGGAAGTCCTGATCGTGACGACCGGGGAGGGGTCCCGGGCTCTTTCCGTCCAGCAGCTCCCCGCCTCGGTTCGCATCGCACGGGTCCAAGGATCGAACCATCTTAGCGCGCGCGCGGTCCTTCGCGAGGTCCAGGGACTTTGCCACGGCCGCGTCATCCTCGTCGAGGGGGGTCCCCACCTTCTGGGAGACTTCCTGTTCGAGCGAGCGTTAGACGAACTGTTTCTCACTGTGGCGCCCCAGATCGCAGGTCGCGATTCGACGGCTCCACGTCCGGGGTTGGTGGCGGGCCGGGAGTTCGCCCCGGCAGACCCGCTCTGGCCCTCCCTGGTGGGAATCCAGCGAGCCGGCGGTTTCCTATTCCTACGGTACTCTTTCGTGACGGTCGTGGGCGCCAGGAAGCAGAGCGCGCCGCGTGCGATTCGCTCCTGAAGTTCAATCCCAGTTGGCGGGCAGGCTCCGCCGGGTCGTGGCGTGCTTGGCCCTACCGAGAACGCTATCCGAGGTCAGAGCGGGCAACCCACTCGGGACGCGCTCGCGACACCCAACCTCTGCGATCACGGAACCTCGGTCTCGGGCACTCGACCCGAGGGGACCAACGGGAGAGTGCGAAGACGACAACCGGTGGCATCGAAGATGGCATTACCGATGGCGGGAGCGACGGCGATCATCGGGGTCTCTCCGGCGCCCGACGGGGGGAGGTCCGGTCGATCCATGAGCTCGACCTCGACCTTCGGCAAGTCGGAGAACCGCGGCACCCGGTACTGCGACAGACGGGCGTTCTGAACAACTCCCGCAGCGAACCGCACGGCCTCGAAAAGAGCCCCGCCCAGTCCCATCACCACCGCTCCCTCCACCTGGCTTCGCAAGTTCGGTGGATTCACGATCGCTCCGGCCTCGAATGCCGTGACCAACCGATCGACCCGGACACGACGTTGGGCGTCCACGCTGACCTCCGCGATGGTGGCTACCCGGCTGTTCTTTTCCAATCCCACCGCGAGTCCGTGCCCTTTCCCCGACGATCGGATTCGGCCCGACCATCCTGATTTCTCCACTGCCCGCCGAAGGACCGCCACGAGTCGGTCGTCGTCCAGGTTCATCAGACGCAGGGCGAACGGGTCGACGCCGGTGAGGTGGGCGAATTCATCGATGGCCGTCTCCCGGGCAAAGTTGTTGGTCGTGGCTGCGAGGGCTCGGTAGGAACCCTGGGGCAGCGGAGACCGGGAGAGTTCGTTATCGACACGTTGGTTCGGAACGCGGTACGGTGGGAGCAGGGCGGCCGAGCCTCCGTTAACATTGTGGAAGACCCAAGCCGCAAGTCGACCATCGCGATCTCCGCCGGCCCGGACGTCGATGACCGACATCGGCCGGAAGTAGGCGTAACGAAACTCCTCTTCCCGGTTGAACGCCACGCGCACCGGCCGTTCCGTCGCTCGAGCCAGCCGGGCGGCGGCCGTGGCGAGCTCGCCCCCGTGCTTTCCACCGAAACCCGACCCGGTCGGAGGCACGACCACCCGCACGTCCTCTACCGGAATCTTGAGGCCGGCGGCCACCGCCTCCCGGGTTCGAAAGGGCGTCTGGGTGCCGATCCACACCGTAACTCGGGGACCGTCCCATTCGGCCAGTGCGCAGTGGGTCTCGAGCGGCACGTGAGCGACGTAGGCGGTCCTGTACGTCGCTTGCATGGTCACCTGCGACCGGGCGAGCGCCGCCTCCGCGTCGCCGAGGATCTTTTGGTCTTGGTCCCAGGCGTCCCCTTCCAGAGGGTGGGTTCTCAGGTGCGACTCGATCTCGCGTTCGCCCGGCTGGGGGACCTCTTGCCAGGTCGCGCGCACCTCGGCCATGGCGGCACGTGCCTCCGGTGGGCTGGACGCGGCCAGTCCGACGAAGTCCCCTTCTCGGACGACCGTGACCCCGGGGCGATCATGAACAGAACTGAGGTCAAGCGCGGTCAAGTGCGCGCCGTATGTTGGAGGGTGAAGCACGGTACCGTGGAGCATGCCGGGCCGTCGGAGATCCGAGACGAACGCGCGCCGTCCGGTGACAACGTCAGCGGCAGCAGAATCCGCCGCCGCGGGTCGGCCCAACGAGACCGGACGGGCACGCGGGCTACGCGAGGCATCCGGCGCAACGGTCGCCACCCGGTTCTGGTCCCGGACAAGATCTTGGTACTCGACCCTGCCCCTTCCGTCCCGAGAGCGAACGTCCCCCTCCACGGCTTCAAGTTCGACTCCCGGCGTACCGAGCCGAGCCGCGGCGAGCGAGACCAATGTCTCCCGCGCCCCAGCCGCCACGGTTCCGAGGGCGCGGGAGGCGTCCGGCATCGACCGGCTGCCGAACGTTCCCATGTCCCAGGGGCAAACGTCGGTGTCGGCCATCACGACCTCGACCCGGTCGTGCGGGACGCGGAGCTCATCCGCCACGACGATCTGCAGCGCCGTCCGAGTTCCCTGCCCCACCTCGGCCTTGCCGGTGAACGCCCGGATCCTGCCGTCCGATCCCACGTGGATCCATGCACCTCCCGTGGGCGGCTGCCAGCCCGATGCCGCCGTCTCCTCCGGTTTCCTCGGAGGCAGCACGGCCACCAGCCCCGGGCCCAGGATATCGAAGTACTCCCGGTCCGCGACCGGGGTCCGGTCCCAGGGTCGAGCTGGACGCGCGAGCGTCATGATCTGTCCCTGCGACCCTCCGCCGCAAGTTCAGAAGCTCGTCTCACGGCGCCCAAGATGCCCACGTACCCGCAACATCGGCACAGGTTGCCTTCCAGCGCCTGACGGATCTCGACCTCCGAGGGCTGGGGGTTGTTCTGCAGCAGCGCCGTGGCGCGGACGACCATACCTGGAGTGCAGAATCCGCACTGGAACGCGCCGAGATCGGCAAAGGCCTGCTGAACCGGATTGAGAACACCGTTCTTCGCGAGCCCTTCGACCGTGGTGACCTCCCGAGTGCCGACGTCACCGACCGGAACTTGGCAGGACCGAACCGGCTCCCCATCGAGCAGGACGGTGCATGACCCGCACTCCCCTTCTCCGCAACCGTACTTGGTCCCGGTCAATCCGAGTTCGGTGCGAATGACGGCGAGAAGACTGCGCTCCCTCTCCAGCGACAGCCCGTGGTCTTGGCCGTTGACCTTCAGCGAAACCTCGCCAAGCGTCATCGGCTCGCCGATGCTCGGACACCGAGATCCGCTCGCCGAACGCGCAATGCCGGGACGTTGCAGAAAGGTGCCACGGACCTCAAAGTAAGGCGACCGACCGCTCGCTCTTATCTTCGGTCATGAAAGGCGGGGTACCCCGACCACCCGGAGGCGGGAGGTCGGGGCGGACCCGCTTCTAGTTCCCCATCCTCGCCTGCTTCGCGGACCGCAGGAAACTACGATGGGCTTCGCAGAGGAAGAATGGAACGGGATCGCCGCTGTCGACCGTGCGAAAATTATGCCATTCCTTGTCGCCCGAACACGACAGAGGGTACGGCGGGTCGGAGGATTTCGCGGCGCCGAGCACCCGTTTCCGAGCGTCTACGACCTGGCAGATGCTTGCACTCATCGCGGTTCGCAATGTCGGGTGACGATTTGAACCAACATGTTCGAAAGGAATGACTGGCGTCAGCCGGGTTCGATGGGGCTTCATACCAAGATTGAAGACGGTCCTACCGCCGTTTCCTCCGCCTCGGCCAAGGTGAACCGCGTAGGTCGAACCGCGGTACTTCAACCCTCGGCCGAACCGGCCAAGTCTCGTCCTGGAGACCGGGAAACCTTCCAGGAGGTCCGGAGCGCTCCGGGCGTTTCGTGTGCATCGAATGGGTTTAAGTCACGGCTTCCGAAGTTCAGCCGATGTTCAAGCGACGGGCTAAGCCGCAGCCGCCCGTTCCTCCGCCGGAGTCCAAACCGTGGGACGAGTCGACCGAACCGCCACGGACGCAACCCGGTAATCGAGCCCAACGCACTCCAGAGGTCAAGGCCGGCGAGCCCCCTATCTGGAGTGAGACCGATTCCGCTCTTCGAGAGCTGTACGGAATTGAATCCGAGCTCACGCCACGGCGAGAGCGAGACGAGGCCGGTCCTCGCCCAGCGCCAGCACAACGCCCCCCCGACACCGCGGAGCCACGAGCCCCCCCCACGTCGGAGACCCCCCGGGCATCTCCGAGTCCGTACTTCGAGGAACGGGTCATGGCGGCCCGGGTCGCGGCGACGAGCCTGGGCCGAGAGCTGCGCGAATTCAATCCGGAGCCCACTTCCTTGTACCGCGACGTGGAATCGGTCCGGAAGGAGCTCGATCGGGCCGCCCAGGAGCTCGCATTCGTCCGCTCGAGGAATCGGAACGAGGGCGCCGTGACCTCCCCGACGGTAGCGGCTGGTCCACCACCAGCTACCCAGCGCCCCGGTCCGGCTTGGCGCATTGGCGCGGTCCAGACGACCGGCACCGCTGCGACCGACCCGGGGGCTGGGCCGTATCACCAGTTCACGGCCGCCCGGTACAATCGGGTGGTCGGGGGCCTGCGGGCGGGTCGTCGACGGTTCGTGTCGCTCACCGTCCTGTTCTCGGTCGGGATCAGTACGGGTCTGGTCGTCCTCACGATCCTCGCGCGAGCACCCAACCCACCGATCTGGCTGGCCGCCCTTCCCCTCGTCTGGATGATCCCGGTGCCGTTCTTCGTTCTATCCTTCCGCGGAACGCATCGCGTCCTCTCCCAGAATCCTCTCGAAGTGGCCGAGGTCCCGTGAGCCCACCGACCGTCATCTTTCAGGTCACCGCGATCGGGAGGAACCCTCGAGCGCTCGAATCGACCGTTCGCTCGGTGGAGTACTGGGTCCGGAACACGCCGCAGCTGGCGTTCCGACACCTCCTTTGGGTGATCGTGGAACCGGAAGGGTACGCCACGGCTCCCGCGGAGTTCGAGAAGCTTCGACGCCGGGGGATACAGGTAGCGGTCGTCCCGAAGGAGTACACCACCCCGCTCGGCACGCGTGGGAAGGCCCGAGCCCTGGAGTACGCCTGCGAGCTGCGCCGCGTGACGGGACTATCGGTCCGCTCCGTCTGGGTCTATCATCAGGACGAAGAGACGTGCGTGGGAGAAGACACGCTTCGAGGCATCTCGGAGTTCGTTGCCGATGGACGATGGTTGGTCGGGGCGGGCATCATCGTCTACCCGCTCGACTGGACCGGGACCCCGAGCCATGTCCAGGAGCTCACGCGCTCTTACGACGATTTCCGCGTGATGGACTCGATGACCAAGCCGGGGAATCCCACGACCGGCTTCCACGGTTCCCATATCATCGTACGGGCGGACATCGAGGATTCAGTGGGCTGGGATTCGTTGGGGTACTCGCCGGCCGAGGACCTGACCTTTGAGATCCGGGTCCGGGCACGCTATGGGTCGGTCTTCGGCATGTTGAAGGGGTTTGCGTACGAGAAGGGCGCGTTCACCGTAGCAGACCAGCTGCGGCAACGACGGCGATGGGTGCATGGGGTCCTTCACGCCCTCGTGCGATCCCCGGAGCTCCCCCGGCGTCGGCGTTTGGCGGTCTTCTACTCGGCCCTCTCCTGGTTCTCGGCCCTGCCCTCCGTGGCGATCATGGTGGCGAGCGTGGAGCTCCACTACGGCAGCCTGTTGCTCGTCACCGGGGCGTTCACGGGTTTCATCTGGGTCTCGATGGTGACCGCCTATCTTCTCGGATATCGATTGCACGCCGAATATCTCGACCATTCGGTCTCGGTCGGCCGTTTGGTCGCCCACGGCGTCCTGGGCGCGCTCGTGGACGTCGTCGCTCCTTGGTACGCGTTGGTGACCCGGCCCTCCCTGGGGGACTTCATCCCGAAAGACCGGGTCTTGCCCGAGGAAAGGGTCCCTCGAACCTCATCCTCCGGGTGGCCACGACCGGCCGCCTTCGGCGGGACCCCCCGACCGTGGACGGCAGAGACCGAGTCGACCCAGCGTGATTCCTCAGGTGCCTAGACGCCGGCGCTCTTCCGGCTCTTGGGCTGAGTTTCGAGAGTTACCCGGCGTGGCGGGTAGCGGCTCCTCTCCTTCGCAGCCGCGTGCACGGCAAGCCCGACTGCTAGAGTGTCGCCAGTCCTAGGCGTACCGGCTGCAAGCGTAGCAGTAGTATCGCCCGTACTGTGCGATGTAGGTGGTGGGCTGACCGCAGTTGGTACATCTCGGCGCGGGAGCCATCGCGGGCGCGGCCTGAGGGGGTGGGGGCGCCATCGGTGCCGGCGCCTGCGGGGCCATCCCGGGGGCGGGGGGTGCCGCTCCGTAGGCCGGGGGTGCTCCGCCGCCGCCACTGCGCTGCCAGTTGATCAGCGGGTCGAACTTGAGGTAGGCGATCAGCAGCAGGATACCCAGGATCAGGCCGCCCAAGATGAATCCGAGTATCATCCAGATCAGTGTCTTGGCCTTGGCCTGCTCGTACTTGCGCTGGTTGACGAGAGCCTCGATCTCCTTCATCTGCATGTAGATGATGAAATCGACGACACCAAAGATGATGATGAGAATCGGGCCGACGAGCAGAAATCCGAGCGATCCGCCACAGGCGTATCCGGCGAAGGTACCGCAGACGCTGAACGCCCAAGCGACGAACGCAGCATAGGCAATCCCAGCCAGGAGCAACAGGATTCCGAAAATTATCGCCAGAATCCGGACGATGTGCAACATCGACCGGACCGATTGTGCTTCGGGGGGCTCTTGAGCCTGAGGCGTTCCGTACGATTGGTATCCCATCGTTGTCTCCCCGTTGCGGCACTAACACCCGGTTCATAGACCCTTCGTTCGTGGCCGGAGGACGCCTTCCAACCTGAGATGGACGCGAACGGTCCAGAATGGTTGCCTCCGCGGCCCCACCTGGGGGGGTGATGCCGCCAGATTGAGACAACGAAGGAAGCTCGTCGAAGCCCCCGTAGGGTTCCCGGCGGGTGGGTCCTCGCGGGCCTTGGAGCCCGCGCAACCGGGAACGGGAACGACGGCGGCTTCCCCTATTCCACAGGCCGTGAGCTCTCAGGTTGGAGGGTAATTATGAGTGGACCGTCTCTCTGACGAGCCGAGCCATGGGACGCTGGAAACCCCTCGGGAGACTTGCGATGGGGCTGGCGGTAGCGACCGTGGCCGTCCTCGTCCTGCCAGCGTCCTTCTTCTCGTTCGGGCCCGCCGGGTCCCTGGTCAGCGAACGGAGCCTGACGGTCCGAGCGGCTCCCGCCGCGGCTGTTCTGAGTTCGGGAAGTGCGAGCGCGTCTGAGCTTTCCACCGGTCACTCCATGGTCGATTCGGCCGGCACGAACACGAGCATCGACTACGGACTCACGAATCTGACGCTCCCGGCCTGGAACAATCTCTCAGGGTACGCCTGGAACTGCAACTCGAACGTATCGACCAGCGTCGCGGATACCTGCTTTACCGCCACGGGGCCGCACTTGGGGTACGCGGGTACTCAGGTTCCCCTGCTCTCCTGGACCGCAGATGGTGCGTTCTACGTGAACGCCTCCTTCGAGCTCGTATTCTACTCCTTCGTCGATCACACGGTCAGCCCGATCGCGCCGTGGTTGCCCCTCTACGACGCGGTGATGTATTACACGGGAGTGACGAACACCGAGTTCATCACGAGCGACGGGTCGTACATCTACGAATTCGGTTGCCTCGAACCCGCCTGTCTCATGAACAGCAGCTGGCCGGTCACCTCGTACGCGGTCAATGTCTCCACGGGCCGCACCTTCGAGCACCAGTGGGGGGCCGAGATCCGGACCGGCACGAGTAGCCCGGGGTACTCGCCGTACTGGAACTCCCAGATGAACATGGTGGGGGTCCAGGGGAACGATTCGCTCATGACGCTCGCGGTCACGTGGACCCCGGGGGGAGCGGCGTTGACCAACGGGACGATCTGGGCCTACGACATTTGGACCGGGTCGGAGTGGAAACTGACCGACCTTCCGTTCTTCGAAGCGAACAACCTGTACTGGATCCCCGAGTTCCAGGAGTTCTTTGACGTCTCCGCCGAGAACACGCAGTTCGACGCGGTCGCGCAGGTCACACTCTCGGGCGCACCCGTTCAACCGGTCGCCCGCCTTTGGGGCCAATTCGTCTACGTTCGGCCGGTGTACGGGATCGGCGGCGTAGGAGGACTTTGGGTCAACGTATCGAGCCGTCAGGTCGCGTTCTCGACCGATTGGCAAGGGCACAACGAGGAGTTCGCCGTGGTCGCCCAACTCAATTCGACCGGCGTGGTGAATGGATTCCCCCGGGTCAGCGGGCCGTTCCCGATCGGGACCGAGCCCGCTCCCTCGTCCGGCGAACATCGTTCCACACTGGTGACCGGCGGGCCGGCCTTTGTGACGTCTCCTTCGAAGCAGCCTAGCACGTGGCTGGCCGACCCGCGCACCAACTCGACCTGGTGGCCGACCAACGTTTCGCAGAGCTTCGCCGCGTGGAACCTCGATGGAAGCCTATTCTACAACACGAGCTACTCGATCCTGACCACGTCCGACCAGTGCAACCGGGTCGGATCGCACGGGACGGATTGCGCTTTGGAGGGCTCGGCCCCCGGGACCGTCCCTGGAACGATCACGTGGGCGTGGCAGCTCGGGGTGCCGGAATTCCCGTTTCTGCCGACCGCGCCACGAGCCGAACCGTACGCCCCCGGACCGTGGACGGTGGTTGCCTACGGAGGTCCGGGCTCGGTGGAACTAGCCTGGACGCCGCCCGCCGGCGCCGCCGACCCCCCGGTCAACTTCACGCTCTATTGGGGCCCCGCGAGTGGGGTCGAAACAGGTCACGCGGCATTGCCCGCGAGCGCGTCGGGGTACCTTATCGGCGGGCTCGCAGCCGATGCGTCGATCACCTACCGACTCGACGTATGGAACCTGCACTGGCGGACCACGATGAACGGCACCGTCCAAACCTTGTCGCTGGATGCCCCTCCATCACCGAAAGTATCGGTAGCAGGGGTGACCGTGGGTAGTGGCGTCAACACGGCGACCGCCTCCGTGCTGGTCACGCTCCTCGAGCCCCGGGCCGCCATCGGACCGCTGGTGAACGACACGTTGCGGTGGGGGTACTCGCCGCTCGCAACGAGCTGGAGCGCCAGCGCGCGGGACGACCACCTCCCGGTCGGCTCCGGCTCGATCTCTTGGGTCATCCTCGGGCTCGCCCTGAACACTTCCTATTACTTCGCGGGCGTGTCCTGGAACGCCTGGGGCGAGAGCCTCCCTTCCAAGGCCGTGGCCGTCCACACTCCCGCCGAGATTCCCGGTTGCCCGAGCTCCTGCGGCGGGTCAAACCGTAGCACCGGAACGCTGTGGCCGATCGTGATCCCGGCACTGGTGATCGTCGGAGGCGTGATCCTGCTTGCGGTGGGATCGACCGTGGCGGCGCGACGTGCGAGCCGCGAAGCCGATAGGCCGAACTAGATTCCACGACCGTCGAGTCGGACCCGGGCTACGGAGTGGAGCTGGGCTCGGTCTCGGGCGGGTGGCGACGCAGATAGCTTCGTCCCAGCACCATTCCCAGCGCCCCGAAGACGGCGGCCCCCACGACCATCGCGATAACGAGGTATTCGACCGCGCTGGCGACGTCGCTGAGGTCGAAGTAGCCGAACTGCTGGCCAAGAAGGACAAAGACGATCCCGAGGACGATCCCGCCGATGGCGCCGTTGGAGGTAGCGCTCACGAGGCACCCCCCGCCGGCGGGGTGCCGGAGTCTTCAGTCGCGGGCGTCGCTTCCGCCGGCGGAGAAGGCCCCGACGGAGGGGACGGGGGGGCGGCTTCTTTGCCTTTCAGGGCGGCCAGCCGCCCAGATCGGGCTACGACGTACAGCTCCCAAGCTCCGAGCGCGATCAAGATGATGGGAAGCGCCGCAAGCACAGAGTAAGGCGCACTCGCCCGAACGAAGAAGTCTTCGGACCAGACGGTCGAACCGTTCGGGTTGAGGAGCGACGCGGTGATCTTGTACACTCCTTCGAGAACGTACGTCAGGGCGCCCGGACTCCAATTCAGCACCGCGGAATTGCTGGCCAGCGCCCCCGAGGAGATCGGGGCGACGTCCCGGGTCGAGAGCGCCGCGCCGAAGTAGATCATCTGGAGGCGGGCGTCGTTGATGTTGATCGTGGTGCCGGTCGCGGCGCTCCATTGGAACAGGACGTTGGCGGTCGACGAAAAGTCGACGGCGAGAGCCGCCGAAGCCGTGCCGGCGGTCGTGACGTCCACGGAGTTCCAAGTGACCTTAGCGACGAACCCGGTACTCCCGCGCATCGAACCAGCGGGGGCGCCGCTCGAGGAGCGGGGAGCGGCCACGGTTGCGGAGGGCACGAGAACCAACACCACCACGAGCGCCAGCAGCGAAACTGAAAATCCCGACCGTGCGACTCTCGACCACGCTCGGCGACGGTGCATCGGTGGGCGGGCAAGCAGTCTCGAGGGTTATCTACCTGCCGAATGCGGAACCGCTCCCCTCGCCCCCGGCGGGGGACCACTAGACCGGGATTACAGTCGGTCCGAAGGACGCGACGATTCGTTCCAGGTCGTCCGGCCGCAGGAGGTCCGATGTAAGGTGGACCCAGACCCGGGCATCCTGAGCTTTCGCTTCTAGGTCGAACTCGAGGAGTCGTTCGACCACCGCTTCGACGCCATGGATACGGATCAGGTACTCAATGCCCTCGAGGAAGAACACCGTGACGTGCTCTTCCCCGACCGCGCGCCCGAGGAAGGCGAAGATCCCGGGGAGGTCATTGGGCTTTAGGGTCTTTCCACGCCCCAGGTTCGTCAACCAGTACACATCCACCGGCCGGGACCCGACCTGGGCGGAAACCCGCTCGGGGGACTCGCGCACGACGCAGATTCCACGATGGCCGGCGGCGGTCGCGTCGAGGAACGGCTGGATGGAAGAGAGAAGCGAAACTCCGACCTCCAGCTCGATGCCCGCGGGAGGGGGTTTCGGTTCCGCGGCTTCGGTCGACGGTTCCGGCTCCGGGGCCACCGGCGAAGATGAAGCCGGCTCGGCCGGGGGGTTCTCCGCAGGAAGCTCCGCTTCCAGCTCGGCGGGGGCACCTTCCGGAGGTTCGAGGCCTACGGCCGCCTCGATGCCAGGGGTCTCCGGCCCGACGGTCGGCTCGGTAGTCTCTTGCCCGGTCAGTTCCGGTTCCTGGATCGGTTCTTCGACGACCTCGGACGATTCAGCCGCCTCAGTGGCCTCGGCCGGGACCAGTGCCGGGGGAAATTCTGCAGAGGAGGGCGCCGTCACGCTGGGGGAGCCATTCTCGGCGGAAGGCTCTGGTTCGGTCGTGGTGGCCAGATCCGGCAGGTCTCGTTCCGACGGAACCTCGACCGGGGGAGTCTCGGAGGGGGCCGGTTCGACCAGGCTCGGGAGCGTGACGCCGTCGAACGGTGGGGACTGTTCGGATGGGGGTTCCGGGCGCGGATTGACCGCAGCATCGAGCGGGGACTCGGAAGGGCCGTTCGTCGTGGCCTCGGCCGCGGAGGGGATCGCGGGCTCCACCACGGGAACCTCTGCGGCTTGTGCTTCCGGGATGGACTCGGGAGGGCTCCGGTCCTGAGGGGGAAGCTCCGATGCCAGGACGACCGGCACGCTAGGCTCGGATGGCAGTGTGATCGTCCCATCGTCGACCGGGGCAGGGGGCGCGCCTTCAGGAGGCGCAGGGGAGGCCGACATCTCCTCTGGGGAAGGGCCATTCACTTCAGACAAAGGTTCAACGGCCGCGCTTGGCTGCCGCGCTTCCAACGTCGTGTCACCCAATTCGACCGGGGCAGGCGGAGGGGGCGCCGGAGGAGACGTCGACCCGACTAATGCCGGACCCGCCGGAAGATTCTCTGGCGCTGAAGCACCCGGGGCTCGCTCACCATTCCCCCGCCTCTTCGTCACCGGGGGAGACCGTGCGCGCGGGGCGGGCACGGCTGGCGCCTCGCCCCCGAGTTTCATTGCGAGCATGGATGCGATCGTGCGGTCGAATCCCGGCAGCGTGACCAGCGTGTCGAACGGGGTGTGGCGGTACGCGTCGACCGAGGTCAGCCCCTGGTCCCAGGCACGGGACAGTTTCGAGGGTCCGAGCAGCGGAGCGCCCATCAAGCCATCCAGCTCCGTTCCCAGGGCCCGGATCGCTTGCCAACGGGCCACCACTTCGTCGCTGCCGTAGTCGAGCTCCGGTGTCCCGGAAGCAGGAGGTCCGGCCGGAAAGCGGCGGTTCTTGACGCGAGTCGGTCTCTGCTTCGACCGGCTGGGCAGGGCCTTTTGGCCGGGGACATGGACCCACCAAGCTCCTCCCGCCCGGGTCCGTCCCGTGAGTCGCGGGGTCGGGGGGGCCGCCTCCACAGCCTCGGGCACCCGCACCTCGGCCAGGCCGAGGTACCGGGCGAGGGCGTCGGCCTGTCCGCGCAGTTCCGAGGCGAGCGGATCGGTGGTGGCGATGACCGCTACGCGAGGCGAACCTACCGGGGCCGGCACGTCCCTACGTAATCTCTGCTCGAGCCGTCGGACCAGCCAGAACGCATCGCTCGACAACGGTGGCGGAATCCGGTCGGGCGCCGGAGCCCCCGCCGGCAGCTCGAGGTACATCTCCCCGTACGGCCAGGGACAAGGAAGCACGCCCGGTGGCAACGTGTCCACGTAGTCGACCATCGAGGGAAAGATCCGCAAGGGCTGTCCCTGAATGACCACCGATAGCTCGCTCGCGGGGCCGGATTCCTGGGTCTTTCGCGTAGGAAAACGCCCGAGAAGGTGGACGACCTGGGTCGCCTGCGAAGGATAGACCCGTTGGATCTCGCTCTCGACCGGCCGCATCTGCCGTTGACGCCCCTGCCAGGGTTCGCGGGGCGAGCCGACATCCACCCGAGTGACGTTCGCGAGGCGTTCCAGGGTGGTCCGGTCGGCGCGGAGCTTGTCGCCCAGGTCGTCTTGCGACACAAGGAGCGCAGCCGACGGCACGACGGCGTCGGGAGCTATCCCGCAGTCGCGGCGGAACTCCGCAGCCGCATGGACGACCGACCGCCAGCGATCCCACGCGGCCTGCAGTTCATCGTTGAGAAGGGTCCGGTCCACCGGGGCGAGTGCGCCTTCGAAGAGGCTGGTGCGTTCGTTCGCGAACTGCCGATAGATCGTTTCACACGTATGGGGCGCGATGGGGCCGAGCAGTATCGCCACGTTACGCAGAAGGTGAACCAGGGTGCGCAACGCGGCGCGCTTGGTGGGGGGGCTGCCCGCGAGGGAAAGGCGAGTCCGGACCCACGCCCGATACTCCGGCAGGTCCGTCTCGAGGAATCGGAACACTTTTCGGTGGACCGAGGTCGGGTTCCAGTGGTCGTAGTCGGCCAAGGCCAGCACGCGAGACCGCTCCCAGCGGGCGAGGATCGCGCGGTCCTCTGCCTCGAGTTCTCCGAGGAAGCCGCCGACCGGCGGGAGGAAGCTGGCCAACATCGCCGGGTCACACCGACCGGCGACATCGCGCGCCGTGGCCCAAAGACGGGCAAGCCGGTCACGCTCGACGCGGCAGTGTTCGGCGAACGCCCCGGCCGCTCCTTCGGCCTGCGCTGCCCGCACGAGGGCAGCCCGGACCGCGTCCGCGCCCGTGGTAGCGATCAGGTCCGACAGGTTCGCGTCCGATACGGTCGGCAGGAGCGTGAGGCCCACGTCGCCGACACCTCTCTCCAGCGCTGCGATCGCCATGAGGTGGTGGACGACCGCCGGGACTCGCCGACGTTCCCCGACGTACAGGTGGAGGGAGTCGGAGGGCGGGAACGGGTCGTAGCGCGCCCAGGCTCCGAGCGCGCCCGCCGCGGACGGAACGAGCAGGCGACGCACCGGATACCGCCGTCCTCCGCAAGGGCACGCCACTGGTCCCCCGAGAGCTTCGAGGCGTTCGCACCGCGGACATTCGAGCAACGCTATCGCATCGGGATGGTCGCTTCTGGAGGTACCGCTCAGCGGCCAAGGCGCGACCTCGACCCGGTTGAGGGCGGGCGCCTCGGGAAGTAGACGTGCGTACTGCTGGAGGGATTCCGGCGGAAGCCGTGCCGGCTCGAGGCACCACGCCCGGCCGGGAATCCAGACGAGCGCACTGCCGCAGACCGCACAGTGGGGCACCCCACGGCGGACGCGAAGATGCGCGAAGATCGCGTCGTTCTCGGTCAGGTCGCGAACGATGAACTCGCTTCCCGTGCGGAGGTCGAGGCCGGCGTACTTGTGCATCAGCGTCAGGTCGAGCTGGCCACGGGGAGTCACCAGGGGCCAGCCCGAAACCCCGCGGCTTTCGGCGATCGCGGCGTCGGTGCTGCCGTGACCCGGCACGAGCGCGACCATCCCGGTGCCCGAATCCGTGACGTCCGGGACCGCCAGGATCGTTCCGCCGGGTGCGGCGAGCGCACCGCCGGTGGGGAATTCGTGGCGCAAGGGATAGTCGTACGTCCGACCCTCGAAGAATCGTCCCGGGTGCTCCTCCATCACTTCGAAGCTGGCGCCCGGCAGCCACGCCCGGAACCGCTCCAGCGACGAGCGGGAGGTCAGCACGAGCTCTTCGGCGTCCTTGCGGCGGTACTTGGCGATCACATAGGGAAGCTCGGGGTTCACCAGCAGCGCGCTCGTGCCGAGGAGCCGCCACGGCGCGTCGACCCAGACCAGTGCGTGGACCTTCTGGTCCCCGTGGGCGAGGTCGAAACGTACGAGGTAGGTGTCTCCCTCCTCTTCCTGGTAAATGATCCGTTCTGGACTCCGGGGTTCGCCGCAGGACGGACAGGCACGAAGTGGAAGGTCGCGGGAGACCACCACGCCTCGGTGGGCCAGGTTACCTACCATGGTCTCGACCCGGGCGTGGCGGTTCGTCCGGTCCCACGGGACCGTCCCATCGCCTCCGACCCATACACCGAGGCGTTCGAGGACCGCGCCGACCGGGGGGACGGGTTGGTCGGCCTCCCCGACCCCGCCGCGGAGCGTACCCTGCGCCTGACGACCGGCCAAGGCGAGGTAGCGCGCGTCCACGTCGGCCGCGACCGCGCGTTGGGCGATGATCCCGTCCGGCTCTCCGGGGGTGAAGGAACCTTCGAACTGGAGAACCACCGGACCTTCGCGCAGGCCGAGCATCCCTCCCGCCGGCGGCAAGCGTCGGGACTTCCAGAGTGCCCGCGCCTCTTCTTCGAGCAGATGCGGTTCGTACGGAGGCTCGAGCTGGACCATGAAACCGGACCCGCGGGGCCCTCAGACGAGAATGGAACCCGAGAGGATTAAAGCCTCCCTCGACACGGACGACCGCGCCCTCGGCAACCGGGGTAACCCTTATGCCGCCCGAGCCATCCCCGCCTCCCCGAGGAAGACCCCGATGGCCTGGACGCAGCAGGAGGTTCGCGAGCTCAAGGAGGGCCGCTACATGCTGATCGAGGAAGAGCCGTGCCGGATCCTGAGCATCCAGACCTCGAAACCGGGCAAACACGGCGAAGCCAAGGCGCGGATCGACGCGATCGGGCTGTTCGATGGGTCCAAACGCAGTGTCGTGTACCCCGTGAAGCACAAGGTGCTGGTCCCGATGATCGGCAAGCGCCAGGCTCAGGTCCTGTCGCTGACGGATGCCGAGGTTCAGCTCATGGACCTGGAGACCTACGAGACGTTCAGCCTCGCCCTCGACGCGGATACCAAGGGTCAGTTGACGCCGGGTTCCGAGGTACAGTACCTCGACGCGATGGGAAAGCGACGCATCACGCGGACGTAGTCGGTCACGGCGCCGCCGTCCCCGGGGACCGCCGACTTCCGGCGTGTCATTAATAAAGGGGACGGGGCATGAAACGGGTGCTCGAGACGCCCGATGGTCCCTGTCGGGAATGTCGGGCTTAGGAGGGGGGACGTACGACGGGTCCGGGTAGTGGGGGCTCTCTTCCGGCGTCCCGTCTCACCCGGATCCTCCAAGAAAAGGCCGGGGAGCTCAAGAAGCAGCGTCAGAGCGCCGAGGCGACCTTGAAGGAGCTGGAGGATCATCTCCAGCGGCTCGAAGCCCTTTCGATCGCTCCCTCAGGCGCGGGCGAACGTTTGCAGGGGATCCGCGAGCTTGCGCGCCGATCGGACTGGGCGGGCGTCGAGTCGCAGTCCAAGAGCCTGAACGAGTACCTCGCCCAGAGCGTCCCGTCCAAGTTCGAGGAGCGACGCGAGCGCACGGCGGAGGCGTTGGGACGTCTTTCGGGAATCGGGATCGCCGTCCCCGCGGACGTGGCGAGTGAGCTCGCGGCCTTGGCACAGCCGCCGGCCGACGACAATTGGGCCGCCTCGGTCGCTCGCCTGGTCCACGCCGAAGAGACCCTGCGCACGGCCGAGATGGAACACTTAGCCCAGGCGCGCGCGCGCGCGATGCGAGTGGCTCGCTGGGGGGGTCTATCGCCCGAGCGGCTCAGCGAGTTCGAGCAACGGCTGGACGAGGCCGCTCGGCCCGCGGCCGAAGGAGGGTTGGCCCAATCTCTGGACGCGATCAATGGGCTGCTGCGGGAGGGGCTTCCCGAGGCCGCCGAGCATCGGCGCCTGGTGCGGGAGACCGCGGTCACGCTGGTGGCCCACGCGAAGGAGCACGGGGCTCCGACCTCCCGGGTCGAGACCGCGCTGACCACGGGGGCGGACGCGGGCCCCGAGACGTGGCCGGACACGGTACCGGCAACGGAGCAGGCCGTCACCGAGCTCGGCGAGTCGCTGCGAGAACGGTGCACCCAGACCCTGGAGGCGCTGAAGGGCTCGCTCACGTCCGCGGCGGAGTACGGCGTCGATCCCGCTCCGGCCCGTCAGACGATCGATGAGGCGATCGCACGCATCGCGACCGCCCCGATCCTGGAGATCACCCCCATCTTCCTCGAAGCTCGGCGGTCGGCCGAAGAGCCGGTCGTCAACGTGATCGCGGGCCTCCTGGACGAGGTCCGTCCCCGTATCTCGGAAGCCCGGCGTCTCGGACGCGACCCCAGCGAGGTGTTCGCCTCCATGAATCGCGCCCGGGAGGCACTCCGTCTGAAGATCTACTCCGAGGCGTTCGCGGCGAGCCAGGAGGCGCTCGACCGGGTCAGCAAGCTGACGGAGGACCTGGATACCGCGCGCGACGAGTTCCAGGCCGTCGAGGAGCTGGTGGCCCGATTCCACAAGGTGGGCTTTTCCGTCGAGCCGTTCGAGGCGGCAATCGCTCGCATCCGCGGCGCGCTGGACCGCACCGACGTCGCGGTGGCCCGCGACCAGCTGCGGGAAACGGTCGTCCAGCTCGGGCGCGATGCCCTTCAATTCTTCCTGGCCCGATGGAGCCAGGTCGACAAGCTGCGCGAGTACGCCCAGGACCGGGGGTTCCTGCTTCCAAAGACCGACCAGGCGGTCACCGAGGCGCGAGAGCGGCTCGACCAGGGTGACCTCGCCGGGGCCGCCGAGCGGATCGCGTCGAGCGAGGTGGAATTGCGCGTGGCGGCCTCTCCCTACATCTCCCGCCGGGTGCAGGAGATGGAACAGGGGCTCGCCGACATTCCCGACGAGGCCCTGACCTCGCCGGTCCGCCGACTGCTGGCGGACGCCGACGTCAGTCTGCGGGTCAAGGAGGACCTGAACGGGGCGGTCGAGAGCCTGCGTCGGGCCGAGCGAGACTTCTCCGCGGTCTTTGCCGCGCACGCCTCCGCCCTGGTCGAAGTCCTCGAGACCGAGGGCCGGGTCCTCGAGTCGATGGGAGGGACGACCGACGAGATCCAGCGGCAGATCGACGAGGTGCAACAGATCTTCAACATGGGTGACTTCGTCAAGGCCTCCCGAGCCTCCCAGGAGATTCGCACCCGGGCCCAACAGCAGCAGCTCTTGCGAGGCGAAGAGGCGGTCTCCCACGCCAAGCTATCGCTGGTCGAGCTGGAAACCATGGGGCTCGACCTGGCACGGTTCCGAACCCAGCTCGACGAAGCGCAATCGGCGGCACGCTCCGGACGGTTCTTGGATGCCTACCAGCGGGCGACGAAGCTGGAGGAGGCCGCGGCGCGCGCGCGGGCCGGCGCCCTGCAGATCCTGGAGGGGATCGCGATGGCGCAAGAAGCGCTCGCCCGGCTGCGGAGCTCCGGCTCCGACCTCGGTCCGTTCCACGAGGCGATCCGCAATGCGCGGCTGGCCCTGCAGAACCTCGAATTCGATGCGGCCCGCGGGCTGGTCGAAGGAGTCCAGCAGAAGCTCGCCGACGAGGAGGCCCGGCTCGAGACCCAGCGGCTGCTCACCGAAGTCGAACAGCTCGTCGAGGATGGCCGTCGGCTCTCGGTGCCGATGGAGCCGTTCGTCTCGCGAGTCCAGCAGCTGCGGACCGAGCAGGCCACCGCGCCTCCGGAGGCCACGCGGACCGGCGCGCGCGGGCTGCACGATGACCTGACCGCGATCCTGCGGCCCGTGCTCGAAGAGAACCTGCGCGGGCTCGACCGCGACCTCGACATCGCCCGGGCCGCGGGGGTCAACGTCGAACGTATCCTGACCCCGCTCAGCGAGGCACGACGGCGCGTCGCACTGCCCTTTCCGATGGGGGCGGCCGCCCTGCTGGACTCGGCGCGGGATGAGTTCGTCTCCACCCGCGGGTTCGTGGAGCACGCGGAGCGCATGGCGAAACGTGCCCGGGAGGCGCTCAGCCAAGCCGACCTGCTCCACGTGGAAGCGATCCCGCTCCGCAGCGGGATGGACCGGGTCGAGCAGCTGCTCGCCCAACGACAATATGCCCGAGTGATCGAGCTCGCCGGTCCGCTGGAGCGCGAGCTGTTGCAAGCGACCTACCAGCACGTCTCGAAGACCCTGGCGGGGTTCCAGGCCACGGTCAGCCGGCTTCGCACGGCCGGCACCGATACCTCGCTCGCGGAGAACCTGCTCCACCAGGCACGGACCGCGCTCGACGAGGGCCGCCCGGTCGAAGCGCTCCAATTGGCCTCGAAGAGCGAGAGCGAGCTCGAGCGGGCGGAGCTGCAACGCCGCTTGGCCGAAGGCTCGCTCGAGGCGGTGGGGGGTTCGATCGCGCGCGCCGTGACCGACGGCGTGATCGCTCCCGCCGCCTCCGAGGAGTTCGGCCTGGCCAAGACCTCGTTCCAGGCTCACGCCTATCCCGACGTGCTCGAGCACGCGATGACGTCCCTCGACGCCATGGGGGTCGCCCGGGAGGGCCACCGACGGGCCCGCGAAGCCATCCAGACCGCCGAGCGGCAGCTCGTCGAGGCCACGGAGAACGGCGCGGCCTCTTCCGAAGGCGGCGAGCGCCTGACCGAGAGTCGCCAGCACCTGGGCGCCGGTCAGTACTCGGAGTCGATCCGGGCCGCGCGCGAGGCCACCGAGATGGGACGCTGGGCCATCGAGCGGCAGTTCGCCGCTCCGCTCGGGGAACTGCGTCGCCAGGTCGAGTCGGGCCGCAGCGAGGGTCTCACGAGCGAGATCGACCCGCTCGATGCGGTCGTCTCCGACGCGGAAGGCGCGCTGCGCGCGCGTGACTGGGTCCAGGTCCGGGAAGGCATCCAGCGAGCCGAAGCCGCGGCGCAGCGCATCTTCGAAACGGTCGTGGACGGACGGTGGCGCGAAGTCGAATCCGAGTTCACGCGCGCAGCTCAGGCCCCTCCCGCCGAGCTCGCGCGACGTGACGAGGTCCGGCACCAGCTCGCCGGCCTGCGCGAGCACCGGGAGTTCGCCGCCGCGCTCGCGCTCGTGCGCGCCGAACTTGACCTGGTGCGGCGACGCCGACGCGAAGAGCTCGAGCATCGGATGTCGGAGTTCAAGGCCCGGCTGTGGGTCGGCGAACGATTGGGCGTCGACACGACTCCGGTGATGCAAACGTTCAGCGAGGCGGGGGTCGCGGTCGACGCCGGGCACCTCGACTCGGCCGAGAACCTGCTCCAACGAGCGACCATCGCTCTCGAGCCCGCGATCCGCGAGCCGTACGATCGTCGGCTCAAGGAGCTGGCGACCGAGATGAACTTCGCCCAAGTGGGCTTGCACGTCAGCGTGGGGCCGGTGCGCGACCGCCTGACGCAGGTCGAGGAGCTCGACCGCTCCGGCCACCTATTGGACGCGGCCCGCCTGCTGCTCTCGACCGAAGAGGACCTGAACCTTCGCAAATCGCTCCACCGGGAGCTGATGAATCTCCACTACCTCATCGACGCGGCGTTGGCCCGGGCCCACGAACGCCACTTGGACACCGAGGTCGCGCGGGCGCTCCTGGGCGAATCGATCCGTCTGCGCGAGGTCGACTACGCCGCGGCCCTCGAAAAAGCTCGGGAGGCGTTGCGCAAGCTGCAGGAGGAAGGCGCGGTCGCTCCGGAGCCCGCGACGACGCAGGCCCCGGGGGCTTCCCCTTTCTGGCCGTTCCGTCGGCCTCCGTCCGAGCCCTGAGGGGCGGGCGCTAGCTCGAGAGGAATCCGGAACCGACCCCCGTGGCGGGAACCGGAGGCAAGCCCCGGGGGGGTCCTAGGGCGAGCCGGTCATACTCCACGGTGTGCTTGATGCCGCGACGGCGCAACAGGACCGACACCTGCTCGGTGATCTGAACGACCTCCTGGCAGCGGGCGGGCTTGGTGAAATAGAACTCGACGTGGCGCTCGTCAGCGATGGGGAAGATCAGCCGCAGGCCGAACGCGTCCTGCCGGTTGTACCCCACGGGCTTGCGGTCCCCTTTCAGGTCGCGAAGGTTCTCGTCGAGCAGGACCTCGGGGAGCAGCGGGTCGGACTCCTTCACGAACGGTCGGTTCATCTCGACCACCCGTTTGTGGATCTCCGGATAGACCCGCAACAGGTCGTGGTACGAGCGTTTGGAGTCGAGGAGGATGTGGCCACTCCGGGCCTTGACGGGGGGGGTCACGACCGCGGAATCGAGTAAGGGCAGATAGGTCCTTCGCCCGGAGGACGACCGAGCTCGCCCTCTCGGGTCAATCATCCCCGCACCCGTTCCGCGATTCCCCGCCGGATCGAGCGCCCCGGACCGGACCCTCGAGCGCAGATAGCCAACTCACTGCGGCCCACGTCAACGACGACCGTGATCGGCTCGACGAAAGACTCAAACAGCCCACCCCCTACGTGCGGGGGGCGCTCCCGTAGTCTAGTGGTCAAGGATAGAGGCCTCTCGAGCCTCTGACGCGGGTTCAAAGCCGGCCCGGAAACCCTCCGGCCGGGGAAATTCCCGCCGGGAGCACCTCCGAGCCCCGTGGGACCCGCGACTCGAACTCCTCTTGAGGTCCGTCCCGGTCCGCCCAATCCGTGGACGGGCTCTACCTTCTGGTCGTTTCCGAGACCGATCCGGTGGCCTCGCGTGTCGCCACCGAGTGGGGGACGCTACCAGCCTCCGGCGACCATGTAGACGGGACGAGCATCCGCCGGCTCGCGCCCGGGGTGCTCGAGCTGCGGAGGCCGGGAAACCATGTTGACGATGAACGGCTGGACCTACGGTTGCCCGGCTATTTGCGCGAGCGTCGCCCGACCCTCGTATTCCCTTCGATCCACCGCAGCAAGGACAACGTTCCGTGCTTGACAACGCATGCGTTGGGAAATCTCGGCCCCGTCGCCGAGATTGGCGGCCGGCCCCGCACCGTAAGCCCGTCCGACCCCCGGGGGATGACCGCGGTGCTTCGGAGCCTCTCGGAACGGGGTCGGGCCCACGGACTCACCGCCACGCTCGAGGCCACGCACCACGGACCCGAGCTCGGTCTGCCGGCGTTCTTCGCGGAGATCGGTTATGGTACCCTGACCGAGCCTCCCCCAGCCGCGGTCAGAGTGCTGGCAACAGCACTGCGAGAGATCGTTCCAGACGCGCACGACCGCGTGGCGATGGGGGTCGGCGGCAGTCACTACGCCCCGCACTTCACCGACCTCGCCTTGCGGCGTCGGTGGGCGTTCGGCCACATCGTCTCCCGCCACTCGCTCGAAGTGTTGGACGCGGAGACCGCGCAGGCGGCCTACGCTGGCACGACTGGTGCGGAAGGAATCGTGTATGCTCGCGCGCAGGACGCAACGAACCCCGTGCTCTCGGCTCTGGGTCCGCGACTCCGAGACCAGGACGCGCTACCCCGAGCGCTCGCGAAGGAGTTGAACGACGCTACTCGCGACGCTCGCCCTTCTGGAACATGATCGCACCGGATCGGTAGACCGCCTTTCCCAGGCGAACCGGCGCCGTCGAGGCAACGCCGGGCGACCGCTCCGCGAGCATCATGCTTTCGACGATTTGACGGAAGAGCGCGCTCTGATTGATCTCGGGATGGCGGTCGAGGAAATGGGACTCCTCGGGGGTGATGGTGATGTTCTTTCGCAGCATTCCCTGGGCAGGGGCATCGACCGGCGCGCGCGACCGCATGACCATCCCAAATCCCTAGGCGTATAAGTGCGTATTGGTGCGCAGAATCCCGAGGGAATCCTAGTCCGACCCCTCGAGTCGTTGCACGTCGAGGGGCGTGCCCGCCCTCAGGACCGAGTGTCGCCGGACGACCCCAAAGGCGTTGGCGCGCAAAAGTTCGGAGTAGAGCTGGACCCCCCATCGACACGGCCGGGCCATGTTGCCTGCGATTCTGAAGAGGTACACCGAGTCCATCGGGTGGGGGTTGGTCAGCCGTCGAGTTAGGCGGACCCGCTGAGCTCGACGGACCTTCGTGCCCAATCGACGAGCAAGGACGCGCAGGCCATGTTCATGCCACACGACCACCGCCGAGACCACCTGTCCGGGAAGCAGCACGACAGGGACCCCCTTGATGAGACCCACGGCTCCCCGCTTCAACACGTTCACTCGAACCCCCTCGAACAACAACCGACCCAACGTCCGAACGGCCCGCTTCGTGAAGTCCTTCTCGCCAACGGACGTCCCTCCGATGGTCACGATGAAGTCGGCGGAACGGGCCGCCCGGTGCAGTGCCCGTGTCAGCACGGACAGATCATCTGGTACCGTTCGGAAGGTGGCTGGACCAACCTGAGCGGTCAAGGCTCCCATCAAGGGGGAAATCGAGTCGCGGACCCTGCCGGGGCGGTGACGGTCTGACGAGGACAGCTCGTCCCCGATCGCGAGGACCTCCAACCGAGGCGCCCGGACGCGAAGCCGAGAGATCCCCTGGGCCGTCAGTAGCGCGACATGATAGGGCCGGACCCGCTCGCCCCTTCGTAGCAGGGTCGTCCCAATACGGATGTGTTCGCCCGCGCGGTGGATGTCGGTTCCTCGGCGTAGACGACGGCGCACGCGCAACCGGCGGCTTGCGACCAGCGCCCGTTCCTTCCGGACCACCGCGTCGGTGCCGGTCGGCACGGTGGCGCCGGTGGTCACGGCGATGGCCTCCCCAACTGCCAGGCTCGGGGCACGGCCACCGGGAACGACCAGCCCCGGTCGGAGACGGTAACCCGTCGGTCCGTTGCCTGGGTCGAACCGGACGGCGTAGCCGTCCATGGCGGCGGAATCGAAACGAGGTTGCGGACCGCGTGCCCGGACATCGGAGGCGCTTACCCGCCCGACCGAATTCGCGACCGGGACGCTCCGGGGAGGGACGGGCCGGATCGATGCGAGCGCGATGCGTCGGCGCGCCTCGGACAGTGGTATCAGAAGAGTTCTTGGCTCGGGGTGCTGCTGCGACCGCTTCGTGGGCGGAGCTCCCGTGCTCATTCAGGTGGTCGGAGATAGCGGGTCGGGCAAAACGCTTGTCGTGCAACGCTCCGTCCGTCAGCTGACCGCTCGGGGTCTACGCGTCGCGGTGGTCAAGCATTCCCACCACCCGCCGGACCTGCGAGGGAAGGACACGGCCCGGGCCATGGCCGCCGGCGCGACCGCGGTCCTCTTCGCCTCCCGCCCTTCGTTCGTGTCGTTCCACGACGCTCCTCCGGAGCTGATTGCCGCTCTGCCGGTGGACGTAGTGTTGATCGAAGGATACTCGCGCCGACGCTTTGGAGCGTGGCGATTCAGGATCCGCCGGCCCGGGGAGGCGAGGCGAATCGTGCGACTGATCCTGGAAGCAGCCCCTCCTCACGCCGATCGACCGTCCGTGATCGTGGACGGACAGCGGCGAACCGCGGACCCGATCTGGAGGTTCGTACTGGGGGTCATGGCCGCGCGGAACGTGCGGGAGATCCGCCGACCTCCATGAAGCGTCAGTCCGGGTCGGAGGCCGTGCGGAAGGCCTTCATCCTGCTGGGCCGGGCGACGAGATTCCCGAACAAGTTCTTCCTCCCGGTCGGCGACGAGACGCTCCTGGAGCGCGAGGTTCGCATCCTGCGTTCCGTGGGGCTGGAAGTGGCCGCGGTCTCCGTCACGCCGCTGGACCTTCCCGGATTGGCGGTGCTTCACGACCAGTATGATGTCGGGCCCCTCGGAGCCCTCGCCACGATCCTCACCGCCACGGACGAACCGGCATTCCTCTTCGGAGGGGACATGCCGTTCCTCGACCCGAACGCGATCGAGGTGATGCGATCTCGGTTTGACGGACGCACGATGGTTCCCATCGGCCCGGAGGGCCGATGGGAGGTGTTGCACTCGATCTACGCCGACACGGACCCGTCCATGGTGGCGACCCACCTGCGTTCCAATGGGGGGTTGCGCGGCCTGGTCGAAGAGCTCCGCCAGTCCGGCGCCGTGCAGTTCATCGCGCCCGGGGTGATTGACTTCCGCTCGTTCACCGACATCGATACTGCGAACGACTACGCCCGCGTCGAGCAGCTCCTGGGGTCGGGCCCTCCCTAGGGCCCGCCGCTATCCAAGAGCCGAACGGACGCGCAGCCCGGGGAGTCGATTCTCAGCCCGGGAATTCTGAGCTCACCTCGAGTTCTAACCCATCCTAAATACCGGACGGGGTTCCGACGTCCGGACCCCGGTAATTCTCTGCATGGTTCGTGTCCAGCTCGACGGACAGTCGCGCGACGCCCCGACCGGGATCTCCCTGCTGGAATTCCTACGATCGGTCGGTCGCTCCGTTCCGAGCCTCTGCTACCACCCGAATCTAGGTGCGCTCCAGACCTGCGACGCATGCCTGGTGCTCGCGGACGGGCGAATCGTCCGTTCGTGCGCCACGCCCGTGCGCGACGGCATGCAGGTCGACGCCACGAGCACGACGGTCCGGGCGGCCCAGCGAGCGGCGATCGACCGCGTCCTCGAGAATCACGAGCTCGCGTGCACGCTCTGCGACCGTAACAACGGCGATTGTGAGCTGCACAATACGGCCCTGCGGATGGGGGTGCTCCAGCAGTCGTTTCACGCGAAACCGTACCCGATCGATGACTCGAACCCGTTCTATGTCTACAATCCCAATCAGTGCATCCTGTGCGGACGGTGCGTGGAGGCCTGTCAGGATCTGGTCGTCAATGAAGTTCTCCACATCGATTGGAGCCTGACGCCACCGCGCGTAGTCTGGGACCACGGGGTTCCCATCGACCAGTCGTCATGCGTCTCGTGCGGGACCTGCGCGACCGTCTGTCCGGTGGACGCGCTGATGGAATCAAAGATCCGTGGCCGCGCCGCCCACTTTTCGAATGTCGCCCCGGCGACGCGCACGCGTCTCGTGTCGTGGGCGAAGGCCGCTTCGCCCGACCTGCTCCCCCTGTGGGTATCGAGCGAGGTCGAGGCCGCGTCCCGTCGGGGATCGATTCGCCGGACGAAGACGGTGTGCACGTTCTGCGGCGTGGGTTGTTCGTTCGAGGTGTGGACGCGGGGACGAGAGATCCTCAAGGTCCTGCCGACGCCGGACGCTCCGGCGAATGGCGTCATGTCGTGCGTGAAGGGAAAATTCGGCTACGATTTCGTCAACAGCCCCCACCGGCTCACGGACCCCCTCGTTCGGGAGGGGGATCAGTTCGTCGTCACCGGCTGGGACAATGCGCTCGACCGCGTCGCGGCCCGATTGAAGGAGATCCGGGACCGGTACGGACCGGACTCGATCGGGGTCATCGCCACGTGCACGGGGACCAACGAGGAAGGCTACCTGACCCAGAAGTTTGCCCGCCAGGTCCTCGGAACGAACAACGTGGACAACTGCGCCCGATACTGCCAAGCTCCGGCGACCACGGGGCTGTTCCGTACCGTCGGCGTCGGGGCCGACCCCGGCACCATGGCCGATATGGAACGCGCCGACCTCGTCATGACCATTGGGTCCAATACCGCAGAAGCCCACCCGGTGCTCGCGAGCCGGGTGAAGCGGGCCCAGAAGCTCAAGGGGCTCAAGCTCCTGGTCGTCGACCCGCGCCGCCACGAGATGGCCGAGCGGGCCGACTTGTTCCTCTCGCCCCGGTCCGGTACTGACCTCGTCCTGCTCAACGCGGTCGCCCGCTACATCATCGACCAGGGATGGGAGGACCGCGCGTTCATCGCCGAGCGCACGCGCGAATTCGACCGGTTCCGAGACGGATTGGCGCGCTACACTCTCGCGTTCGCCGAAGAGGTGACGGGGATCTCGCAGTCCGAGATCGTCCGGATGGCCGAGATGTTCCACGCGGCGCGGTCGGCCTGCATCCTGTGGGCGATGGGGATCACCCAGCATCAGAACGGGAGTGACACGTCGACCGCGATCTGCAACCTATTGCTCGTGACCGGGAATTTCGGTCGACCGGGCACCGGCGGTTACCCCTTGCGGGGGCACTGCAATGTGCAAGGTGTCAGCGATTTCGGATGCCTACCGGCGTTCCTGCCCGGATACCAAAAGGTCGACGACCCCGAGGTCCGCGCGCGATTTGAGCGGGAGTGGGGTACCGCCGTGCCGACGCGCAAGGGCCTCACGAGTACCGAGCTCATCGATGCGATCCTGGACGGACGGGTCCACGCGCTGTACATCCTGGGCGAGGACAAGCTGCTCGCGGACGCGAACGAGACGAAGGTGGCGAGCGCGCTGGAGCGCCTCGACCTGCTGGTCGTCCAGGACCTGTTCCTGACCCGGACGGCCGAATATGCGGATGTCGTCCTCCCGGCGGCCGCGAGTCTCGAAAAGGAGGGCACCTACGTGAGCACCGAGCGACGCGTGCAGCGACTCTACCGCGCGTTCCCGCCGCTGGGTCGCTCGCGGACCGATGGGGAGATCCTCCAGGCGCTCGCGCGGCGGATGGGAGCTTCGTGGGACTACCCGGGTCCGAAAGAGATCCTGGAGGAGGTCGGTCGGGTCACTCCAGCGTTCGCCGGTGCGAGCTTCCCGCGGCTGGAGGGCTGGCGCAGTCTCCTCTGGCCGATCGCGGCGGACGGAACCGACACCCCCGTTCTGCACACCGACCGGTTCAACTTCCCGGACGGGAGGGCGCGGTTCTTCCCGGTCGAGTGGGCGGCGCCGACGCCGACCGACGCCCAGTTCGACCTGGCGCTGGACAACGGACGGCTGCTCGAGCATTTCCACTGGGGGAACATGACGTACGAGGACGCGGGGATCTCCCACAAGGTCCCCGGCACCTTCGTCGAGGTGCCCACCGCCCTCGCGGCGGAACGGGGCTTGCGGGAGGGAGAGCGCGTGCGACTGGTCTCCGAGGTGGGTTCCGCACTCGCGCGGGTCCACATCACCGACCGGGTGCAGGGCCACACCCTGTTCCTGACCCTGCACGATCGGGGAGAATCCGCCGTGAACCGCCTGACGCGGGACGTGCGCGACGGCCCCACGACGACCCCGGATTACAAGGGCGCCCGGGTGCGACTCGAACGGATCGACGAGCCAGGACCCCTAGAGTCACCGGTCGCGGAGTCGAATCCGCGAGGTAAGCCTCGACGGCCCCAGCAGGGCGTGCGCGTCGAAGAGAAATGGGCGCGGCCCGGGTACCGACTACCGGGGGCCTAGCATGGCGCGACCGATCCGGGTCCGGCCCACGCGGTCGAGCGAGGAGGAGGCGGTGACCGAAACCCTGGCTCCGGAACTCGCGGCCTCCTCCGAATCTCTGCGGGCTCTGCTCGAGCTCCTCCAGCTGCTCGACGAGCGGGGGATCTTGCGGTTCACGACCGACCTGCTCCGAGAGGAGGAGCGCGTCCTCGAGGTGGTGAGCGAACGGTTCCGCCCGGAGGACCTGCGTCGCGCAGTACGGAACCTAGAGGTCCTGCTGCGCACCTTCCGCGACCTGGACCCGGGTACGCTCGGGGCGCTCGCCCACGACGTGCCGGCCGCCCTAGAGGAGGCGCACCGGGCCGAGCGCGACCGACCCATCGGTATCTTCGAGATCGTGAGCACGCTGCGCGACCCCGAGGTCAACCGGGGCGTCCGGATGGTCCTGGGCTTCCTGCGCGGCATCGGGCGTGGGCCGGCGGCCTAGCATGTCCGACCCGGACGCCGACCAGGTCGCCTCCGTGGAGGCGACCACGTGGTCGGTACGGCCCGGCCAGCTCGCCCTCTCCTTCCCCACGCAGGAAACGGTCGCCACGGAGGAACCGCTCGAGATCCGATTGGTCCACGGGGACCACGTCGAGACCGTCAGCGTGACGATGCGCACCCCGACCGACGACGAGAGCCTGGCGGCCGGGTTCCTGTTCACCGAGGGGATCCTGACCGACCGGGACCAGGTCGAGCGGATCGTCTCGCATCGGGCCACGGGCGACCACGTCGTGGACGCTCGAACGCGACACCCGGTGAAGGTCGACCCAGACCTGCGCCGGCAATTCCTCACGAACTCCAGCTGCGGGGTCTGCGGCCGCGCGCTCGTCAAGGGCCTGTTCGCCGAACGCGGGGGACCGATCCGAAGCGACCTCACGGTGACGGCCGCTCGGCTCCGGGAAATGCCCAGGACCCTGCGGGCCGCGCAGCGTCTGTTCGAGCGCACGGGAGGACTGCACGCCGCCGGCCTGTTCGACCGGAACGGCTACCTCCTCACTTCTGCCGAGGACGTCGGGCGGCACAACGCGGTCGACAAGGTCGTGGGAGTTCGATTTCTGGAACGGAAGCTCCCCGACTCCCACGCGATCCTCCAAGTGAGCGGTCGGGTGAGCTTCGAGATCGTCCAGAAGGCCGGTGCGGCGGGGATCCCGGTCGTTTCCGCGGTCTCGGCGCCCTCGAGCCTGGCCGTGACCGCCGCCGATCGGCTCGGGATCACGCTCGCGGCGTTCGTGCGGGAGGACCGGATGAATCTTTACGCGCACCCCGAACGAGTGGTCGATTCCGAGTGAACTGCGGGGCGCGACGGCTCACCTTGCGTCGCCCGTGCTCACGCACTCCGCAGTGGACCCGTGAGCACGGTCACCGCGCCCTGACCGTCCAGCGCAATCGCCGCCGCCTCCTGCACGTCGCGCGGCCGGATCGACCGCAGCGTCTCGGGCCACTGTATCCAATAGTCCTCGGCGAGGCGGTGATACGCCAGGTCCACCGCCAGCTCGTGCGCGTCCGCGGTCGATTCGAGCGCCAAGGGAATCTCACCGATCGCACTGCGTCGTATCGTGTCGAGCTCGGTGGCGGGGACTTCCGATCGACGCAGACGGTCCACTTCCTGTCGGAGCATGGGGACGACCTTGCGCCACCGGTCGGCGCCCGTGCCGGCCTGGGCCAGCCAGTACCCGCCGTAGCGCATCGCTTCGACCTGGCTGGAGGCGTGGTAGGCGAGCCCTCCCTTTTCCCGCACCCGTTGGAACAAGCGGCTCAATAGGGGACGGCCACCGAGGACCTCGTTCGCAAGGAAGGCCGCAGCGAACGACGGGTCCGAGCGGGCGATGGACGGTCCGCCAATCCGGACCTCGACCTGCGAGCGGCCCGGCAGGTTGATCGTCCGCTCGGTCGGGGAACGTTTGCGGAGGCGGGGCACCGTGAGGGTGGGAGCTCGCGTGGTCGGGAACTTATCGAAAAGCCGTCGAGCCGCCCGCTCCACCGACTTCAGCCGCGCGGCTCCCGTAACGACCAGCATCGCGTCGCCGCTCGTGTAGTGCTCCCGGTGGTACCGGTGCAGGTCGGGCCGACCGATCTTGGCCAAGGAGGTCGTCGTTCCCAGGCCCGTCAGGGCGTAGGGATGACCCGCAGGGAACACCGCCCCCAGGAACTCCCGTTCGGCCCGGTAGGCCGGCTGGGAGGTTTCTCGCAGTTGACGCTCGTGCATCTGCCGTCGGGCCCGGGCGAGGTCGCTCGGCTCGAGCCGAGGGCGGAGCACGACGTCGGCGAGGAGCTCGAGGAGCCGCTCCCACTCCGACGCCGGTCCCCAGATGGTCACCTCGCCCGACTCCGGCGCGCACTGGTGGGTCAGGGTCGCTCCTGCGCGGTCCAGGACTCGCGCCAACTCGACCCTATTGTATCGTCCCGCTGCGCTCGTTATCAGTTGGTTGACTAGCCGGGCGGTGCCCTCGCGGCCGTGCGGGTCGAACCCCCAACCCGCGGGCCCGACGTAGGTCGCGGAGAAACTGGCGGCGCCCGCGGGCGACGGTTGGCGGACGACCTGCAGGCCCGCCAGCTCGACTCCGTACTCCACTCGCAACGGGTTGCCGGGCTCAGTCATCGGTCTCCCCCCCGGTCGGTTCGTAACGAACCACGACGCGCTGATCCGGGAGGAAGAGCTCCCGAGCACGGTCCCGCACTTCGGCCGCGGTCACTCGAAGGACGGACCGGAAGATCTCATCCTCTAGGTCGGGGGACCGCAGGACGGAGAAATAGCCCAGCCGGAATCCGGTGCGCGAGGCGCCTTCGTAGGCGAGCGCCGCCCCGCGCCGAATCTTCGCCCGCAGGTCATTCATCTCGGTGCGCGTCGGACCGGTCCGGGCGAGTCGTTCGATCACCCTGGCGACCTCGCGCTCGAGACGGTCGAGGGAAACGCCGTGGGCGGCCTGCACTTGGATCGAGAAGAGACCCGGATACTGCCTCGGACGCCACTCGCTGGTGGCGCGCACCGCCAGCCCGGAGTCGACCAGGGCGCGGTAGAGCCGAGCGCTGGGGTGCTCCTGGGCTCGACCCCAGCCGGCGCCCGCGGTAAACAGCCGAGTCTCTCCGCCGAGCACCGTGTCCAGGAGCAACGTCGCGGGGGTCGCGGGGTCGTGGAGCGCGGGGGAACGCCATCCGAGCAACAGATAGGGGGTGGTCCCCGGCCCAGAAAGCTCCGATCGACGTTCGACACGCGCCGGGGGCTCTACTTCCCTCACGCTCACGTCTTCCCCCGTCTCGGGCAAGGGGGAGAATTGACGACGGATCGTGCTCGCGGTGCGGTCGGGGTCGAACCCGCCGGCTATCACGAGGATCGCGTTGCGAGTCCCGTAGAATCGCTGGTAGTATCGGCGCAACTCCTCCGGGGTCAGTCGTTGGATGTCCTCGCGCCGGCCCAGAGCGTCCCATCGGTACGGGTGGACGCGGAACGCCAACTGGTACAGTTCCTCCTCGACGCGGAACTCCGGCCAGTTCTCGTTTCCCTCCCGTTCGGAATAGATCACAGTCCGCTCTCGTTCCACCTCGGCATCGGCGATCAACGCCCGGGTCATCCGGTCCGCTTCGATGTCGAGGGGGATGGAAAGATGCTCGCGGGGGACCGTGGTGAAGTAGGCCGTGAAATCCGTGTCGGTGAAGGCGTTGAGCTCGCCGCCGACGCTGACCACCGCGCGGTCGATCTCGCCTTTCTTGTACCGGGGCGACCCCTCGAACAACATGTGTTCGACCCAGTGCGAGGCCCCCGTGATCCCCGGCCACTCGTTCTTGGAACCCACCCGATACCAGACCCAGACGCTCGCCGTCGGACTCGCGGGGTTCGGGGCCAGGACCACTCGGAGACGGTTCGGCAGGGAGAACGATCGAATCGGGGGTCGCCGGACCCCACTCGTCGCCATCGGTGGACCGGAGGACGGGGGGCTTATAACGCGCTCCGCGCCCAGCAGTAACTTTGCGAAGCCTCGCCGGTGGAGGGGAGGCCACCCTTCTGGGAAGGTCGATTAGTATCGGCGCCTCGACCAGCTCCCTGACTGTCAGGAGCCAAAAGCGCCGCACTCCTTCTCCAACGATTCCAGGGCACTCCGGGCCGGGTCAATCGATTCTTCCGACTCGGGAGGCAATCAGCCCCCGCGAGGGGGCTGCGCCTCGCTGAAGCCACGGACTATCCCGCCCACTCCGACGCTATCAGACTTATGGTCTACATGGGGGTCACCTGTTCCGGCGGAGAGAGTAGTGTCCGCTTCCCGACCGAGACAACAGGGTTTACCCATCCTGGTCCGCGTTCCTGGCCGCCGGCCGGCCCAGATACCTGCATTCTTTGCGACCCATCGATCGCTCCAGCGGCAGCTGACCAACTGGCTCGAAGTGGAGCGTCAGTTGTTCCGTGAGCTCCCTTCGTTTCCGTTGAGGCATTCGTTCTATGAATCGGCTTACCGGCCCTTCGACGGAGAATCGGTTCAGCTGGAATTCCGGAATGGAAGGCGCGTCCCGTGCACTTCCCCCTCTCAATTGGCGCTGTTGTTGTACTCGGTGTACGCCGCCGAGACTCTGCTCGGACCGCAGGAGGTGGCCGCTGCGGTGCAATCGTTGCAGCGGATCTCCTCGTACGTCCTGGACCAGTTGACGTCGAACTACCGTCCGACGGACATCGCCAGCGGGGCCCTCGGAGGGGTCCCGAGCCCCAAGGAGGTCCTCCTGTACCTAGTGACTCGGAAGATCCGGCCGAGTTCGGCCATCGAAACCGGCGTCGCTCAGGGAGTGTCCTCGGTGTTCATCCTCGAGGCCATGACCGAGAATCGATCGGGCGAGCTCACGTCGATCGACCTGCCCAATCGCGACCCCGAGGGGAAGAACTATCTAACTGAACCGGGCACGCACGACGGAACCTACGTCAAGCGCGAGCTCGAGGTAGGGTGGCTTGTTCCCCCGACCTTGCGAGCTTGCTGGAATCTTCGGCTCGGAGCATCGCGAGACGTGCTCCCGACGCTATCGCCGGCGGATCTCGACCTGTTCTATCATGATTCTGAACATTCGTATGCGAACATGATGTTCGAGTATGGTTGGGCCCTGAACCATCTCACGCCCGGGGGCGTTCTCGCGAGCGACGACATCAATTGGAACGGTTCTTTCCGCGACTTTGTGGCCCAGCACGCTCCGGCGCTCACCGTGCTGTCGGACCGAAAGTTCGGGCTCGCGTTTGCGAATGCACTTCGGGACGGTCCTCCGACGGCGTCGGTGGCCGCATCGAACTCCCCCCCTGAGCCCGTGACCGTGCGATTCGACCTCGCGATAACCGGGTCGGGGTCGGAGGTCGGGCTCCGCAGAAGGGCTCCTGCGTCGCGACACAACCGTTAAGCGAAAGGTTCGGCCATCGCCCGCCGTGCAACCGGCACTACGGCTGGTCCGTCCTGAGAACCTCGTCGTTTCTTTCCTCGGCACGATCGTCGGCGGCCTCGTCGGGCGCGGCAGCGGGGTGACGGGCCCCCTCTCGTTCTGGGCCCTGGTCGCCCTGGCCGGAATCTCGACCGCGTGCGTCACGGCGGCCGGGAACGTGCTGAACGACTTGCTCGACCTCGAAGTCGACCGCATCAACCACCCGGACCGCCCCCTCGTGACCGGCGCGGTCTCGGTCGAGGTCGCGCGGGGCTTGGTGGTGGCCCTGTTCGTAGTCGGCCTGTTCGTGGTGCTCCCCTTGGTCGCGGTGGCCCCGCTCGTGGGCGCCATCTTCGCCGCCGCGGTGCTCAGTGTCCTCGCCTACGAGTTCCTGTTGAAGGCACGCGGATTCGTGGGCAACCTCGTGGTCGCCTTCCTCACCGCGATGGTGTTCCTCTACGGAGGCGCGGCCGCCGGTAACGCCGCGATTCTGCTACCGTTCGCGGGCATGGCCTTCCTGGCAACGCTCAGTCGGGAGGTGATCAAGGACATGGAGGACGTTCAAGGGGACGTCGGGCGGACGACGCTGCCGATGTCCTACGGCCTGCTGTACTCCGGTCGGGTCGCCCAGGCCAGTGTCCTGGCCGCCGTGGTCCTGAGCGCGGTGCCCCTGCTCTGGTTTGTTCGGGTCACCTCGATCGCTGGCGCGATCTACCTGGGGATCGTCGCGGTCGCGGACGTCATCTTCTGGGTGTCGGTACGCCATTTGCCCGAGCGACTGCACTACGAACAAACGATGAGCAAGCTGGCGATGTCGGTGGCATTGTTCGCCTTCCTGGCGGTGGCGTTCCGATGAGCGCCTCCCGCTCCGACCCGGTGCCGGGGGGAAAGGTCGAGCGGTACCTGGCCGAACGACTGCAGGCCGGGCCGGTCCATTTCACGCTGATCGACCCCGACAAATCTCCGGGGGAGAAGGCCGCCGCGATCGCCCGGGATGCCGTGGGCCTCGGGAGCCATGTGATCCTGTTGGGCGGGTCGACCGGGATCTCCAACGAGGTCATGGGCCGGGCGGCCTCGGCCGTGAAAGCCGCCGTGCCGGTGCCCGTGGTGATCTTTCCGGAAGGGCCCGGCTCGCTGACACCCGACGCCGACGCGGTGTTGTTCATGAGCCTGCTCAATTCTCGCAACCTCGATCTGGTGATCCGCGCTCACGCTCGGGCCGCGCCCGCCGTGCGGAGCATGGGCCTCGAAGCGATCCCGATGGGTTACCTCGTGATCGCCCCCGGGATGCGAGTCGGTGAGGTCGGTCAGGTCGACACGGTGGCGCGGGACGATCTTGCCGGCGCATGCGGTTATGCGCTGGCGGCCCAGTACCTCGGGATGCGATTTGTGTATCTCGAAGCCGGGTCCGGAGCACCGGAGCCGGTGCCGGGCGCGATGGTCCGTGCGGTGCGCTCGAGCCTCAGCATCCCGGTGATCGTCGGCGGGGGGATACGCTCGGGAGGGGACGCCCGGACCTTGCTCGAAGCCGGGGCGGACGTCCTCGTCACGGGCACGATCACCGAAGAACAGGGGTTCGGCGAGGGATTCCGCGGGATCCTACGCGAGGTGGGGGACGCACGTGGCTGATGGTTCGGTGAGCGTCTCTCAGTTGAGGCATCGCCAGGTGAGTCGGGGCCACGTCCTGTTCCGCGCCCCGCCTCCGGCCCTGGGTCTCCCTCTGATCGTCCTCGCTAGCGCGGCGGTCGCCGCGCTGATCTGGTGGCCGAATACGAATCTGTTCCTCGAGGGGTTCCTGCTCGTGTTTACGCTCTCGGGGTTGGTGGGGGCCATCGCCACAACACCCCTCGCCTCCGCCCTGGGCGGCCGCCTCGAGATCCACCGGTCGGTCTTTCTCGCGCTCTCGGTCGTGGTGATTCAGGTGCCGATCGCCCTGCTCTGGCGCGCCGCGTGGCAGACCTGGCCCACGGTCGTGCCGAGCCTGGCCCTGCTCGGGGTGTTCCTCGTCGGTCCGGCGTTCTGGTTCCGTCATTTGACCCTGTACGGCGTCTCGAGGCCGAGCCATGCCCGCATGCTGCCGGCCTCCCTGTTCCCTACCTTGCTCTACCTGGTGGCGCTGTTTCTCGTGGTGCCTCCCAATCCGGGCGTGCTGCTCGCCGCTCCCGCCATCCTAGTGCTCGCCTTCGTCTGCGCCCTCGCTCTGCTGCACGCCGCCGACCGCCCGATCCGTCGAGAGTTCCAGATGTCCGGCGTCTCCCTCATCCGGCCGCTCCTGGACCACGTCGGCGACCGCGACCCCGGGGCGACCCGGGCCCTCGAGGCCTTCTTTCTCAAGGCGGCGATTCCGGCGGACCTGAAGGTCAGTCTCCTCGCGTTCTTCCGAGGAGGGAAGGTGCACGCGACCATCGCACTCCCGACGGTACACCCGGGCCCATTCGCCGCGCTGGGGGGGAGCGACCTTCCCCGCAAGCTCTCCGAACAGCTCGGCCCGGCGGCCGGAACGGTGCTGGTCCCGCACACTCCGTCCGACCACGACCTCGACCTCCCTTCGGAAGGCGAGGTCGATCGGGTGGGGGCGGCGTCCCGCGAGCTCCTCGCGTCCCTACCTCCTCCCAGCGCCTCGCGCGCAAGTCCCCTTCTCTCGCCGTATCCGGGCAGTCTGGCCCGCGCGCAGCTCCTGGGCGACGCCGTCCTGGTCCTCGTAACGCAGGCCCCGCAACCGACCGACGACATTGCCTACAGCGTGGCGGACAGGATCCTGCGGGAGATCGCGCACGACGGGGGCCCGCCGGTAGCTTTGATCGATGCCCATAACTCCTACGTCGAAGGCATGGGAGACATCGTCTACGGAACGCCCACCGCCGAGAAACTGGTCGCCGACGCCAAGGCCGCGGTCCGAGCCGCGGTCGCCGCCGGACGGGAGGGGCCGCTCGAGGTCGGCGTCGCGGCACGCGGCGGGTACTCGACCGGGCAAGACGGCATCGGTCCCCAGGGGGTCCGAGCGATCGCGATCCGCGCCGCCGGGTCGACCTCGGGCTACGTGCTCATCGATGGCAACAACCTCCTCCTGGGCCAGCGGGACCCGATCGTCCAGGCGCTGCAAACGGTCGTGGACGTCGCCGAGGTAATGACGACGGACAACCATGTCGTTCACGAAGTGGACGGAGGCATCAATCCTCTGGGCGAACGGATCGCGCCTCAGGCCCTGCTCGAAGAGGCGAAACAGGTCCTCGCGGCCGCCCGGGCCGATTTGGCCCCGGCGGAAGTGCGGTTCGGAACGAGAGGAGTACCGGCCGTGAAGGTGCTGGGACCGGGTCTCACCGCACGCCTTTTGACCTCGCTCGGCGACACCTTGTCGATGTTCACGAACATGTTCCCCGCGACGCTCCTTCTCCTCCTGACCAGCTCGCTCGTGGTCACGTTCGCGCTGCGGTAGGAACCCGATGCCGACGGTGGGGCCCGAGCGCCCGGTTACGGACGCCGCCCGCCTCATCGGGGGCGAGGAGCCTCTTCGGCTCCTGACCCAGCTCGTGGCCACGGCCCCGACCAACCTGGAGGACCCCGTCCATCACCGGTGGGAGAAGCCCCACTATCTGCGCGCGGCGGGCGCGATCGTCCGGGCGGCACGCTCGGCCGGACTCGCTACACGGATTTACGACCCGATGACCGACGCCGCCGACGCCGAGGACTGGCACGGCGCCCCCCGGCCGAACGTCATCGTGGACCTAGATATCGGCGCCCGCGATACGATCCTGATCCTGGCACATTACGATGTAGTTCCGGTGCCGACCGAACAGCTGGCGCGCTGGAAGAGCCCCCCTCACACCCTCACGCTGCGCGCCGACGGCCGACTGTACGGCCGGGGGTCGAACGACGACCTCGGCAGCGGGGTCGTCGCGTCCCTGACCGCGATGCGCCACCTGGCCGAGCTCAAGGACCTCGCTCGGAACGTCCGACTGGTCGCTGCGTGCGACGAAGAGACGGGTGGCGAGGGGGGCATTGAGGCGATCAAGGCGCACGACCAGCGCCTGCCGGCCGACGACCCCGAGCGCATCCTTCGGGCCGAGGTGGCCCTCATTCCCGATGGCAGCCCGGAGACGACGGGGGGCTCCAGCGGCGTCGCTTTCCTGGACGGTTCCTTCGACCGACCGGTGCCGTTGCACGAGGTGGTCGCCTTCGGCCAGGCGCTCGTCCAGCTGCACGAGATCGCCCGAACCTGGAAATCAACCTACTTGTCGCCGGATTGGCCCGAGCGCAACGCCCCCGAGCCGGTCATCACCGGACGCGCCTCGGTCACCAAGTTCGACTTGCAGGAGGCCGCCCTGCACCATAGCCGGGTCGGGCTCCACGCCGCCCATGCGGAGACGGACGCGGCGAACCAGATCGCTCGGTCGGTCACGCTCGTTTTCGGAGGCCCTGCCGCCGACCTCGACGCATAGCCCGGGCGGCTGACGCCGCTGCTCTCGCCCCCGTTCCGCCTGGAACGGGACGGCCCGACCGCGCTCACGATCCCGCCGGGAACCCGCGCCTTCCAGCTGGTCGGAACAGCCGCCCACGGTGGATATCCCCACCGCGGGCACAATCCGGTGCCGGCCGCATTGGGACTCCTCCAGGCCGCGACCGAGCGGGGCCTTGTCGACTCGAATGCGCCGGGCACGGCGACCTTCACCGTCGACCTACGCCTCGTGCCCGAGATGGAACTGGAAGAGGGTCTTCACGTGGCCCTCGATTCGGTCCATCGTTGGACGTCCTCGCATGCCCCCCACGCGCACATCGAAGCGCCTCCCGGCCGCTGCCGCGCGGGCTACGCCCTGTCGGTCGACCACCCGGCGACCCGGAAGCTCGAACGGATCCTCGGTGTCGTCTTCGGAGCGCAGGGTGTCCGCGGCGAGTACGGGGGCACGGATGCGAGCACGCTGCGCGGCATGAGCACCCCGGGCGGTGAACCGCTCCCGGCCCTCGTGTTCGGGAGCATGGACCCGGACGCGCACATCCACGACGCCGAGGAAAGCGCCGACCCCCGCAAGATCGCCGGCGTGGTCACGGCGATCGAACAGTTCATCCGGGAACCGTAACGGAGCCGAGCGGTGCTTTCTCCCCTCGTTGCGAGCGCACTCGCGGTCCTCTGGCTGATGCTCCCGGCCTACATCGCCAACGCGCTCGCGACCCTGCCTCGCGGCCGCGGCCCTCCGATGGACTTCGGCCGGACCCTGGCTCGGGACGGTCGGCGCATCCTCGGGCCGTCGAAGACGTGGTCCGGATTCTTGTTCGCCGGATTCGTCGCGATGCCCTTCTGCCTACTGGAAGCGTGGTTGATCCTGATGGCGCCGCCGAATCTCGCGCTGGTCCCGGTGCTGGCTCCGACGGTCGCGGGCGCGCTGCCGCTCGCCGCGATCCTCACCTTCGGAGCGATGACCGGGGATGCGCTGGGATCGTTCGTGAAACGCCGCTTCGGACGCGATAGCGGTTCCCGTACGTTGCTGATCGACCAGATCCCGTTCGTCCTCGTTCCGATCGCCCTCGGGTTCGTGTTCTACCCCGCGTTGTTCGCTGGCGTCTTCGACCACTGGGAAGCGGTCTTATGGCTCCTCGTGTACACGCTCGGGCTGCACGCGGCCTTCAACTGGGTCGGGTTCAAGGCCGGGCTGAAGAAGGTGCCCTGGTGACAACCCCGCTCGCTGGCCGGGAACCCGAGCACGGCGACATCGTCCGCACGCTGCTCGACGCGGCCGCGGTGCGCTTCGGGGAGTTCACGCTCGCGTCGGGGGAGAAGAGTGACGTCTACATCGACGTGAAACGGGCCTGGACCGACCCGATCCGACTCGAACTCCTCGCCCGCGCGCTCGCCGCTCGCGTGGGCACGACGGACCGCCTGGCGGGCATGGAGCTCGGTGCGGTACCCCTGGTCGTCGCCACGGCCCTGCGTACGGGCCACCCCTACGTGGTGTTGCGCAAGGTGGCGAAAGAGCACGGCACCCAACAGTCGTTCGAGGGCGAGATCCCTTCCGGCGCTCGGGTGCTGCTGATCGAGGACGTCTCGACCACGGGCGGCAGCTCGCTGAAGTCGGTGGAGATCATCCGCGGAGCGGGCGGAACCATCGACCGGGCCCTGGTCGTCGTGGACCGGGAGAGCGGGGCCCGGGATCGCCTCGCGGCCGCCGGTGTGCGCCTCGAACCCCTCGTAACGCTCTCGGAGCTGAGGGGAGCGCGGCGGTGAGCGGGATCGTACAGTCGGACGCCACGGTCCGGTTCGACGACTCGGCCGAGGCGAGCTCGGTCTACGCCAAGGGATTCTTCGGGACGCTGACGTCCCATGGTGGGCTGACCCTGGACCGCTACGAGGCGGTGTATCTCGCGGAAATGGAGCGGGTCGCCCTGACCGCGCCCTCGGGCGCGACCGTCGGCTGGTCGACGGTCTTCCGTCGTGCCGTTCGCGTCGACCAGGGGTTCCCAGTACGGTACCTGGTCTACCGCGACCTCCGGCAACGCGGGTACGTCGTCCGGGCGAGTCCACCGCCAGTGGCATTCGCGGTCCTTCCCCGCGGAGGCACCCTGCACAAGACGCCCTCCCGCTACTGGGTAGAGGCCCTCAGCGAGCGGGTTCCTTTCGACCTCGCCCGACTGTTCGACCTCGCCGACCGGGCGCAAAGCGCGAAGAAGGTCCTCTTGCTCGGCCTCGTGGACGAGGAGTCGGACCTCACGTACTATCGGATCCGCCGACCGTCCCCCACGGGCGCGTTGCCCCCGCGTCCGCTCGCCACTCCGGCCGAAGCATGGCTCTCGGAGGACCGAGTTACGGTCCACGACGCCCACGCGGTCGAGGAGCTCGGTCGCGAACTGGCCTACGGCAGCCGCGTCGGCGCCCGGCTCGAACTGAGCCTGCTCGAAGCGACCTACCTCTGCGGGTCCGGACAGCTCGACCTACGGGACGCGAAGAGCGGACGCGCGGTGTCGCTCGAGCGTCTCGAACGCCGGGCGCGCCGACTCGACCCGCGGTTCTTCGAACGCCTCGCCGCGTACCGTGACCTGCGGGGACGGCAACTGGTCGTCAAGACGGGGTTCAAGTACGGCGCCCACTTCCGCGCCTATCCGCGCAATCCCACTAGCGCCCACGCCCGGTACCTCATCCAAGCCGTCCCCGCCGCTCACGTGACCGCCTGGCCCGAGGTGGCCGGCGGGGTGCGGGTCGCCCAGGGAGTGCGGAAGGAGTTCCTGGTCGCCGCGGTTCACGCGGATGCCAAGGTCCGCTTCCTGTCGCTCGAGCGAATCCGACCCTGACCGGACCCGCGCCGTGCGACCGTGGCGAGCCGTTCAGCGCTGCCCGTTCCTGAGCCGATCGGGACGGGCGCCCACGATCGCCCGCAACCATCGGGAGATCGACCCCGGACTCGGATCTCGTTGGATCCGTTGCTCCAGGGCGCTGCCGACCACCACTCCGTCGGCTCCGGTTCGCAACGCCCGCCGGGCGCTGGGACGATCGCGGACGCCGAAGCCGATGAGTACCGGTAGGTCCGGCGAGGCCGCGTGGGCCGCGGCCACCAAGGGCGCTAGGTCGACGGAGGTTCCGGCGGCCGAGGCTCCCGTCGTCCCGTAGCGGCCGACCAGGTACAGGAAGCCCCGCGATGCCCGGGCGACCCGACGGATTCGGTCGTTCGATACGCCCGGTGCCCCGAGAAGGACGAGGGCCACCCCCGAGCGTCGGGCCGCTCCTCGCCACGGGAGGGATTCTTCGAGGGAGAGGTCGGGGACGATCAGTCCGGAAACTCCCGCCGTAGAGAGTTCCTTCATCGCGCTCTCTAGGCCTCGGCGCAGTACGGGATTGGCGTAGGTCATGACGGCCGTCGGCAGGATCTCGCTCGCCGTGCGACTCGCGACGAGCAGGTCGGCCCAGGCCGTTCCATGTCGAAGCGCGCGGCCCGACGCAGCCTCGAGGATGGGGCCGTCCGCGATCGGGTCGGAGAAAGGGAATCCGAGCTCGAGCGCGGTCGCTCCGGCTTGCTTCAGCGCCGAGACAGTGCGGCCCACGCGAGCAGTCCGCCGTCGGTCGACCATCAGGTAGGGGACGACCGAGGGACGTCCCGCCCGTCGAGTCGCCCGAAGCGCGTCAGTGAGATTCACGGAGCACCACCGCGAGGTCCTTGTCCCCCCGGCCCGACAGCGTGACCACGACGTGGTCGCGCTTCGGACGGCGACGTGCGGCACCCACCGCGGCGAAGACCGCATGCGCCGGCTCCAGGGCCGGCAGGATCCCCTCATCTTTCGCGAGCCAGTGAAAGGCTCGCAGCGCGTCGTGGTCGTGTACCGCGACGTACCGGGCTCGGCCCGAATCCTTCAACCACGCATGCTCGGGACCTACGCCCGGATAGTCGAGACCCGCGGAGACGCTCTCGGTCTCGGCGACCTGTCCGTCTGCGTCCTGAAGGACGTAGGAAAACGAACCGTGCAGCACCCCGGGACGACCGTAGGAAAGGCTGGCCGCCCCGTGCGAGCCCACCCGGCCCCCGGCCTCGACGCCGAGAAGTTCGACCGGAGTGGACAGGAGAGGGCGGAACGTCCCGATGGCATTGGAGCCCCCACCCACGCAGGCGACCACCAGGTCGGGTAGGCGACCGAACGAGCGAACGGCTTGCCGCCGGATCTCCCGTCCGATCACGCTCTGGAAGTCCGCCACGATCGCCGGGAACGGGTACGGCCCGACGGCGGAGCCGAGCAGGTAGTGGGTCGTGCGGACGTTCGCGATCCAGTCCCTGAGCGCGGCGTTGATCGCGTCCTTGAGCGTGCGACTACCCGACGTTACCGGGATCACGCGAGCGCCAAGCAGGCGCATGCGGTCGACGTTCGGCTTCTGTCGTTCCATGTCGACCGAACCCATGTAGACCTCGGTCCGCAGACCGAGGGCGGCGCCGATCATCGCCGTCGCGACGCCGTGCTGTCCGGCCCCGGTCTCGGCGATGAGCCGGGGCTTGCCCATGCGGACGGCGAGGAGACCCTGGCCGAGCGCATTGTTGAACTTGTGCGCGCCCGTATGCAATAGGTCCTCTCGCTTCAGCCAGATCTGAGCTCCCCGACCCCGGCGGGTCAGATTGCGCGCGAAATACAACGGGGTCGGGCGACCGCCGAGTGTCGTCGACAGTCGGTGGAGCTCGCGCCGAAAGGCGGGATCCCGCCGGGCCGACCGCCAGGTGCGTTCGAGCTCCGCGAGCGCAGGGACCAGGGTCTCGGGTACGAACGACCCTCCGTACGGTCCGTAGCGCCTAGGCATGCCGCTGTTCGAACTCCTCGACGGCGCGAGCGAACGCGCGCATCTTCTCGACGTCCTTCACGCCGGGGGACCGTTCGATACCGGACGACACGTCGACCCCCCAGGGGCGGACCGTCAGCAGAGATTCCGCGACGTTCTCCGCCGTGAGCCCTCCGGCGAGGATCAGCTTGCGGCCCGGCTGAGAATCGACCAGGCGCGCACAGACCTCCCAGCTGGGACGGACCCCGCTGCCGCCCGGCAAGGGCTGTCCTGCGGCGTCGAGGTGAATTCGTGGGTAGTCTTCGGCCGGCGGGATCGTGGGGTCCGGGGGGCCGGTCGCCTCGGCGGGCACGGGCACCGACGGCACGAGATGGTGCACCTCCAGGAACTCCAATCCAGGCGGGATCTCTCCGTAGACCTGCACCCGATCGACCCCGACCTCCTCGAAAAGGCGACGGATGAGGGCGGCCGACGGTTGGACGACCACGGCCCACGCTTCCGCCTCCGCCGGGAGCTTGTCGATGAGCTCGGAGGCGCGTTCCGCCGTCACGTTCCGGGGCGAGCTGGGCACATCGATCACGAAACCCGCAGCGCCTCCGGCCGGGACCTCGACGACCTCGGTGGGATTGGAAAGACCGCAGAACTTGACGAAGGTCTTCATGCGCCCTCCGTCGCGGCCGGTCGAAGGAGCGAGGTCAGGAAATCGCCGGGTCGGTCCGACCGCGCCACGGCGCTCCCGACGAGAATGCCGTCCGCGCCCGCGGACCAGAACGCGAGCGCGTCGGCGGCGCTCTCCACGCCGCTCAGCCCGATCAGGGGACGCAGCCCGGCCTGCCCCGCCATCCGGAGCGTCTCGGTCGCGGTGCGTCGGTCGATGCGCAGCGTGTCGAGATTGCGGACGTTGACCCCGAACATGTCGGCCGCCACGTCCTCAGCCTCACTTAATTCTGCCTTGGCGTGGAACTCGAGGAGCACTTCGAGGCCTCGTCGGTGCGCCGCCTGGGCCAACTCGGCCAGCGGGCGGTCTAGATACCCCTCGTGCGCGAGCCGGGCGATGAGAAGAACCGCGCTCGCCCCGGAGCGTTCAGCGGCGTCCAACTGTCGGTCGTCTACTACGAAATCCTTGAACAGGACGGGCCGCGGCGTGGCGCGAACGAGGTCGAGCACGTCCCGAGGCGCGCCCTCAAAGCGAGGAACGGTGGCGAGGCACGAGTAGCCCGCAATCGGAGCGCTCTCGATTTCCCGAACGAAGTCGGCCACCGTCCGTGCCGGAAGCGCGGCGGTGGTTTGCCCCGGCGAGATCCGCTTGTATTCCGCGAGCAGCGCCCCTTTCGCGTGGTGCTCTTTCACCGCCGCCCGCAGGCTGGGTCTTCGTGTCGGTCCGTGAGGCGGGAGCCCATCGCCATAGTGGAGGTCCCGCACGGCCTCGCCATTCGCGCGCAGGATCTCCGCGAGGAACCCCACGGTCAGCTCCTCCATGACGAGCGATAGCGCCGGCCGAGAGTCTGCACTCGACGGAGCAACTGTTCGGCGCGTCCGTCGTCCAGGGAGTCGCGTGCGAGCTCCATCCCTTGACGGAACGAACCGGCCTTCCCCGCGACCCACAAGGCCGCCGCCGAGGTCAGTAGCACCGAGCCCCGCCGCGCCCCCCCGGCGCCGGCAAGGATTCGTTCGGTCTCCGTCGCGGCCTCGGAGGGAGTGAGGGGACCCCACCCTCCCCGCCGGTCCTCAGCGCTCAGGTGATCTTCCGGGCTGATTTCGCGACGTCGACGGCGTCCCGACGTCCACACGATCGCGGTGGTCCGGGCTCGCGTGGAGAATTCGTCGCAGCCTTCGGTCGAGGTCATCGCCAGGCCTCGCACCACGCCGAGCCGGGGAAGCACCGACGCCGCCAATTCGGCGGCGGCCAGGTTCGGCATGCCGACGACCTGGAACGGTACCCGAGCGGGATTCGAAAGTGGACCGAGCCGGTTGAACAACGTGGGAATGCCGAGAAGCGAACGCGCCGGCGCGACCGCCCGCGTGGCCGGATGGTACAGCGGCGCGTGGAGAAACGCGAGACGGTACCGACGATAGCTCGTCCGGGAGAAACCGGTCGAGGTCGTGACCGGCAACCCCAGCGCCTCGAGCAGGTCGCTCGACCCGCAGAGCCCGCGGGCACTACGGTTGCCGTGCTTGACGACCGAGGTCCCGGCCGCCGCGACCACGAAGGCGCTCACGGTCGAGACGTTGAAGGAGGGGCGCGGGGCGCCGCCGGAGCCACATAGGTCGATGGGGCGATCCCCCGGTGCGAGCGCGAACGGTCGGGCTCGGCGGCGCATCTCCCGTGCGAACTCAGCGAGCTCGGTCGCCGACTCTCGACGGGAAGAAAGTCCGACGAGGATCGCGGCCCGCTCGGCGTCGGTGGAAGCGGCAGCGACCAGCATGTCGAAGGTGCCACGCACTTCCACCGGTGTGAGCGTCCGGGGTTCGAGAAGCCGTCCGACCGTCGCGCGGATCACCGGTGGGCCTCCTCGAGAAAGTTCCTCAGCAAGTGCGGTCCTTCCCGGGTAAGGTACGATTCCGGATGGAACTGGACCGACTCCACCGGCCGCTCTCGGTGGCGCAGGGCCATCACGAGGCCGTCGAGCCCGCGGGCCGAGACCTCGAGCGCCGGGGGCACCGAGGACCGCCGGACCACCAGAGAGTGGTAGCGGGCGGCCGCGGTCGGCGACGGGACGTCGCGGAAGATCCCCCGACCATCGTGGACGAGTTCGCTCCGTTCGCCGTGCACGGGGGTCGGTGCGCGAACGACTTGGGCCCCGTAATGCTCCGCGATGAGCTGGTGGCCGAGGCAGACTCCCAGGAACGCTCGTTCTCGGTCCCATCGTCCGAGCAGGGCACGGGCCAGCCCGGTGACCCGGCGGTCGCTCGGGTGACCGGGTCCGGGAGAGAGCACGATGGCGTCCGGGTCCGTCCGCACGGCGTCCGAGAGCCGCACCGTGGCCCGCAGGCAGTCCACGCGCGCACCGTCGGCCGCCAGGGCCTGCTCGATATTGTGGACGAAGGAGTCCTCGTGGTCGATGAGCAGGACCCTCATTCCGGCCCCCCCACCAAGGTGTCCTCCACGTGGGCGAGCTTAGTGAGGGTCTCGTGGAACTCCCGACCGGGTTCAGAATGGTAGACGATGCCGGCGCCCGCGGCGGTGTACAAGCGCCGCCCGGACGTGTAGGCGCAGCGTATCGCGAGCGCCCAATCGGCGCGACCCCTCGGACGCAAGAGTCCGACGGCGCCGGCGTACGGTCCGCGCCACGTTCCCTCTTCCCGACGCAGGAGCTGGGTCGCACGGATCTTGGGAGCCCCGCTGACGGTCCCGGCGGGAAACGTTGCGGCGAGCGCTTCCCACGGGTCGACCCCCGGTTTGAGGCGGGCCCCGACTCGGCTGACCAAGTGCTCCAGTCGTGCGTAACGCACGCGTTGCTCGGTCTGCAGTAGAGTGACCGACCCAGGGCGAGCGATACGGCCGAGGTCGTTGCGGGCGAGGTCGACGAGCATGCGGTGCTCCGCGAGCTCCTTCGGGTCGACCCCCAATGGGAGCCGGCCCCGGGCCGCGACTCCGGAGGGCAGGGTCCCGGCAATCGGATTGATGACGGCGCGCGACCTGTCCACCTCGACCACCGATTCCGGCGAAGCGCCGACGACCTCGCGGTCGCCGAATCTCAGGTAGAAGAAGAACGCGAATCGTTCGGTGGCCCGCAGCCGGCCTGCGCGGGAGAGAAGGTCGTCCGGTCGGTTCCAGTCGCGTCGGTGCGCGAGCACGACCTGGTAGGCTTCTCCGTTCCGGATATCGTTCCGTAGCCGACGGACGCTTTCCATGAACCGGGTCCGGGGCAGGGAGTCGTACGGGGCACGCAGGATACGGATCGGAGCGAGCGGAGGAGGGCGCCGGGAACGGGGTCGTTCGAACCGGACGTCGGAAGCCAAGGCAAATTCCCCCAGCGGAAAGGGAGAACCTCGCGGATAGGTGCGCAACGCCGGCTCGAACAGACCCACCGCGTCGAAGCCGGCATAGCCCAGGACGACCCGACGACCGCCCCCCCGAAGGAACCGGTCGGACGTGGCCGCGATCTCGTGCAAATCCGAGGTCGGGGAGACCGTGAGCACCGCGTCCGCCCGGGTGAACGATGCGCAGAGCCCGGTACGGCTTCGTCCGTGGGCCGACCGTTCGAAATACCCGGCGCATTCCGCTGAACCGACCCGCTGGGCGAACGCGTCCCACGGGTCGGTCACGGTCCGGCCTCGGTCACCAGGGCCCGGTGTAACTCCCGCAGGACCTCCGTACCTCGGGATTCGGGCACCGCGAGCGAGAGGGCTCGAGGAGTGGCGCTGAAGCCTTCCGCGTGGTCGACCGCCGCGGTAGGGAGTCGGTCGAGGTCGTCCAAAACGCCGTCCCCGATCGCGATGACCAGGGTGACGCGGTAGGGACCTTCGACCATGGCGGCGGCCTCGCGCGTGACGGGCGCGAGGGCCCGAAGCGCCGTCAGCACCTGGGGAGGTTCAAGAACAATGCACAGGAGCGCCGACGACGTGTAGAGCTGCACGAGGTTGACGCCCGCCGAGGCCAATCGGTGCGACACTTCTGCGACGATACCGGGACGTTGGCGTCCGCCGGGTACTCGCAACCGGATCAGTCGCAGGGGCCGGAGCATCGTGAGAGCGCGGTTGCGTCGGCCGGGTTTCGCCGGGGAGATCGTGGTGATGACCCTCGGGTCCTCGAGCGAGCGGACCCTCAGCACAATGCCCTGGGCGCGCGCCGGCTCGATCGTCAGCGGGTGGAGAACTCGGGCGCCGAACTGAGCCAGCTCCTCGGCCTCCTCGTAGGACAGTTCGGGGATCGGGCGGGCGTCGTGCACCACTCGGGGGTCGGCCGAGAGCACGGCCACGTGGCGTTTCACCAGTTCGACCCGAGAGGCGCCGATCAGGGCCCCGATCCCCGACGCGGCGTAATCGGACCCTCCCCGGCCGAGCGTGGAGACGCGGCCCTCCAGGCTGCGCCCGAAGAAGCCGGTCACCACGGGCAATTCCCCGCGCGCCAGCAATCGGTGGAGACCACGTCGAACCGGAGCGCGAGACCGATCGAAGAGAATGCACGAGGCCCCGTACGCGTTGTCCGTGATCAACCCAAGATGATCGCTCTCTACGGGCACGGCCGAGAGGTGGGCGGCCCTCAATTCCCGACTGAGCCATTGAACGGCGAGTCGCTCTCCCTGGCTCAGCACGCGGTCGGCGAGGGGGGCGTCGTGGGCGGGGCTCGTCTCGACCAGCTGTAGGAGCCGGCGGAGGCGCTCGAACTGGCGGCGTCCGGCGGGCGGGAGGTCCGGATGCCGTCGAGCTACTTCGGCGAGGACCCTGCGGCGGACCGCCGCGGAGCGGGGATGGGCGAGGGCTTCGGCGAGGAGGTCGGTGACCCCTTCCCGTGCGGACGCCACGACCACGAGAGGCGCGCCTTCGGAGAGCGTGGCTTGGACGTCCCGCACGACCCGGGCGGGGTCGGCGAGCGACGCCCCTCCGAACTTGAGGACGATCGGAGCGGCCGAGCGACCCACGGCGTCAGCCACCTCCGAACGTTAGTCGGCCCCGCTCGAGCGCGTACTCGGCGTTGAGCACGGACGCTCCCGCGCCCCCTCGGACGGCGTTGTGCGAGAGAACGAAGAAGCGCAGGAACGGCGGGTCCCAGCGGACCCGTCCGATGACCGCCGCCATACCGCGGGCTCGCGCGGGGGCGCCCGCCCATCGGTCCCGCAGGGGCTGAGGACGGTCGGGCTCGGCTCGCAGTTCGACCGGGGGGTGCGGCGCGGTGGGCAGTCGGAGCCCGGAGAGTGGGTCGAACGACCTCCAAGCGGCCTCGAGCTCTCGGAGGGTAGGGCGGGCCGCGGCCTCCACCGTGACCGCCTCGAGGTGACCCTCCCGGGTCGCCACCCGCGCACAGTGGGCCACGAACGGGATCGAAGCCGGGGTGACGCGCCGGTTGTGGAACCGACCCAGGATCCGCGCCGACTCCTGTTGCATCTTCTCCTCTTCCTCGGGAATGAAGGGCACGACGTTGTCCGCGATCGCGAGCGAGGGCACGCCGGGGTAGCCCGCCCCCGAGAGGGATTGATACGTGGCCACATGCACGGCACGGGGGCGCAGGAGCCCGAGCACGGGAGCGAGAGCCAGCACCAAGCCGGTGGTCGAACAATTGGGGTTCGTGACCAGCAAACCGCGGTCGCTCCGCGCCTCGCCCACGAGGCCCAGATGACGGCCGTTCACCTCGGGTACGAGCAACGGCACAGTCGGGTCCATCCGATGGTCGGCAGCGTTGGAGAAGACCGAGACGCCGCGTCGGACGAGCTCGGTCTCGGCCGCGCCCGCCGTCCCGGACGGGAGGGCCGAGAAGGCGACCTCCACTCCGGCGCGCGCGAGCGACGCGGGTGTCCATCGGGTGAGCGCCACCTCTTCGAGTAAGGACGGCGGAGCTTCGGCCAATTGCCAGACCTCCCGTAGCCGCTTGCCTTCGGAGCGCTCCCCCGCACCGAGCGCCGGCACATCGAAACTCGGGTGGTCGGCCAACAGTCGCGCGAAATGTTGACCGATGTAGCCGCTCGCGCCGAGGACCGCGCACCGGATTCGTCGTTCGCTCACTACACGAAACCTCCCCGCAAAGCGAGGTCGGTGAGTGCGATGAGCGCGATGGACTCCAGCACGACGACCGCCCGCGGCACGATGCATGGGTCGTGGCGACCCGTGACCGTCACGGTGGTCGGGGTCCGGTCGACCAGGTTGACGGTGCGTTGGGGGCGGGCGATCGACGAGGTGGGCTTGACCGCCACCCGGAACACGATCGGCATTCCGGTGGCGAGACCGCCGAGGACTCCTCCGGCGTGATTGGTCTCGGTCCGGACGGCGTCGCCGGACCACACGAACGGGTCGTTGTGTTCGCTGCCGCGCATGCGCGCCGCCCCGAACCCGGCGCCGAATTCGATCGCCTTGACCGCCGGCACGGAGAACGCGGCATGGGCGATCGCACTCTCGATCGAATCGAAGAACGGTTCTCCCAACCCCACCGGCACATGCTCGGCCCGGACCTCCACGACGCCGCCGAGGCTGTCGCCGTCCCGTCGGGCGTCGGCGATCGCCTCCTCCATGCGGACCGCCGCGACCGGGTCCGGCGTCCCGACCTCGTTGACTCGCGAGCGTTCCGCCAAGGACGCTAGGTCGAGAGACTCGGGCACGTTGGCATCGACCGACCCGATCGAACGCGTGAACGCAGCGACCTTTACGTTCAGTGGGCGAAGGATCTCTCGACCCACCGCCCCGGCGATCACGAGGCCGACCGTCATCCGTCCAGAAAAGATCCCTCCGCCGGAGAGGTCCGACTCAGTCCCGTATCGGACCCGGGCCGGGTAGTCCGCGTGGCCCGGTCGCGGCGTGTCACGGAGCCGGTCGTACGGTGCTCTGCGCACGTCCTCGTTCGCAACGTGGGCCCGCAGGGTGGTGCCATCGCTGTGGCCATCGACCACACCGGCGTCCACCACGAGCCGGTCCTCTTCCTGTCGCCGGGTTGCCAATCGGCGGCCGACGGGCCGACGCCGGTCCAGGTCGACCTGGATCGCGGAAGGGTCGATTGGAGTTCCGACCGGGATGCCGTCGATCGTGACCCCGACCTCCGGCCCGTGACTGGAACCGAACAAGGTAACGCGGTACTTCTCCCCGAGACCCATCATTGGCGGTTACCCTCCCCACCGAGGCGCTCGAGAACCGTCCAGAACTCCGGGAACGATTTCTGCACCGCCCGCGCGTCTCCGATCGTCGACCGGCCACGAGCGCTGAGCGCAGCGACCGCCGCGCTCATCACCAGTCGGTGGTCGGAAAGGTCGGGGACCAAGAGGCCGTGCGGCGAGTCGGTACCCTCGACCGCCAGCCCGTTCGGCAGGACCTTCACCCGGGCTCCCAGAGCACGGGCGAGGCGGGCCGTGCCGATCTTGCGGTTCGACTCCTTGAGCACCACGTGCGGGGCTCCTCGGATCACGCTTTTACCCGGGATCACCGCGGCCAGCACTCCCGCGAGTGGGTAGAGGTCAGGGGCGTCCGTCAGGTCGACCGCGAACGGGCGGTCCGCGCGACCCCGGACCGTCGCACCTCCCTCGGTCCGCACGACCTCCGCACCGGCGAGTTCCAATAGCGGCAAGATGGCACGGTCCGCCTGGGGCCACTCCTCCGATACTCCGTTCACGTGGACCTCTCCGCCGGTCATTGCAGCGGCGGTCCACAGGTAGGCAGCAGAGGAGGCATCTCCCGGGACTGGGAAGCTCGAGCCCCGGTACGACTGGCCGCCCGGGATAGAGAAGGTGCGCCCGTGCCGGAAAACGCGGATGCCATGAAAACTCAGAACGGCCAGGGTCACTTCGAGGTACGGCGCGGAGACGATCCGGCCGGTCAGGCGCACGACACTGTCACCGGCCAGCGTCGGAAGTGTCAGGAGCAGCGCAGACCCGAACTGGGAGCTCTCCGACGCATCCAACGCAACGCGCCCGGCGTGGATCGGACCTTCGACCTCCACCGCAGGGATCGTAGCCCGTCTCCGGCACTTCGCGCCGAGGCTCCTCAGGGCATCCAAGAGACCGGTCATGGGTCGGTCCGGAAGTCTGCCTCGTCCGCGGAGAATCACTCGGCGGCGCACGAGCGCCGCGACCGCTGCCACGAACCGAAGAGTGGTACCGGATTCCCCGCAATCGATGCGCAGTTCACGTCGGGAGGATACCGAGGTCGGCGCGTCGACCGTCCACGACCCCGAGCGTCGGTGTACCGGGGTTCCGAGCGCGCCGAGCGAGCGAGCCGTAGCGCGCGTGTCGTCCGAATCGAGCGGTCGGACCACTCGGTACGAGCGGTGCGTCAGGTGGCCGGCCACGAGCGCCCGATGCGTGTAGCTCTTGGAGGGGGGCGCCAGGACGGTGCCCATCGCCCGTCCGGGAGCTACGTGAACCACGCTCACGCCAGCCTCACGGCGGGGACGACGGATTCGGTCAGCAGGGGGACGACTCGACGCTCTCCCAGGTCGGCGGGAAGCGCCTCCATGACCCGGTCCATCCGGTCCTGAGGCGCGACGGCGGCCAGGGCCGGACCGAGCCCACTGACTCCTACGCCCAGCGCACCCTCGTGAAGCGCGCCTTCGCGAACCGCCCCGTACTCGTAGTGCATCGTGCGCTCGACCAGCTCGGTGTTGAGCTTCATGGCAGCCCACCAATCCGCTTTCAGGGCGGCCTGGACGGCCGCGCGGCCCTCCCGGGCCTGTAGCACGAACGCGTCCCTCCACCCTGGTGAAGGAGAGTGGGTTCCGCCGGGAACGAGCAGCGCGACGGCCCACTTTGGGTCGGACGGGTCGGTGCGGATCAGTCGGCCGAGAAGATTGTCGGTGATCACGATACCGCCCGCGAGCCCAGCGAGGGCGTCATCGAGGGCGCCGGTCGCGCTCACCCCCGACGTCCGCGATACCTCGGCCGAGAGCAGGGCGACCTCCAGAGCGGACGGAGCGCAGAATCGGGCATGGGCCACGGCCAGCGCGATCGCGCTGGCCACGGCGCTCGAGCTCTTCAGGCCCCGTGCGGGCGGGATCTCGCACCGAATCTCGAGCTCAACGGTCAGAGGCTCTCCGGGGGCGTACTGCCGAAGCGCCCCACGGACAGCGGCGTCCACGAGCGGCGTACGGGATTCGGGGGCTACGTGGAGCTCGACGCTTCCGCCGCGGCTCGAAGGGTGGAGAGTGACCTCGGCCTCCGCGAACAGTCCCACTCCAAGGGCGCAGCCGATGCCGGTGGGTAGGGCGTTGACGATGGTGATGGCCCCCCCGGCCTGGCCTACTCCGCGCACCCTTCCTCCCGCAGCGTGGCCCGGATCTCCTCGGCGTCCGGCTCGTCGCCCCACCAGACCCCGAAGCTCGCGGATGCCTGGTAGACGAGCAGGCGTTTCCCGTCCTCGTAGGTAGCCCCGGCCGCTTCGACCGCATTGCGGACACTAGTGCCGACGGGCGAGTAGACCCAATCGACCACATGTGACCCCGCCTCGACCAGCCGACCGATATCGACGTTGAGGGGGGAGGTGCCCGGCCGACCGACGTCGGTAGCATGAACGACCAGGGAGTCCGGTAGCGCGTCGGTCGTAGAACGAGCTCGTGCTCCGAAAGCCCGGGCCACGTCCTCGGCCGCGGCGGGACGCCGCGCATAGACCGTTGCCTGAGCTCCCAGCGTTCGAGCGGCTGCGAGGGTCGCCCGGGCCGCGCCCCCGGCTCCGACCACCGAAACGGTTCGGCCGTCCCAGCGGCCCGAGCGCTTGAGCTCCTCCAGGCGTCGGAGGATCGCGACCAGGTCGGTGTTCTCCGCCTCGATCGCAACGCCTCGGAACGTGAGCGTGTTCGCTACGCCGCAGATCGCCGCGCCACCGACGACCTCGGTCGCCGCTTCGATCGCGGCAGCCTTCCAGGGGTGGGTCACGTTGAGTCCCCGGAATCCCCATTCGGGCAGCAACCCGAGGGAGTCCACGAATTCCGATTCCGTCTCAAAGTCGAGCGGAACATACAGGCCCGCGCGACGGCGGTGCGCCATCCAGCGAGCGTGGAGCGCCGGGCTTCGCGTGTGCGCCACCGGGTGTCCGGCCAGTCCGAACAGCGGCGCCCCCTCGTTGGCCGCGAGGTACGGTCGCAAATGATCCACCGGAATCTGGCCGACCTCGACCGGAGTTGGTTCGTCGTCCGTTCCCGAACGTTGGGGAAGCGATGCATACACCATCGGCAGCCCGAGTCGGCGTGCCCAAGCTCGCAGGAGCGGGCTGGACGGACCGGTGGTCATCGCTACCACGGCGGTATCTCCCGGCGCCGGGAGCCGGGGCAGAAGTTCGGTAAGAAGCGTGCCCACCCGGGCCCATGCGACAACTTTCCGAACGCACCCCGCCGGTACCGGCTCGCGGACCCGTTCTGCCCATTGTTCCGCTCCGATCCCCGCGGGGTAGTGAGTGGACACGATCCGTCCCATGGTTTCGGGAGGGGGCAGGAGCGGGAGGACGCCGAGGTCCCGGTCGCTTTCCAGGTCGATCCAACGGAACGGGAATCGGGCGAGCCCGCTCAAGAGCTGGGCGCGGACGTGCGGGTCATCCGGACCGGCGCCACCTTCCGCGCGAGACCGGATCGTGGCGATCAGTGGAAGCGGCGATGGAAACAGGCGGGCCAACTGGTCGAGGGCGTCCGGGGACCACCGGTCGAACCGGACCTCGGCGAAGTCCGCCCCGGCGGCGACGGATTCCTTGGCCTGTTCCCGGGCCTCGTCGGCGCTCACCGCGGGCAGGGAAACGATGATCGCCGGGACCGGGTGCGTCATCGCTCCTCGATCGTCTCCTGGATCGCAACCCCGAGATGTCGGGCCGGGGGCAATCGCACTCCGTACACCGCCGTGCCCGCCTCCAGGTCCGTCGCGCTGGTCCGAGCCGATGCTCCCGAGACACGGACGGTCTCGGCTTCTTGCAGGAAGAGGGTTCGGTGCACGCCCCCGTCATCGCCGACGACCACGACCAGCGGACGGCGCTCGACCTTGATTCGGCCGACGCGCACCGAACGGCTCGGGCCGTTCGGTTCCGCCACGAGCACCGCGTCGCCGGCCGCGAGCTCCGCAAGGTACCGGGTCGAGCCATCGGCCATCAGCACGTAGGAGTGGGCCGACCCCGCATTGACCCGGAACGGGCGGGGTCGACTGAACTGCGAGCCGACGGCCTCGCTCGCCACATGGAACAGGAACGCCGCGGCGCTGCCGACGAGCAAGCCCTCGGAGGGACGCAGTAGGCTGGTGGTATCGACGATAACTCGGTCCCCGACGCCGACCGGGCGGACGGAGAGCACCGGAATGAGCACCCACGCGAACCCACTCGCGAGGGGACCCTCGACAATGGAATCGAGCCGGTCGATGTCCTCCGGTACGTGCGCCTCCACGATGACGTGGTCCGCGCCGTGCTCCAACGCGCCGAGCGCGGCGGGAACCTCGGCCGGGCTCCGGGCGTACGTCCAGATCTCGAAGCGACGGCCCCGGGCCGCCACCGCATTCTCCAGTGGGATCACCCGATCCCCCGTCCATTCGATCGCGACCGCCCCCCCGCTCGGAACCCGGCCGATGGCGGCCTCTAGCTCGGACTCGTCTGCCACGGTGACGACCGGAACGCTCGACCGACCTTCGCGCACGAGCGTGGTGCCGTCCCGGCGCACCACTTCTTCCCCGGCGGCGGGCGAGAACTGCAACGTGACATCGAGCACGAATCGGTGGAACCCGCGGCGACGAGCCCGCTCGATGATCTCCTGGACCTGCGACGGGTCCGGCGAGGTCGGCGCGATCGTCACCCGGTCCCGCGTCACGGTGGCCTCGCGCTAGGCCTCGCCGTGAAGTATCTTGGCGATGCGAAGGGCGAGCGGCCCGACCGGCCGACGCTGGAAGAGGTTGCGGCCGATGCAGATACCGCCACCCCCCGCCTCGACGCAGTCGTGGATGATCTTCAGGAACTGTCCTTCGTCATCGAGCCGGACGCCCCCTCCGATCAGGACCGGAACCGGCGTGGTGCGGCAGAGCTTTTGGAATTCATCCTTGGAGCCGGGGTAGCTCGTTTTTACGATGTCGGCCCCGGTGTCGGCGGCGGCCCTCGCGGCGTGCCGGAGCTCCTCCGGATTGCCGCCATCGACCTTCTTGACGTAGGACATACATAGGAGGGGCAGCCCCAGCTTGCGGCACTCGTCGGCCGCCACTCCGAGGTCCCGCAACATGACCGGCTCCTCGGGAATTCCGAAGTTCACCTGCACGCTGAGGAGGTCGGCCCCCAGGCTGACCGCTTCCTCGGCCGTGCCGACCAGGACCTTCAGGTTCGACGTGCTCCCCAGAGTGGTCGAGGCCGAGACATGGACCCCGAGCATCGTGGAAGGTCGGAGGATCGGCGCGACCTCGCGCACCGCCCCTTTCGTGACGATGAGCAGGTCCGCCCCGCCCTCCTGGAGTTCCGCCGCGAGGGGCGCGAGCTCCTCCAGCCCGTCGATGGGACCCATCGAGACCGGATGGTCGAGCGGCACCGAGAACAGTCGGCGACGCGGCGCCGGAAACAGTCGCTTCAGTCGGATCGTTTTCCCGTACATTGTTTTTCCCCTCTATGTAGTTCGTTCGGGGGAAGTGCCAAGAAAGCTCGGCCCGAAACCGTGCCGCACGTCGGGACGGCGCCCTCCCGGCGCCTCCCGTTCACCAGAGCCAGACGGCGGCCGTCGCGGAGGCACACGAGGCTAGAGTGCGCGCGCCCGAGCGGCCGGACATACCTTCCCCCGACCCTCCCACTCCTATTTAGCGTTCGACGAACGGCCGTTGCCGTTGGTCGCCGCTAGGACCCCGTCGACCAGCAGCGCGTGGATCGCGAAACCCCGGAGCATCTGCTCCCACATCTGCTTACGGATCTGGGGCGTGGTCGCGAAGCCCGCGACGATCTGGCCGATCCACTCGCTGTGCTCCACGTCCGCGACGACATGCAAGGTGTAGTACTCTAGATGCGCCTCGTCGACCTTGTAGTGCTTGCGGAACGACGGAAGTAGCCGCGCACAGAGGTCGACGTTGGGCGGCTCGGAGGAGCCGGCCGCCGAGACGTAGAAGGTGTTCACCCGGTTCGTGTAGAGGAAATCATCGATCGCGACCATCGTGCTCGGGAGCAGTCCTGCGTTCTGCACGTCCTTGCGAGAGAGCCCAAGACCCTCGCAGAAACGCAGCCAGAGCTCCGGGTGACCTGGCGCTTTGCCCTTCGGGTCCCCGGCCTCCTCGAGCAGTTGGTCGAGGATCATGCGGCGATACGGGTCGTTCGAAGGCTCCGACGAACAGTTGGCGAACCGTTCGGCCATCGCGATCGGGACGCTGGCGAGCCACGGGTAGAATTGTTTCGCCCACTCGCGGACGACCGGAAGCGGCACCTCGCCCCGTTCCAATTGGGCAAAGAACGGGTGGGTCTTGAACGGATGCCGTGCCATCTTGTAGTTCGTCAGCTCGTCGCGGAACTTCGCGCCCTCGAACCGGTCCCAGGGAGCTTCGGACATCGGCGCGCCGAGGTCGGGTGCGCTATTTGGTCCCCGAGGTTCCGTGCTGAACCTCGGCGTTTATCGAGGAACGCCCCGCTCGACGGCCGTGTCCTCTCCACCTTCCTCCGACCGGCTGGTGCCGGGCTACGGGCCCTTGAGTGGCGTTCGGGTCATCGATTCGGCCCGATTCGTCGCTGGCCCCTGGGCCGCGACGTATCTCGGGGAGTTCGGCGCCGAGATCATCCACGTCGAAGGTCCCCCGTTCGAACCGCCCTACGCCGACGCGACGCGCACCCTGCGACCCCTCCTGCCCGGAAGCTCTCCGTCCGACCGGGTCTCCGAGTCCTGGGTCCAGTACTCGCGCAACAAGTTGTCCGTCGGTCTCGACCTGCGCCGCCCCGAGGGACGAGAGGTCTTCCTGGACCTCTTACGACACGCGGACATCTGGGTCGAGTCCTCGCGGCCGGGAACGTACGACAAGCTCGGCCTGTCCGACGCCGCCGCGTGGCAGGCCAATCCACGGCTCACGATCGTCCATGTGTCCGGTCACGGGCAAACCGGCGACCCGGCCCGCGTCGCGGCCCCGTCCTACGACCTCACGGCGCAAGCGTACAGCGGGTTTCTCTCGCTGCAAGGAGACCCCGACCCCGAGCCTCCGATGCGCTCGGGCACCGCGCTCAACGACACGGTGACCGGACTCGCCTCGGCGACCGCCGGGCTCATGGGATATATCCACGCCCAACGAACCGGTCGAGGACAATCGGTGGACGTGGCCCAGTACGAGGTGTTCTTTCTCCTGCTCGAGAACCTGGCACTAGACTACTTCATGCGCGGGGTGGTGCGCGGTCGGTTCGGGTCGGCCCACGCCCGGCTCCATCCCTACGACGTTCATCGGGCCCGCGATGGCTGGGTGGTGGTTGCGGCCCCCACTCCCGAAGCGTGGGCCGGCCTCAAGGGGCTCATCGGCTTCACCGACCCAGCCTATGATGACCGAGATTTCCGTCTCGCGCACCGGGAGCCCGTCGATGAGGCCATCGAGGAATACTGCCGGACGCGCAGCCGCGCCGAGCTCGAGCAACTGGGCCGGGAGCACGACGTCGCGATCACTCGGGTGTACGACATCGTCGACATCGCCCATGACCCGCACTACCAGCAGCGCGGGATGTTCCTGGAGTGGGATGACCCGGTCGCTGGGCGCGTGAAAGGCGCCGGGGTCGCCCCGAAGTTCTCCGAGACGCCCGGAGGTGTTTGGCGGGGAGCCCCCTGGCTCGGCCAGGACAACGACCGGGTGCTCGGGAGCCTCCTGGGCTACCCGTCCGAGCGGCTCGCCGAGTTGCGTCGCGACGGGGTCATCGGAGAGGACCCGCCGAAGGGACCGCCGTCAAACAAGGCCCCGTTCTTCGTTCGGGAGGCGACGTAAGTGGCTCGGTTACCCCCACTTCCCGACGACCCGATCTTGCCGGAGGTTCGAGCGATCGCGGCGCGCCTCGACCTGGGCCGTCGTTGCCGCGAGCTCGACCGCGCACCGGAGTTTCCGCGAGAAGAGTTCCGGGCCTTGGGCGGCGCCGGTCTCGTCGGACTGCGAACCCGCGCCGAGCTGGGCGGGCGCGGTCTCCCGCTCCCACGGGTGGGGGTGGCGCTGTTCCATCTGGGCCGGGTGGGTGGGACGACGTTCGCGAAACTGTCGTTGCAGCCTGAATTCTCGAGCGTGCTCGCCGAGCACGGCTCCTCCGAATTGGTCGAGGCCTGGTTCCGCCCATTGGTCCGAGGGGAGCGCCTGGTCGGTAACCAGATCACCGAGCCCGGTGCGGGCTCGGATGCCGGGGCGATTGCCACGGTGGCCCGGCCCGACGGCGACAGCTATGTTCTTACGGGCGAGAAGAGCGAGGCGGCCTTCGCGGTCGACGCCGACGCGGCGATTGTCTACGCCCGGGTGCCGGCCTCGGACCCTCGCAAGGGGGTCACCGCGTTCCTCGTGCCCCAGGACCTTCCCGGGATCACCCGGACCCGGACCGCGGGCGACCTCGGGGAACGGTGGATGCGTCGCGGGTCAGTCCGATACGCCGAGGTCGAGCTACCGAATTCGTTCCGTATCGGAAAGGAGGGGGAGGGGTTCGAGTACTTGCGCTCGGAGCTGACCCGCGAACACGCGCTGCTCGCCGCGATTTACCTCGGCGTCGCTCGCGCGTCCTGGGAAGAGACGGTCGAGTACGTCGGCCAGCGCTCCGCGTTCGGCCGACCTCTCTCCTCGCAGGAGGGCGTCGCGTTCCCGCTGGTCGAGGACGGGGCGAACCTGGACGCCGCCTGGCTCTACACCGTGCGGGTCCTCGAGCGTCTCGAACGTGGAGAGGACGTAGAGTCCGCGGCGGCGCTGGCCAAGTGGATGGCGACCGAGGCGGCGCTGCGGACGATCGACCACGCCATCCAGTTCCACGGGGGTCGGGGATACTCGCAGGACCTACCGCACGAGCAGCGCTGGCGAGATGTTCGGAGCGGGCGCATCGCGCACGGCCCGTCGGAGCTCATGCTCTACATCGCGGCCCGGCGGCTCTGGCCCCGGACGCGGGCCGGCAGCCCCGCGGAATCGCGGAGCGCTTAGCTGACCTTGGAGGAGGCCGGTCGCGAGCGACCGGCGCGGGCCGGTTCCGTCGGAGGGGGAGCGTCCTTCTCCTGGAACTGTTCGGTCTCCGTCGAGCCGCCCATGGCCAGGGTCGACGTCAGGCCCCCCGAAAGGACCTGGGCGACGTCGTCGAAATACCCTGTACCGACGAACGATTGGTGTTTGACCGCCGCGTAGCCTTCCTCCTCGGCGCGGAACTCGGCTTCCTGGAGGTCGGTGTACGCGGACATGCCCGTTTGCGAGTATCCTTTCGCGAGCTGGAACATCGACAGGTTCAGTGCGTGGAATCCCGCGAGCGTCACGAACTGGAACTTGTAGCCCATTTCGCCGATCGTCGATTGGAATTCGGCGATGACGTCCGGCTTGAGCTTCTTTCGCCAGTTGAACGAGGGGGAGCAGTTGTACGCCAGCAACTTGCCCGGATGCTCGCGATGGATCTCGGTCGCGAACCGCTCCGCTTCGTCTAGATCCGGTCCCGCGGTCTCGAACCAGAGCAGGTCGGAGTACGGGGCGTACGCTAGCCCCCGCGCGATCGCCTGGTCGAGACCGCCGGTGATCTCGAAGAACCCCTCGGACGTGCGCTTCCCCGTCAGGAATTTCTCGTCCCGGGGGTCGACGTCGCTCGTGAGCAGCTTGGCGGAGAGCGCGTCTGTGCGCGCGATGACGAGCGTGGGCACGCCCAGGACGTCGCTGGCGAGACGCGCCGCCCACAGCTTCTGGTTGAATTCGCGGGCCGGGACGAGGACCTTGCCGCCCATATGACCGCACTTCTTGACCGACGCGAGCTGGTCCTCCAGGTGCAGCCCGGCCGTGCCGGACTCGATGAGCGCCTTGGTCAGCTCGAAGACGTTCAGGTTCCCGCCGAACCCGGCTTCGCCGTCCGCGACGATCGGGGCAAACCAATGGACGTCGTCCTTGCCCGCGGCGTGCTGCTTCTCATCCTCGCGCCGGAACGCCTGGTTGATGCGTCGTACGAGGTGAGGCATCGAATCCGCGGGATAGAGGCTCTGGTCGGGGTACGTCTGGAACGCGTCGTTCGCGTCGGCCGCCACTTGCCAACCACTCGCGTAGATTGCGGGGAGGCCAGCCGCGACCATCTGAACCGCCTGGGTCCCGGTCATCGCGCCGAGGGTGGGGATGTACGGCTCGCTGTGCAAAAGGCGCCAGAGTCGCTGGGCGCCGACCGTGGCCAGGGTGAACTCGATCGGCACCGAACCGCGCAGCCGCTCCACATCTTCCGGCCGGTATGGGCGGACGATCCCTTTCCAGCGCTCGCCCTTCTTCCAGTCGGCGCCTACGTTCTCCTTCATGCGTCCCCGCGGGCCGGCCCGTCCCCCAGGTCCGGGTATGCGTAACTTGTGATAAACTCCACGAGTTCGGAGCCAGTAACCACCGCGTCGAGGAGCGTCGCGGCCCGTTCAGCGTTCCGGCGGTCGCCGGTCCGGTCGAGTTCCTCCATGAACCTCTCGTGCTCCGTCCGCAGGAGGGTCCGGAACAGACGAGGATCAATGGCGGTGCCGTCGTCACAGCGGGCCCCGTGGTGGATCCACTGCCACAGCTGGGACCGCGCGATCTCTGCGGTCGCGGCATCTTCCATCAGGTGGTCGATGGGGACGCAGCCGTTGCCACCGAGCCAGGCAGTGAGGTAGAGGAACGCGACCCGGGTATTGCGCCGAGCCCCCTCAGCCGTGATCTGCCCGGAGGGGACGGCGAGCAGTTCGGCCGGCCCTACCCCCGACGGGGGTCGTGGGGCGTCGATCTGGTTGGTCTGAGGCATTTCCCGGTCGAATACTTCCAGCGCGACGGGGACGAGTCCGGGGTGGGCTACCCAGGTCCCGTCGTGTCCCGCCCGCACTTCCCGTTCCTTGTCGGCTACCACCTTGGCGATCGCCTCCGCGCTGGCGACGGGGTCATTCTTGATGGGGATCTGAGCGGCCATGCCCCCCATCGCGTGGGCGCCTCGGCGATGACACGTTTCGATCAGGAGTCGGGAGTAGGAGGTCAGGAACGGTGTATCCATGGTGAGACGACCTCGGTCCGGGAACCGCGCGGTCGGGTCGTCCCGGTACTGCTTGATAAAACTGAACAGGTAATCCCACCGGCCGCAGTTCAGACCGACCGAATGCTCGCGCAATTCCCAGAGGATCTCGTCCATCTGGAACGCGGCGGGGAGGGTTTCGACCAAGGCCGTCGCCCGGATCGTTCCGCGGGGTAGCCCGACCGATTCCTCCGCGAACCCGAACACGTCGTTCCAGAGGCGGGCCTCCCGATAGTGCTCCATTTTGGGCAAATAGAAGTACGGCCCGGTGCCGCGGCCGACCAGCTCCCGGGCGTTGTGGAAGAAGAAGAGCCCGAAATCGAACAGGCTGGCCGAGATCGGTCGGTCCCCCACCGTGACGTGACGCTCTTCGAGGTGCCAGCCTCGAGGGCGGACCATGAGCGTGGCGATCCGGGAGGCGAGGTGATACTCTCGACCCTCTGCGGACGTGAACGTGATCCTTCGGCGTACGGTGTCCCGGAGGTTGACCTGACCTTCCACCGTGGCCCGCCAGGTCGGTGCGTGCGCATCCTCGAAGTCCGCCATGTACACGCGCGCGCCGGAGTTCAGCGCGTTGATGATCATCTTCCGGTCCACCGGACCCGTGATCTCCACTCGACGATCGGTAAGGTCAGCGGGCGGAGGCGGAACCCTCCATTCGGATGCGCGCACCTCACGGGTCTCGGCGGGGAACTCCGGGCGGCTCCCCGAGCGCAGCGTGGCTCGGAACTCTCCTCGGAGCGCGAGCGCTTCCTTCCGACGGACTTCGAAACGGTGGTGGAGCTCGGCCAGGAAGCGAAGGGCCTCCGGAGTGAGGATCTCCTCGAACCGGTCGCCGGCAGCGCCGAGCACCCGGGCGGACCCAGTTTCGGGTGGGTCGTCTCTTGCCCCAGGACCCGAGCGTCCCGTCATCGTGACCGGACTCCGCCCTTCAACACTGAGAGCTCCGATTCCAACATGGCTTGGGGAACGGGAGTAGATGGATTCGGTCCGAAAAAGCTTCGTCCATGCCACGGTGACTTTCCACGTCCGCCAAGGGCTTGGACCAAACACCAGGACCCTCGGTCGAACGTCCGAACCGACGAATTATAAGTCATCGAGGCAGCTACTACGGCGTGTCGGAGCCGACCGATCCCGGGTCGACCCTTTCGTTGCTCACGCTCCGGTACGTCCGGAAGTACATCCGCCGCTCGCATGCGGTGATGATGACCGCGTTCTTCACCATCGTCTACGCCCTCGGTTCGATGGTCCTCGGGGGCATGCTGATCCTTTCGTCCCTTCAGCCACCCTATTTCACGGAGGTCCTGTGGTCGGGAGGCGCGCCCGCGTGGAACTACCCCGGAGTCCTGAGCGTCCAATCCTGGGGGATCCTCCAGCTTCCATTCTTTGCCACGTTCTCAATGGTGGTCGTCTCGATCGGGGTGGGGATCGGCATGTCCATCGCGGTCCTCCTCGGGATCGCGCTGATCAAGAACCGGAGGGCCCGGGCCGGCCAGCCCGCCGCGGTCGGCTCCATTGCGGGTCTCACGCCCGCGATGATCGCACTGGTCACGCTCGGGGCATGCTGCTCGACGACCGCCGCCGCTACGGCCGGCGTTGGCCTAGTCGGCCAGGTAAGTGGCACGACCGTGGACAACCTGCTCGCCAACAACTGGTACCTCGGCGTGTTCCAGATGGTCGTCGTCTGGGTCGCGCTGGTCGCTCAAGAACTGCTCCTGCGCGTGTACGGTGGGCTCTTCCGGTTGGGGGCGACCCCGGGGGGCGTGGGCGCCGACACGACCCCGGCGCGGCTCGACCGCCGGGCGGTGATCGGCGGTCTATTGCGCGCTGCGCTGCTCGTCGGGGGCCTGACCTGGTCACTTGCGATGTTGGTCGACTGGACCCGTATCGCCCCGGCGAGTGCGTCGGGCACAGAGTGGTACAACTGGATCGTCCAACATCAACTGCTCGCAGTCTTCGCGGTCCTGGCCGCCCTGTTCCCGCGGGGGGTGGGTCAAGCGCTCCGCATGCGGGGGTCGACGCTCGCCGGCTGGGCGCTGCGCGGGGTGCTACTCGTCGGCGGAGTCTCCCTCGCGATCGGAGTTCCTCCGCCCTTCTCGAGCTGGGGGGCGGCCGGCTTCGGGAACGAATTGCTCTCCGTCCTGGGTGGGTCCTCCACGTGGGCGGCGAGTCCACCGGTGTTCGGGCCGGGTCTCGACCTCTACTTCCGGTGGGGCGTGCAGTACCTTCTTCTTGGGGGGTTTGCGATCGTCGTCGCGATCAGTCCGCGACGCGCCATGTCCCCGATCCTGTGGAGCGCGGCGCAACCCCGGGCAGCTTCGATCGCCGACGTACGGGGCGGACCCGTTACCCGGCGTCCCGCAGCTGCCATGACGGAGTCGGGCGTCCCAGCGCTCGCTCCTGCTTCCGAGGCGCCCAGGCCGGGCGGGGGAGCCCCCGACTCATGACGGTGCAGGGCGGCCTCCGAGAGCAACCGTGACGGTGATCGCGGCCTGGATGGTCCTCGTACCGATCGCGGCGGGCATGGCCGCCACGACAGCGTTCCTGATCCGGTGGGCCGCGGAGGCGCGCACTCCGCTGAAAGCGTCGACCGTCGTGTTTCTCCTGATGATGATGGTCGCGATGGTGGGCGGAGCCGCGCTCTACTTCCTCTCGCCCGGGACCACGTCGCTCGTGGCCGGATTGTGGCTGGCGAGCGCCGTGATGTCGGTCAGCGTCGTTCTGGTGTTCTTCGGCTTCCTTCGCGAGGTGAAAGCGAAGCTGAACGACGGTGAAGACCGTCCCCCTCCCGTCCTGGCGCATCCGCGGACGTTCGTCGGGACGGTCATCGCCCTGGTCGTCACGAACGAGCTTCTGATGGGGTGGACGTTCCAGATGGCGGCGGGACTGCCGGTGGGCGCGGGCTGGTCCGCCGCCGGGGCCCTAGCCTGGCTCGTCAGCGCGGTGGACTCGCCCTGGTTCCTGTTCACGATGTCGGGAGAGATGCTCCTGACGTCGTACCTGCTCCGGGAGCGCCTCCCGCGAGCCGCGCTCGTCATTCTGGTCGTACAGTCGGTCATCATGTTCCTGTCGCCTCCGGCGTTGCCGTTCGCTACCTGGGTGACCGGGTCGAGTTACCTAGCGAGCGCGGCGATGATCGCGCTGTTCGTGTACCTCATGGAATACCTCTACCGACATCACCAACTCGCGGGGGGGTTCTCCCGCTACCTCGTTCGGCTCCTCGCGATCTACAGCTTGATGATGGCCGGACTGTTCCTGTGGATCTTCTACGGCAACGGAACCGCGTTCGCGATATCGATCCTTCTGGAGATGGTCGTGTTCTTCGATGCGGTCGTCCGTCCCGAGGCGTTGGCCGGGGACCTGGCCGCGCCGTGGCAGCTGCAGGCCCGGTGGGCGTTCACGGTGTTGTCCGGTATCTTCGTCGCCGAGATCTTCATGGGCGCGGTGCTCGATGTCCAGATCGACCCCTCGGACTTCGTCGGCGCGCTCCGGGTGCTCCCGCTCTCCGGGGACCTACCGACCGTACTTCTGAACGCGGTGTCGAACGGTTTCTGGTTCCTAGCTACCGTCGCCTCGTCGACCTGGTTCCTCGTGATGATGGGCGTGGAGATGGGGGCGCTGGTCGCGTTCAAGTTCCGCGAGACCCGGCATCTCGAGAACCGGATCCGCCTCGGCCTGATGCTGGGATGCTATGCCGCGTTCGCGGTGTTCTATCCGAGCATCTACTTCCGCCTGGTCAGCCCCCAGGCTCCGGACCCGAGCACCGTGCCGGTCCTCGGCTGGAGCATGGGGATCGGCTCGTATCCTCTCGCCGTCGGAGTGTTCACGGCGGTGCTGTTGACCTATGTGATCACCGGCTCGCTCGTGGTGCTGTTCGGTCGCCGCGTGGTGTGCTCCACGTTCTGCACCGCCCCGCTGATGTATCAGGGGACCGCGATCGATTCGATGAAGACGTTCAACCGGTCGAGCCCGGTGGCCCGCAAGTACCTATCGAGCCGGTTTTCCAAGACGTACTCACTGACGATGGGCCTGGTGATGGGTTCGCTCGTCCTGGCCTCGTTGCTGTCCTACCTCGACTCCACCGGCACGCTGAACGTCTCCGTCCAGGGGACCGACCCGACGGTGTTCTTCTTCGCCCTGTACTTCTCCGTTCTGTGGTATCTGATGTTCGTGACCATCCCGTATACCGGAACTTACAACTGCGTCACGATGGGCTGGTGCTATACCGGAACGATCACCCAAGCGTTCCAGAAGATCGGGTTCTTCAAGCTCAAGGTGAGGAGCAAGCAGGTCTGCAAGGATTGCACGACCCTCGATTGCGCGAAAGGCTGCCCCGTCGGGCTCGTGGACATGCCCGGCCACTTCCGCACGCGCGGGGAATTCCGCAGCACGAAGTGCTGTGGTGTCGGCGATTGCGTCGAGGCCTGTCCGTATGACAATCTCTACATCTACGACGTGCGCCACTGGCTGCGCGGAAGACTCGGATTAAAAGCGCGTCCGACGCCCACCGTGCTGCCGATGATTTCGGCCGCCCCACGACCCCGGGTGAGCGCGGAAGCGAGTCCGACCCGCTCCTCGACGACCCCGCCGAATTGAATTCGCGCGCCGGATCGCGCATTGGCTCGGCGACCGCGGTCACCCGCCGTCCGCCGGGGCGAACAGCATCCCTTCCGCGACCTTCGGCAGGAACATCGTCGACTTGTGAGCCATGACCGTGCCCTGACCGAAGGCGCGGTCCTCGATGCCCTGCTCGGTGAGGTCGGGCAGGAGGAACGCCGTCGCCGACCCGTCCGCGACCCGGTCCAGGGCCCGACGAGGAGAGCGAACGAACTCGAGCTCGTGGGGGTCGACGCCCAACCGGTCTTCAAGAAAGGAGTGCAGAAGGTCGAAATCGGCCCCCACATCCTCGCTGTCGGGACCGTGGACCTCCACCGTTCGGTCCCGGTGGTGTAGGACGAATCCGCGGCGGTGGTCGCGATGCATCGCGCGCAGGCGCTCAATGGCGACGGTCACCGTAAACCTGGTCTCCAGGTCGAGCACGACGGGAAACTCCCGGCGGGCCGCGGCCACGAGCGATTCGCACGATGCCGCGGTGGTCGGTAAGATCCGATGCCAGGGAAGGAGCCGCAGCGCCCGATCCTGGCCTTCGACCAGCATGGTGAGCGGCGCGGAGACCCGACCCTCATGGTATCGCTGGGCAGCGGCCGTGAATCGATGATGTCCATCCAAGATCAGGAGCCGGAGTTCCTGGACCAGTGTATGAACCGCCTTCAGGTCGTCAGGCTCGTCGATTCTCCAGAGCCGATGGGTCGTCCCGTCGAGCACCGCTTCCACGACCGGTGGGACCGACCCCTCGAAGGACAGCGTTCGTCGATTCAATCCAAGACGATGCTCGAGGTGGTCGTTCAGGCGGTGGTCGGGGAGGTGGTAGCCCGCCATGATCGGAGCAAAGCTCATTCCGGTCGCGTCGGTCAGGGCGACCCGTTCGGCTACCCGGTCGGCGAACGTCCGCTCGTGCATCGCCACCTGCCCAGCGTCAATGGAATCGAGCGGGAGCGCGCCCACGAGTCCCAGCAGCAAGTACCGGTCCCTCCGATGGGCCGGCTCGATGGTCTCGAGAATGTCGGCCGGGGGCACGTAGCTGATCCCATAGACGTAGTACGCCGGACGGTCGTCCTGGATGAACGCCCCGGCCGTCAGGGCCTGCCCCAACCGGCCGACGGCCGTGACCACGAACTGTGGGGCGGACATTTCTCGCGGACGAGGAACGAACTGGGCCGCATTGTGCGGATGAGCGGCGTAACGTCGGAGCTCGGCGTCGGAGAGCGTGTCGTACACGGGACAGATCAGCTGGTTGACATCGTGGCCGGTCGTGTTGGGATGCCAAGCACGTACTGGCCGGAGCTCTACCATGGAACCCGCTCGTCCCGCGGCGCAACGGTTCGGCCTATATGGACCGTCCGGCCCGAGGTAGGATGGGCTGCGTTCGGCGGCAGGACGCGTCCGTTTCGAGGGGAGGTGTGGCGGACTTGACGTAGCGTCTAATATGCCCTCCCCGGCCTGTTTTCATCTGAGGTCCGAGGCGGACCGATGTATCGGATACGAGCAGCCCAGCTGTATCGCCGTCGTCGCCGCCGCGGGGTCTCGAACGTCATCGCAGCGATCCTCATGATCGCGATCACGATCGCTGCAGGAATGATCCTCTGGACGTTCAGCCTGCATCTTCCCGGAGCACCTCCCTCGATATCGTTCACCGTCCGCTCGGGCACCACCAACCCGGTGTGGGGCGACCCGAGCGACTGCATGCCCTGGTTCCCGGCGTGGCTGAATTACAATACGCAATCGAGCACCAACAGCGCCAACACTTCCGCCGACTACATCCTGACCGGCGGCACCTATTCGGTCAATGGCAACAGTGTGTTCGGGCACTGGTGGTTCCACGGGCTCGCCAATGTCAGCGGGGGCGAGACCGGGCTGAACCTCTACTACGATGAATGCAGCGACCTGAGCCCGCCCGGCGACTTCTCTACGATGAACTCCAGCCAGTTCATCGTGGCCACCCACACTCCGGCGAACCTCCTCCTCGCGGACGTGGACATGCTGTTCCTGTGCAACGGCACGGTCTTCGTCAACGGAACGCTGGCCGCCATGACGTGGTTCCCGGGCAGCACGAGCCAGCCGGCCCCGAACGCGCCCCATCTACAGAAGTGCGGAACGTACATTCCGAACGGAGCCTACAGCACGCTCTACAACCGGTTCGGGATCTTCGTGCCGCTCCTGAGCGGCACCACCGTGCTGAACAACGGTGACACGTTCATCATGTACATCCACACGTCCTCGCCGTTCGACCCGGACTTCACCGGCTGGAACAAGAACTCCTACACCGGGGTGGATTGCGGGCCGTCGCCGGACTGCGACGACTATCACGGGGCACCTCCCTGGTGCTTCACGACCCCGGTGACGGCGACCACGGGTTGCGTCCTGGACTTCTTCTCGGTGGGCACCCCGCAGACGCTTCTCGCGAGCTTCTCTCTCTACAGTCTGATCCGGTAGGGGGACCCAGCGCGTTGGAGAAGGTTGACGGTGGAAACATGAGTCACAGGGAATCGGTTCTAGTAGTTTGTCTGGCGATAGTGGCCGTCCTCATCGGCGCGTTCGTGGCGGGGCCCGTGTCTCCCGGCGGGTTCGCCGGGGCGACGGGCGCGGCATCGATCGGGTCGGTCTCTGGGACGGCTCCCCTCGCGGGCCCGCCCCCCCTTAAGATCACGAGCCTCAGCGTTGCTCCCCAGACCGCGTACGTGGGGAGCTCGGTCTCGTTTAGCGTACAGGTCAACGGCGGGACCACCCCCTACAGCTACAACTGGAACACTCTGCCCCCCGGCTGTTCGCCTCAGCCTCAGGCGTCGTGGCAGTGCAGCCCGAGCGGAACGGGGCAGTTCAATGTCACGGTACAGGTCTTTGATGTCCACGGAAACCAGACTCAGGCGAGCCGGACCCTCTCGGTCGTCAACAACGGCAACGGTACCGGTGGCAACAATAAGGGCGGGAACGGGGGGAATTCGAGCGGTAACGGGCTGAACCTCTCCGGACTCGGAGGGATGCTTCAGCTGGTGTTCATTGGTGCGCTGGTCGCCTTCGGACTGCTCGTGGCGCTGACCATCGGCGTGCTCGTCATCGCCGCGACCCTGGCCCGGCGCCTGCCGAAGACCTCGAAGGCTGCGCTGGTCTGTCCCTCCTGCCAATCGGCCGCCGCCGTGGGCTCGAAGTTCTGTCCGGCGTGCGGCGCTGCCATGAATCCTCCCAAGTGACCCGAGCTGGGGCCCGAGAACCTGCCGTGCCCGACCGGGCCGCTGACCGCAGAAAGGTTCATGGCAGGGCAGGGCGAAGTTCGCGTGGTGTCGGGCGAGCCTAGTGAGCCCTCGCGACGGACCTCGGCGCAGGTAGCGGCCGAGTACATCGTTCCTCGTCCTCACCGACGACGGGCGCACGTCGTTCTGTACGCCGTCATCGTCGTCGCCGCGATGATCGCCATCCTCGTCCCACTGTCCGTGATCCCGGTGTCTCATGGGTTCGCGTTCTCCCTTTCAGTCTGTCCCGCAGGGGGCTCGCAGCTCGAGCAGTTCACCTCCGGGGCTTCCGTCGGGCTCACCTGGGACGAACCGGACGGCACGCCGGTTCACATGACCATCCAGCAGGGAACGCAGGTCATCTACGACCGGACCACCGGGACGGGGACCTTCACCTTCACTTCCGATGGTGAGCCTTACCAATTCGTAGCGAACTCGAACGGCGGCTCCTGCACTTCCAGCCCGGTGGACGTGAGCGGCACATGGAGCGCGCCTCTCCTATAGCCTCGACGAAGGGCCGAAGGTCTCGGCGGTAGAAGCTCCCCAAGGTGCGACTCCCTCTCCGTGCCTGTGGGTCGAGATCATCGGTGGGAGCGGTCCGAATCAGATAGCCTCCCCCCATCGATCCTGCGACCTCATCCGTCCTGGGTCAAGCTCCCCGGACCGTGCGCCCACGGTCCTCCGATCGCACCGCCCCCGGTTCGAATTTGTTTCGCCCACGGACCATCTGCGCCACGGGCTCGCCGATGGGCACCGCACTGCGAAACACCTGGCCCCCCCGGAACAATCGGAATCGCCCTCGGAGTGTCACCCGGACGAACTCCCCCAGCCTTATCGATCCATCCCGTGGTGATCTCGGCGACACAGCGGCCATAACGGGGCCGGCGCGTCTCTCGTTTGCATCGCTCGCCCGCCGGACCTGGGTGCGTCCGTTTGCGGCGGCGTGGAAGAGGTATATGGAGCGGACGTGATTCCAATCCCGTGACCTTGCCGGATCGAAAGTCCGCCAGTATTCCTCCCGCATCCGTAGGGCCGGCTCGGGAAGTCATCAAAGGTTCTGGGTCGTCGACGTTCGGGGGAAGTGGGGCCAGCCTGGCTCCGCATTCGCGGCCACTTCGTACCCGGCGCCGTCGTGTGTGGATTGCCATCGGCGCGGTGATCGTCGTCGGGGCGGTCGCGGTGTTTGCGATCGTACCGCGATTATTGGCCAACTCTTCGTCCAACTGCAACCCCCCCGTCCCCCCGGGCTGGTCCGACGGGCAGACTTTCGTCCTGGCGAGTTGCGGGACCGCCCTCAGCCTCCCGGCGGACTCGTACACGTCGTACCAGGCCGTTCGGCTTTCCGATGGCGAGATCCTCCTCGGACAATACACCGCGAATGCCACGGTCGGGGCCTATCTGCTGAATTCCTCCGAATTCTCAAAACTTCTGACCGCGCCTCACCCCACCGCGCCGCCTCCGGCGTCCTTTTGGACCTGCGGAGAGGTGACCGTCTGCGCCGTGCAAGCCGACGTTCCTCCCTCGCCCGCCCTGTACATCCTGGTTCTCGAGAATCTCAACTCGGCCAGCGTCTCCGTCGTTTGGACGCACACCCTGCTGATCTACTACACCGCGACCCCGGTCTATGTGACGGCAACGGCGGTGAGTTGAGTCGTCTCGCGGCCGTCGTACCATGTGAGGCCGGAGGGACCTGGGATCATGATTTCGACACGCGTAGCCCGTTTCTCGTAACACCTCGTGCGATCCCCCAAACTCCGTTCGCCGGGGACAGCGCGTCCAGTCGGAACTCGATGGACGGAAGACTCCAGCAGAGTATGGTTGGGAGAGACACTTGGTTGCGCTCCCCCGCCCCACTCCGATGGAAGGGGGCGGACAGGAGGACCTATGACATAGGAGAGATTCACGGAGGTCTGATGTCGACAGGCGAGCCCCCAAAGGTGTTCATTGCGGACCTGCGCCCGAGCCGCGTCGCCTCGATCGAGGCCACCGTGGTTCGACTCGAGCCGGCGCGTGAGTTTACTCAGCGTGACGGCACCACGAAGAAGGTCAGGAACGGTAAGTTGAAGGACGGTACGGGGGAGATCGCAATTGTCCTCTGGGGCGACGAGGTGGAGCTGGTCGCTGAAGGAGACAAGATCCGGATCATCGATGGATGGGTGAAGGACTATCAGGGTCGACCTCAGATTTCGCTCGGCCGCACGGGCCGACTCGAGAAGATCGGGCTGTAGTCGCCTCGATCCAGGTAGCTCCGTCGGGGGAGATACTACATTTCCCCGGTGGAGACTCCCTCGCACGATCACGAGCGGGTTGTTTCGATTCGTCACTTTCTCGGCGGGGAGGGACTCGTGGCGATCCGTGCACCCGAAAGCTGAGGGTGAGTGGACCCACTCGGATTTGGACCGGCGACCTCTCGGTTATCAGCCGGTCCGTCAGAGAATCAGCCGTTCGGAAGCGCCCTACCCCACCTGGGACCCGGACGACCCGCCATCAGATGCCCTCGACCGCTCGTTCGGTTGGCTCGCCGAAACCGCGTACTCCGAGGTCGGTCGGTCCTCCACCGACAAAGACCAGGATTGAACCCCTTCCGGCCCCGGGGAAACCCGGGGTCACTCGTTTTGCCACTATGCAAACGGTGCGCCGCACCTAGCGCACCGACCAGAGGTGACGTCATTCAAGCTTCCACAATTCCGGCAGGGCATAATGACCTTCGGAGCAGCCTGAGCAGGAATGTTGACCACGATCTGTCCAGGCGGGGCATACCCAGGAGGAGGCGGAGGTGGTTGAACCGGGACGGGGACGTATTGGACGACGGGGTGATAGACATCCCGAACGGGAGTCGTCTTCCAAAACGAAAAGACCAGACCGAAAAGTACTAGGAGGGCGAAGAAAAACAGGAGCAGGTCGCCCGCCGCTGCCCAAGGATAGGTTGTGGCATGCTGTGTACAATTACCAAAGAAATCGTATGACACGCAAGAGTGGGTCGGATAGGCGAACTGAAAGATCACTCCCGCGACTAGGCAGGGAGTGGAGAGTGTCAGAAGGACAATCCCGAGACCTCGGTACTTCGCAAGGGGAGCATCGGAGGGTGGGGGAGGTGGAAGGGATCCAGACATGTCCGGGCATCCTCCTTTGACGATATCAGGGTTGGGTCAATCGATACCATTTCGACCTCCCCAAGTGAGGGCGATTCTCGTCAGACGACCGGCCCAGTTCGACGGCAACTCAACCGAACCGGTTCCTCCACCGGCAAGGCAACAACCCCTTCCGGTCCCCGGCTCACCGCCGGGGACCGTCCCGTTTTCCGCTCCCCGGAGTCTCGTCGGGAAATCAATCCCAAGTCCCTTCGCAAAGCCGCCGCATATAGTCTCTTAGAATCTCGACTTGGATAGGGTCGCTTCCCATCGACGGGAGCAAACCACAGATGCGCAAATGGTTGCGGAGCGAGTCAAATCGGTGTTTAACCGAGTTTCCATCAGGAGTACAGCTGAATCGTCTCCGTCCCGCCGGCACGAGGAAGCCTTTGGACAAAAGGGACCGGACTATCTCCTCAACCGATTCACGGATTGCGACCAGCGGCTTGGTAACTGACGGTATGCCCAGGTCCTTGACGGTCAACACTCTTGACGTGTCTCCTCGCTTGACTCGGTGAAGGGAGGCCATGAGGACAAAGACCTCAGAGTTCGTGAGTCGAAGTGAGAGTTCGAGGGCCTCGCATGCTTGAGGGCGAGACACCCCGACGACCATTAATCGGTCAGGCCACGGAAACTACTAACAGAAGCTATAAAGTATCATTGTGATACTTTCATTCGTCATGTCCGGACTTGAGAGACTTGTTGGCGACACTCCTCGTGTCCGAATCATTGAGGCCTTGGTGCGGCTTGGAGAAGTCCCTGTCACGCGCGCCGAGATCGCGAAAGAGGCGGACGAATACAAGACGTCCACGAACCGGGTCATACGCGAGCTCGAGTCGGAAGGAATCATTCGTCGTGTCACTCGTGGAAGTCATCCGACTTACCGGGCCAACGTGGAGTCACCGGTTCTCAAACTCTCAGCTCACTTCATCGCCGCTCTGGACCTCGTCACGGCCGATGGAGTCTCTCCTGCCGAGGCGGCCACCGTCCCGGACCTCGTGAGAGCTCAACTCCCTCGTCTCCTCGCGAGGGAATCGGTTCACGTTAACTGGAGTCCACGGTCTGCAACCGTCGGAGTTCCCGCGGTGGGCCAATCAACCAACTTCAGAGTCACGGCATAGGTCTGGATCGCAAAAGTATGGAAGCGCCAGGCGTGGCTGTCAATCCTTTGAAGGAACAATGGGGAATCTTCGAGCTTGAGGAAGGACTCCGGCTTTGGGTCCGAATCAACGTGGCGTTTGTCATTCCCGGTCCCAGTGCAGCGGGCCCGGACAAACTGAACTCTACGACCGTAATCTTGACTGACGCCGCGGAGAGCTTCATGAATCAAGCGGCTGTCCGCCCTGTCGATTTTGTGAAGGAGAAGCCGACCAAGGTATACGACTCGTTCACCATACATGCCCCGGCGGAGAGTCTCTATCAAATGCCAAACGGAGTCATTGTTCGAATGGGATTGACTCCGGGTAGGGCGTTGAGATACGACGCTTGCAATCCCGACGGTTCACCAGTGATTCGATTGGAGAGTACTGTGTTCATGGAGGGTATGGGAGGTCGGGGGACTCCTCAGCCGTCCACGGTCATTCTCGAGGACCCCTCAAAGTCACCGAAAGTCAAAATGCAGGTCCCCGCGCCCGCTTCGCGCTCCCTATAGGGCCTCGTCTCCCTTAGGTCAGAGAATCGGCCCCGGACACCGAGATTCTAGGACTTTGCACACACTTTCGTGGACTTTCCAGTCACTTTCTTGCACCTTGGACCTCAAATCTCGCGGTATCTGGTGCAAGTGGTTCAAGCGGTGCGCTTCGTCCTGACGTGATGCACCGGATGCGCCGCTCGGGAGCGGGTCGGATCGGCTTCCGGAGAAGATCCCCCATTGAACCCGTTCCTAACTCGCTTCCAGCCCCCCAGAAACCCCCCTGTTCGACCCTGTGTCGTCCCCCTCGCGGGCCGCTCGCCACCCCGAGGGTCCTGGGGGGGTAACCCAACTAAGCCCCTCCTTGGGTTGGTCCGCTTGGTCCGGTTGGTGCGTCTTGTCCTGACGGAGCGGACCAACCGCACCGACCGCACCGACCTAACGGGTCACTTGGAATCGACCCCGCGCCCGTGCGCGGGTGCGTACCGCACACACCTCAGTCCGGGCACTCGTGGACACGGCGGATTCGTACCTTTTGGCGGAGTTCGAGGCACTTTTGCACCCCTTTTGCGACTTTGAGTGCCCAAAACGCGCGATTCAACCCACTTCCGGTTCCGGGATTCTCATTCCAGGTAAGACTGCGCGGATTTCGTTCGGACGAACCGACCCGTAGTTGATAGTCCGAAGAATTGTAAGTCTCTCTCCACGCCCTTCGTAGGTCAGCCGAAGTCCCTCCAAGATCAGTTCGCCGTATTCGGTTCCAAAGAGGTGACATAGGTCATCGACGAGTTCCGCGACCTCTCGCGGGGTCACGACACGGCGGAGGTCCTTCTTTGAGAACCAGGCCAACTTAGGAGTCCGTTGCGCGGCGAGAAATGAGAGAAACAAACGCGCGTCAGCGAACGAAGACCTGACTCCGTCGACCACCGTCTTCTTTAGATTCCGTTCGCGGTCGCTCATCGGCCGGCTTTTCCTTCTCTTAGCGGCCAGGTACCCGTTCCACAGAGCGTCTCCGAAGAGTGCGATCTGTGTCGGCGTGATGCGAGCCCCGGCCTTCTCAAAATTCTCCATTACCTCGGCGAAGTCTATCAATTCGAGCAGTTCGGCCTTACTTTTCGAACCATTCATCGTATCTTCATTGTCTTACGTCGATATAGTTCGTCTGTGTGTTACGTCAACGGTCCGTCCGGACGTACGTGACTCCGAGCCTGAGTCCCCGAAAGATCGTCTCGATTGGCAGCTCCCTTGCTGTCACGCTTCCGCCCGACTGGATACGCGGTAACGACCTGAAGGCCGGAGATCGTGTCGAGCTATTGTACGACGAAGTAGTCCGAGTCCGTCCTTTGAAATTCAAGTCCGCTTCGGCCACCGAGGGTCCTAACCTCGGCGGCCCGGCGCGGCGGCCGGCTCAACCGGCCGAGACCGACGAGGGAGCGCTCGCCGATGCCGGGGGATGAGCGATCTCCCGATGTCTCGGGACCGGATAACCTTCCCCTCGGGCTCCGCGATGAGCTCGGAGTCTTCTCGCATGAGTTTAATCTCACGACCGCGCAACGAGAGAGGTTGCTCGACTTGGCAGCTCGGGAGTGGCGTCCCGAGGTTTCCTCGTGGGATGCATTTGAAGACGCCCTCGTTTGTGACATGGGATTCGTCTTCGAGATTTCCCGACAAGTCCTTAGCGAATACACCGAGACCGATCCCGGGCAGCCGTGGCAAGTTTCGCTCATGCTTCTCTGGGCTGCCCAGGCGCCGCTATTGGATCGGCTTCCCGGAGCCCTCGTCCATCTGCTCTTCGGCGGCGCTTGGGGTTCCGGGAAAACGGAGACGACGAAGAACCTGGCTGAATTTGCTGGGGCGCCTTTCTTTGCCGGTGGAAGCCAGGCCGCTCTCATTCGAACCTTCGATGAAGCCCACGGCAAAGGAGTACCGGTTGCGTTGGACGAATTGGATTCGAATTGCCGTCGGCTCCCCGATCTCGACGGCATCCTTCGAACGGCGGACTCCTCTACGGCTCGCTACCGTCTCATGCGTAAGGTCGGGGACAAGGTCGAACCTCTCGACCTCTGGGTCGGGGTGCCGCTCTTGGCAAACGCTCGTGAGGACCTCGAACCGGCGTTGAGAAGCCGGTTCTACACCATCGAGTTGCCTCACGGCCAGCGGGAGGGATTGGTGGAGCGGAATCTCTACAAAGCGCGACTCTCGAGGCTGGGCACTCGATTCCGAGCCGCAGTCATCCGGGCGGCGGCGGGATGGAATGCTGGGGACGTGGAGCGGCACGTTCTCGACCCCGAATTCAGCCGACGGGTTGCCGCACTTTCGGCTGTGTTTCCGCGAGACAAACAGAAGGCCGCGATTCTCCTAGCCGTTGCAGATATTCTTGGTCTCGACCTCTCTTCGGAGATCGCCTCTGCGGTCCGTGCCCGGGAAGACTCCGACTCCGGAGCCGGCGAGGAGTTTCGAGACGTTGCGCGAGCGATCTATCTTGAGCGCCCTCAGAATTCTGGGATGCCTTTTGAGATTCCGCTGTCAGCATTTCTCGACCGGGTCAATTTGGACCGAGATCGGAGGCACCTTCGCACCTATTCTCCTCGGGACAATCGAATCGCGGGCGAACTCCGGGAACTTGGATTCCTTCCGGGACGCAGCAAAATCAAGCGGAGAACGAAGGGAGGGCGGTGGTTTCTCATCTACGACGGGCCGGTCCTGAAAACTCTCAATCTTGAGGATGGGGCCCAAACCGAAGTACGATCAGAGCGGATTCAGTCCGATTTCGACGACGGGCCCGCGGAACCCGGGTCGTGGATGGAACCGGAGACCGAGATTGATCGCGCGGTACGCAGGCTCGGCCCGACTATCACCTACCCAGATGGGACTGTCACCGACCGCCGGACGGGAGCTATCTTGCCACGGAGTCCCGAGGCATGACCGGCGTCGCCCTCTACCTTCGGGTCTCCTCCGAGGAGCAAGACCTCTCCGGCCAGGAGCGCGATCTTCGCACGGAGGCCAAGCGTCGAAGTTGGCCCGTCGTCGCTGTCTATGCGGAGAAGGTCACCGGGACTGGCCGGGTCGAGCGTGACGAGTACGACCGGCTTCGGGAGGACGCCCGCCGGCCGGAGCGGTCTTTCGACCGGGTGTTTGTGTGGTCTCTCGACCGGTGGTCTCGTGAGCCGTCCTTCGTTCGTGCCGTCGGCTCTATTGAGGAGCTAGAGGCACTCGGCGTGCGGTTCCACTCGCTCCGCGAGCCGACGCTCGACTCCCCGGAAGACGGTTCCCCGAGCATGGCCCGCGATCTTCTCCGCGCAGTGCTCCCGGTTATTTCCTCGTTCGAGAGCCGCCGCAAGTCCGAGCGGGTTCGGGTCGCCATGCGGGAACTTCGGGAGGGCCGTCGGAAGACGCGGACTGGCCGGCCGGTCGGCCGCCCCCGACGAGTTACTCCGGAGATCGCCGCGAGGGTTGGCGAGCTTCGGCAAACGGGTCTCCCGTGGAAGGACGTGGCCCGCCGGGTCGGTCTCCCGGCTGAAACGTGCCGGAAGGCGTCCTGGCTCCGTAAACGGACGGAGAGGACCGTGGACAATCCCCCCTCGTCACAAATGGTCCGGCCAACCCCGGAGGAGCCTCCGCGGTGACAAACGACCCCTTCTTGACCACTCGGAGGATTCGGACCATTGGAGAAAGTGAATGGACGACTCACTACCGGACGTCACAATGGTCAAAAACATGGATCGGGACGAACTCGAAAACGCGTACTGGGCTTTGCGTTGGGAACTCAAGAACCGCTTGCCTTCCGAATCGCCCCGACATTTGCTCATCTACACTCTACCTCTTGCTTTGGGCGTTGCGGCGGTGGTGGCCGGCCCAAGTTCATTTGTGGCGATCTACTTCGCAGGAATCGCTGCAATCGTCGTCGCGGTGTGGGGACTTTATCACCGATTTCTGCCGTATGTATGGCAAGACGCCGATACTCTCGCAATCATCCTTGGCGGACTGTCGCTTGGTGCAGGAATTGGACTCGGATTCCTTCTGCGACTCGTCTAGCATTGAAGGTCAAAGCGAATTTTATCCAGGTAGCGAATCAAATCTCTCACTAGGTCGCGGGGTCAGCCCTCGGGCGATTGGCGATCCCGATTACTTCCCGGGCCACGTCCTCTCGGGTCTTTCCATCAGTCTGGACCCGAATCGCACCAGTGGCACGAAGTCTCCCGCTCAAGCCGTGATAATGACTCTCGTGATTCCAACCTCCGTCCTCGTGAATCGGACGGAATGTCATCCGACGTACTGCTTCAGCTTCGTTGCATCGAAGATCGATGAACCGAAATCTTTGAGAATCCGGCGTGAGCCCCATCGCCTTGCAATACGCGGAGACCTCTCGGTCGGATTGCACGATACCCTCTGCGAGGACCTTCGCGTGATTCATCGCGTAGAACCGGAACGCCGATGCCCGGACGGCATGACTTTCCTCGTAAAGGTCCCAAGAAAAGCTGCCCTGACTGGTAAGTCTCACGAAGAGGAAATCATCGAGATCAATCAGTCGCCAATCTTCCGGGAGGTTGCAGAAGAGTATCTTCGAAACCGCGGTCTTGCCGCCGCCGGGATTTCCCGTAATCAAGACGAACGACACGTCGGAAGTGATGTCAAATCCCCCGGACATCATTCTCGGGAAGAAATCGACGTTTTATACCATCCTCCCTCTCCCGAACTCTCAGAGGTCACCGTGCCGGATTCGGCGCGGTGGTGGACAGACAAGGCCGAGGAGTACGTGGAATGGTTGAGACAAGAGTGCGAGCTAAGCGATGGGTACCTGAAGCGCAACCTGCGCTACCTGGTTGCCTTCCGGGGAAACTGCGTACGGGCCGGTGTACCGGCACCCGAGGGGCCAACGAATCTGACCCGGGATCACGTCCGGGCCGTCAAGGGTTGCGGCACATGGGGTCCGGCGACTCTGAAGACGACCTTCAGTGTTCTTCGGGGATTTCTGAGATGGGCCGCCAATCCCCTTTCGGACGCGAAGAATCCAGTGTGGCGGCTCCCCTCTGGCTCCGTGGACCGCCGGAAGTGGATAGACCGCGAGGACATGGTAGCCCTCTATCACGGGGCCCTAGGACGGCTTCGAGTCCGGGTGGTCCTTCAGGGGTTCAATGGGTTGAGAGAGTGCGAGGTCCGTCGGTTGAAGGTCCGCGATCTGGACCTTTCGCTACCGCGCCCGACCCTAACGGTCCATGGGAAAGGACGGTTCGGCGGGAAGTACCGGACGATTCCCATGGACCCCATGACCCACGCGGTCCTCGAAAGGTGGGTAACGGGCAAGGGACCGGACGACCTGCTGTACCCCGTGGGGCACACGGTCGCGGATGGGGAGCTTGCCGATCTGGGCAAGAAGGCGGGGGTCGCGGCCCGGGTTACAGGGCACGTCTTGCGACGGTCCTTCGGACGCATCGCCTACCAAGCTGGGGTACCCTTGCCGACGATTCAACGAATCTACGGGCACGTCTCAATTGACCAGTCCCTACACTACATCGGGGTTGGTCAAGAGGAGATGTCCGAGGGGTTCGCGATCTTCGACACCCACATTCGGGCCGCTATGGACCCCCAACGGCAAACGGTGTCCTGAAAATGGCGCGATTCTCTGACGGTGGATGGGCCCAGTCGGATTTGAACCGACGACCTCTCGGTTGTCAGCCGGACCGAGCGCACCGGCCGGGTCCCCCACTATCTACGGCCCTGCGAGTGAACGCTCGACTGATTCGGACGTGGCCCGATGCCGAATTGGCTGGTCCGCGTCGCGGGAATCGAGCCGACTCCGATGAACTGGACCGAGTTCCCTAGCGAGCTGTGGGTCGGTACGGGTCGGCCTTCCACGCAAGAACACACCCGCGTATCGTGGCCCGCTACGCGCCCCGACCGAAGGAAAGGGTTCGCATGACGAGTCCTGGGTTTCCCTAGCAGAACACCCCGAGATCGAATGACTCGTTCGCAGCGGTCCCGGTGGCGTCGTACGTCTGAACGAACACTCCGTACGTTGAGTTAAACCGGGGGGCGAGGCTAATGAACCCTGGCGGGGGGGTTCCGACACCTCCGATGCTTCCCAAGTAGCTGCAGCTACTGACGCTCTGATCAAAGAGCACTGCGTACGCTCCCGGGAAGGGGGAAATCCAGTACGTGGTCGAAACATTCACACCTTTCCCGACGACCACGCTGCCGGTCGAGTTGACGACCGCCCATAGGTCGGTTGCGTTCCGGCCGTTCAGGCCATTGGTGCCGTCCTTGCCGTTCGTGCCGTTGGCGCCGGCTTTGCCGTTCGTTCCGTTGAGGCCGGGGGCTCCGCGCGCTCCGGGGGTCCCCGTCGCCCCTGCCGCCCCGGCAGGTCCTGTGTGCCCACTGTTCAGCAGCGCAATAGCGAGGCCCGAGCCGCCGATGATCAGGGCGACGACTCCGAGGATCAGTGCGACACTTGCCATCGCCACTGCGCCCCTGTTTCGTCGATTCGGCTCGGTCCAGGTTCTTCCAGTCGTTCCACTTGCTCTCTCGGCGGGTTCGGTGGCCATGGACTGGAATCGGATTCCCGCCCTACATAATGGGTTGGGCCCAAGGGCGGGCGTTCCCGACGGCCGATATCTCCCACGTGGAGGCACGTGCGTTGCGAGGCGAGATGCATTCTGGATCCCGTCCTCGTCGATTCCGTTCATCAGCAGAGGGCGTTAGGCCGGCCTCGGTTCCCCTCTCGGTTCTTGATAGTTCCGCGCATCCCACGGGGCAGTCGAACACCATCCGCAGCGTCCCCCCTCAGGATGGTCGAGGGACGAAAGCGACGTGCGGTAAACCGGCCTGCGCGTCGCCGGTGACGACGTAGCTCGGGAATAGGGGACGAACGCCGCGGATGATGAGCCCCACCTCATCCCGATCGAGCGAGAACTCGGTGTCGGCCAAACGGCGCACGCCCGCGGCGCACCCAAGGCCGGGTCCGAGCAGGCCGATCCCAAGGTTTCCGACGGCGCGCGTCCGCTTCACGCCGTAGAAGAACATCTGCATCGCCTTGTCCACTCCCAGTAGCGTTTCAAAGACTTCGAAAGCGGTCACCTCGAGGAACGTCTTCTTGCGGCCCCCCTGGACCACTCGCTCTGCCTCCACCATCTTCGCCATGGCGACCTTCCTTTCCTTCGGGGTGGTCGCGCGTCGGTCCGGGAGGCCTTGCTTGCTGTGCAGGTTCACGACGTATGGCGGGCCTTCGTCCTCACCGATGTAATCAATGATCCGGACCCGACTGTCAAACCGCCGGCGCGTCACATAGCGCGTCATCCGCGCCCGAAAGCCGTGAGGGGAGTCGCGAGACGGCAGTACGGCGATCATTCCCCGGGACTGGTAGAGAATATTGAGAAACGTAGGGAAGAGCAGGAGATCCAGGTCCTCTAGCCCAACGGTCTCATCCATACCGAAGAGCGCCATGCTGCCGCGCTGGAAGCCTCCCCCAAGAAGTCGGTCGAAGTCGGCTATGCCGGTGGAGTAGCGACCTTCCGGATTAGGGATCGGTTTCCAGCCGCTTGCTTTTTGCGCGGCCTTCGTGGGTCTAGGCATGGACCAAGAATGATCGAAAGGGGTTCTTAGAATGATGCCCGGCGAAGGGCGATTTTCTGACGGTGGAGTCGGTCGACTTTTCGGTACGGGTCGCACGTGAGCCGGTACACCCGGAGTGTTTTCCGGGCGCGCAGATTGGAATACCGGTTCTTGGCCTAGTCAGAGGGATCGTCAGAAGTGCGACCCAGCAGCCCTCACCGGGGCCTCCCCGGAACCACGTTCGTTGTGATGATGAAATCGCGCTTGCACCCGCGAACGGGGCGAGCGGGGGTGGGCCGGCTCCCCGACGGCCGTCCTATGGGGGATTTGAACCATACACTCATGCCCCCCCACCGAAACACGTCTCGTTCCGAAACAAGAGGCTTCGGAGTGGCCCGCTCGGACCCTTCCCTATCCTTGGGATTCTATCCCGGGTGGATTCCCGCTCGGGGCGAGACGAGCGGTCGACCTCGTCGCGGCCCGCGCGCTGAGTTATGTTAGTTCCGCCCGCCTCGGTTCGGCCCACCGGGTGACGGGATTCCTCCCGGTGCCAGAGTGATGCTACATGCTCTCCTCGGGAAGGAGGTGCCCGATCCGCACTC
>Ga0116217_10000050_pt1 | contig 146362 bp, 128 predicted proteins | sample Sb_taG_6_FD_89697 | JGI IMG/M metagenome (GOLD analysis project Ga0116217, IMG submission 89697) | Peat soil microbial communities from Weissenstadt, Germany - Sb_50d_4_PS metaG | ecosystem: Environmental > Terrestrial > Soil > Wetlands > Peat | place: Germany: Weissenstadt | collected...
AACGGCGAGGCTGAGCAGTTGCTGGGTCTCTCCTATTACTTGGGTGGACATCCGGCCGACGCAATTCCGAGGTTGGAGAAGGTGCAAGGCTGGTTCCCGCGGGCCAACATGGATGCCGCGTATATTCTGGGCATCTGCTACATCCAAACTAAGGATTATCCACGCGCGCGCGCGGCGTTCGCCCGAATGTTCGATGTGCCGCCCGACTCCGCGGCCAGCTACCTCTTCACCGCCCGCATGCTGCTGCGGCAGGAATTTGATCCCGTGGCCGAGGAATACGCGCAGAAGGCTGCCGCTCTCGATCCCAAGCTTCCTCTCGTTCATTTCCTGCTCGGCGAGTTGTATTTATACAAGTCGCGAGTGCCCGAGGCCATTGCGGAGTTTCAAAAAGAACTGGCCATCAACCCGGGGAACGCGGCAACGTACTACAAGATGGCGGACGCCTATTCGCGCATTCAGAAGTTCGATGATGCCGAAAGAATGTTGCAGCGCTCGATCTGGCTCGACGCAACCTCCACCGGCCCGTTCATCCTGATGGGAAAAGTTCTGGAGAAGAAGGGCGAATTCGAATTGGCTGTGCGCGCTTTGCAGAAAGCCGCGACCATGGACCCCAACAATCCTACGACTCACCATTTGTTGGGACAGGCCTATCGCGATATGGGGAGGAAGGAAGAAGCCGAGAGCGAGTTGAAGCTGGCCGAAGAGCTGCAGACCAAACAAGATTCCCTTCCTTAGGGCGCACCGAACAATGACGCGCAAGAGGCACACAGTCGTTTGCCTGGGTGAGTTGCTGTGGGATCTGTTGCCCACGGGAAAGCAACTCGGGGGAGCACCGGCCAACTTCGCCTACATCACGTCGGCACTCGGAGACGAAGGCATCCCCGCCAGCCGGCTGGGCCAGGATGATCTGGGCGCGGAGGCAGCTCTCCGCCTGACTGAGTTGGGATTGCCCACCAGCTTCGTCCAGGAAGACTCGACTCATCCCACGGGAACCGTGAAGGTCGAAGTTGACGAGAAGGGCCAGCCTTGTTTTGACATCTCAGAATCGGTGGCCTGGGACTTTTTGGAGTGGACGCCGGAATGGAAGACGCTGGCCGCACAAGCGGACGCCGTGTGTTTCGGAACGCTGGCGCAGCGGTCGGAGAAAAACCGCTCCACGATTCGGCGCTTTCTGCATGCGACGCGCCCGGATGCCGTCCGCGTTTTCGACGTGAATCTGAGGCAAAGGTTTTATAGCGCGGCGATCCTTTCCGACTCGATGAAGCTGGCGACGATCGTTAAGTTGAACCACGAGGAGCTGCCCAAGATCATGCGGTTGTTTGGCCTGGAGCACCGAGGAGAGGAATTCTCGGCCAGGCGCCTCGTGGCCCAGCACAATCTCAAGCTCCTGTGCGTGACGCGCGGAAGCGGAGGCAGCCTTCTGGTGTCGGGCGAGACCCTCAGCGAGCACAAGGGATTTCGCGTGAAGGTAGCCGACACGGTTGGTGCCGGAGATGCGTTCACGGCTGGCATGGTTCACGAGTATCTTCGCGGGGCTTCGCTCGATCAGATGAATGAAGTTGCCAATCGTGTGGGCGCCTGGGTGGCCGGTGAAGCCGGAGCCACGCCGGTTTTGAAACCTGGGGGTGTGGAGAAAACGCTGGCCGGAATCGGCTAGACGGCACTTTCTATCACTGCGGCGCCGCTGCTAAGGGCTGGTTCTGCTCTTTCTCCAAACGGTCGGCCATCTCCTTCGGCAAGCCGTGCAGCAGTTCAAGAAATGCCGCATTGGTCCAGCCGAAGCCCACAACATTCATCTGGTAGCCGAGTTCCACGTGGGCCTCGGAGGAGCGAGACACTACATTGTATTTCTCGCGAATGTTGCCGTCCCGGCGAAAATTCTCCGCCACCATCGACAGAAATTCATAGGAAACGCGGTCCGCATCCGAGTTGTAACCATAACGGCGCAGACCGTCGACGGCCAGCATTTCAATGTTTCCCCAACCGTAGGGCAAGTCCCACTGCGCTCCAGTATCTTCGCTGCTCATGGGCAGCCCGCCCGGCTTCTCGAAACCTGGCAGGTTCTTCACGATGCCCTTTGCTTGCTCCGGTGTGGCCAGTCCCGCCCACAAAGGATAGAAAGTTGTTGCGTAGCGGTAAGATGACCTTTGCGCGGTGATGAAGTTGTAGTCGAAAAAGAATCCAGCCTTGTCATCCCAGAGATAGCGCGCGATGAGCTGCTTCCGGTTCTCGGCCCGCCTGCTCCATTTCTCGGCGTCGGAGGCGTGGCCCAGCCAACGGCTGATCTGCTCCATGTCCTTCTCAGTTTTGTAGAGCAGGCTGTTGAGGCATACCGGGGCATAGTGGTGCGTGGCGGCTCCGAATGGCCCGAAACGAAAACTCACATCGAACCCCGACTCCCGCATCGAGCGGTCGCCTTTGTAGTAGTCGGAACTCAGCTTGAATTCGCGGCGCTTGTCGCAGTCCGCGCGGGCCATCGTGTAGGAAACGTCGCAAACCTGCAGCGAATAAGCGGACCCCGCGGAGGGCAATGTGACGCCAGGCTGGCTTTCGAGAATGTGGTCATCCGCTTGCGCGGGGTGCAAGAAAAAGTAGGTCGCGACCTTGCGGTAGAATCCGGTCTCATCCTGCACTGCCTCTGGCGGCGGGCCTTCTCCAAAATCATAGTAGCGAGACAAGCCAGTCCCGCCGGCGAGATGGGGATCGCGGTTCCACATATCGTAATCTTTTTCAAGATCGGTATAGGCTTTCGCCAGCCAGGCCGGATCAGAATGACCTTCCTTTTGCAGGGCACTGTAGACATCGACGAACATCGAGCTGAGAAACGGGGGCTGAGAGCGGGTTAGATAGTACGTGCGATTCGCGTTGAGCATCGCACCGTAGCGCTCTATTTCAAAAAAGAAATTATCGACCATTCCCCGAGCCAACTCGACTCGCCCGGCGCGAAGCAAGCCACGAATGATGAAGTAGCTGTCCCAGCCATACATTTCGTTGAAGCGTCCACCGGGGACAACGTATTTGTTCTCGAGATAGAGCAGGCCATGAGGCTGAATCTTGCTGGTGTCGATCTCGCCCAGATGGTGAATCTCCACGGGGAGATGTTCCACCCGGACGTTGCACTCCGTCGCCAGCTTTTCGACAGCAGGGGGCTCTGGAAACCCTGCCGGCAGGTACAGGACTGGGGCAGCTTTCAGTTTGGGGTCGACCACGGTTTCGCAATCGGTCATGGAGCGAGTCAGCGTATCCCAGGCGGAAGAGATGTAGTTGAGAATCGGCTTCAGACCCTGATTGTCTGGAGTGCTCGCCGGTGCTTGGGCGCCCGCCTGAAGAACGGTTGCGCAGGACAATGCCAGGAAAAGAAACAGGCGGAAAACGCGAGCTAAGGACCGGCGAAAAATCGTCGAAGGTTGTGTGGTCATGAGTTCGGAAGTGGGGTGGGCTCTCTTATTCTAGTCGCAGCACCTAAAGGCTTCAAAATGAATTCGATGGAGGGAAAATAGGATTAAGATTTTGTGCTCGAAAGCGTCCCGTCACGGGGGTTTTGGTTTATTCTATTTAGTTTGGGTTTTAACGTCCGAGGGGGCCCAAGTGTTCAGATCCCGGGTGGTCGGAATTATTGGTGTGTTTGCGTTCGCTTTGGTGGTCCTCGTCGCGTTCGGCAATGCTCAGATTCCCGAAAATACTTACCAGGAAATGCGCTGGCGCATGATTGGACCTTTTCGCGGCGGTCGTACCCGCGCCGCGACCGGTGTCCCCAGCCAGCCGAATGTCTTTTACATTGGCCAGGTCAACGGCGGCGTGTGGAAGTCTGACGATTACGGCCGCACCTGGACGCCCATCTTCGACCGCGAGTCTTCCCAGTCGATTGGCGCTATCGCAGTTGCGCCGTCGGATCCCAACATTATTTATGTCGCCAGCGGTGAAGGATTGCACCGCCCCGACCTCTCCGTTGGCGATGGCGTCTACAAGTCGAACGACGCGGGAAAGACGTGGACGCATGTTGGCCTCCGCGACGGACAACAGATTCCCGCCCTGGCCATCGATCCGCGCGATCCCAACCGCGTTTTTGCCGCCGTGCTCGGTCATCCTTACGGGCCGAACGAGGAGCGCGGGCTGTTTCGTTCCACCGACGGAGGGCAGAGCTGGCAGAAAGTGATTTACAAGGACGAGAATACCGGCGCTTCGGACGTGCAAATCGATCCGGTGAATCCTGACGTGGTGTACGCCTCGATGTGGGAAGCGCGTGAAGGTCCATGGGAAGACAACAACGAGTTCAACGGAACCGGCGGGGGACTTTTCAAGTCTGTGGATGGCGGCAACACGTGGCATCCCTTAACCAACGGCCTGCCGAAGGATCTCGCACAAATCTACGTAGCGATTGCGCTATCCGACCCAGGGCGGTTATACGCGACGCTGGGCACCGCGTCGGGCGCGCTTGCCGTTTACCGCTCCGACGATGCTGGAGAGAACTGGTCGCGGGCCACCGAAGACCCGCGCCCATCCGGAAGAATCGGCGGCGGAGACCTGCCTATACCCAGAGTCGATCCAAAGAATCCAGACGTGGTCTACAGCGCCAGCACCGTAACCATGAAGTCGATCGATGGCGGCAAGACCTGGTCGGGATTTCGGGGTGCACCGGGCGGAGACGACTATCAGAATCTGTGGATCAATCCCACTAACCCGAACCTGATTCTTCTCGTCAGCGACCAGGGCGCGCTGGTGACGGTGAATGGCGGCGCCAGTTGGAGTTCCTGGTACAACCAGCCTACGGCACAGCTCTATCATGTCTCGGTCAGGAACACGTTCCCGTATAGCGTCTGCGGGGGACAGCAGGAAAGCGGATCGGTTTGCATTTCCAGCCGCGGCAACGACGGCGAAATCACATTTCGTGAATGGCATACCGTCGGTGCGATCGAATATGGCTACGTGGCGCCGGATCCGCTTGATCCTGACATCATTTATGGCGGCGGCCGGAGCGAGGTGTCCAAGTATCGCTGGTCGACTGGCCAGGTGCAGAACGTCACGCCGATCCCACTGCGCAGCGCCAAGTACCGCACGGACCGCACCGAGCCCACCCTGTTCTCGCCCGTCGATCCCCATCTTCTTTATTACGCGACCAACGTGCTTTTCGCGACGAGCGATGGCGGTACGACATGGAGAACGATCTGCCCCGATCTGACTCGGGAGAATCCAGGAGTTCCGCCCAGCGTCGGCAAGCTCGCCCCCAAAGGCGCCGAAAAACAGCGGGGCGTGATTTATGCACTCGCGCCATCATTCAAGAACGTAGACACGCTGTGGGTCGGAACAGACGACGGGTTGATCTGGATCACGCACGACGGTGGAAAGAAGTGGAACGACATCACGCCGAAGGATCTGACACCGTGGAGCAAAGTCACGCAAATCTCCGCCTCGCACTTCGACGAGGAATCCGCCTACGCCTCGGTCAGCCGCTTCCGCATCAACGACCTTCGACCGTACATCTACCGCACGCATGATGGCGGCAGGACCTGGAAACTCATCACCGCCGGGCTGCCCGATTTCGGGCCCGTAGACACGGTGCGTGAAGACCCGGTGCGCAAAGGACTGCTGTTCGCTGGGACGGAGAACTCGGTCTGGGTGTCATTTGACGATGGCGATCACTGGCAATCGCTTCAGTTGAATCTTCCCCACACCTCGATGCGCGATTTGTGGATTCATGAAAACGATCTCATCGTGGCCACGCATGGCCGTTCCTTCTGGATTCTGGATGACATCACGCCGCTGCGGGAAACTTCGGAGTTGGTGGCCAGTTCCCCCGCGCATCTCTTCGCACCGGCACCGGCCTGGCGCATTCAGCGGGACACGAACACCGACACGCCACTTCCTCCGGATGAGCCCGCAGCAGCGAATCCGCCGGATGGCGCGGTCGTCGATTATTACCTCGCGCGCGGCGCTTCCAGCCCGGTCACACTCGAGATCCACGATGCCCGGGGGCAACTCGTGCGGCGATTTTCGAGCGCGGACAAACCCGATGTCACGGAAGCGGAATTGCAGAAGCAACTCATTCCGCTTTACTGGATACGTCCGGCCAGAATCCTCTCGGCGGAGGCCGGCATGCATCGGTGGGTCTGGCATCTGCACTACACACCACCTGTTGCCGCGCGCCATGAGTATCCGATTTCTGCCATTCCTGGCGACACGCCGCGTTTCCCGATCGGTCCGACCGCTTTGCCCGGGCAATACACTGTTCGACTCACGGTTGATGGCAAGACTTACGCTGCACCGCTCACGGTGAAGATGGACCCTCGCGTGAAAGTCTCATCGGCAAGTCTGGAGAAAAAGTTCGAGACGGAGGTGAGATTATCATCGTTGCTGACCCGAACCTCGCAGGCCGTGCTGCAGGCGGGATCGGTGCGCGATCAACTGCAGAAGGTGGACGAGCAGGCAACTGGCGCGACGAAAGATGCCGTGCAGGCTTTCCAGAAAAAACTCGGTGCGGTTCTGGGCGGTCCAGCCGGTTTCTTTGCGCCAGTCTCCGAACAAGTCACTCTGGCTCAGGTGAGCGGACAGGTAACCGCCTTGTATGGCCAAGTCTGGCAAGTGGACGCCGAACCGACCCCGGCGCAGTCTGATGCCGTTGCCACGTTGGAGCACGACGCGGCGGAGGTGATTCAGCGATGGAATGCGTTTAGAACATCAGACCTGCCGCAATTGAATCGCGAACTTCATGCTGCGCACCTGCCGGAAGTGCAACCCGAGCCGGATACACACAAGGAAGAACCCGCTCTGGATGAGGAATAGTTCGTAGGTGCGCTGAAGGCGACGGTTGGCGGCGCCCGACCTTCTTGGCGATTAGAGTGCCCTCACTTTTTCTTGCAGAATACGAGCGATTTCCTGGGGGTCAGTTCCGGGGTCGAATTTGATCGGCTGGCCGGTGCGGACACAAATCTTCCACGGCACCGCAAATCTCTTGCCCGCCTGCTTCACCTCGAACAGACCTAGAATCCGCATAGGCAGGACGGGCACTCCCAGGTTTCCCGCAAGCAAACCGATGCCAGCGCGAAACGGATTCATGTTCCCGTCCACCGTGTGCCGTCCTTCGGGAAAAACCAGGACGCTGTAGCCGCGATCGACCGCCTGGCCGGCATAAGCGAAACTCTGGCGGAATCCAGCCTCGCGCGGGAGAGGAAACAGATTCAGCAGAGAGACCCCCAGAATCCATTGCATGCGATCGTAGATTCTCGCGAAGAAATTTCGCCCGCGCGGAGGCGTTCGCAAGGCTTCCAGGGCTTCGCCACCGGCCGCCGTCGCCAGCCGATGCCGGAACCGCGCCGGCAGTGCGGTTTGAATGAAACCCAGATCCACGTCGTCGATGTGATTTGCGACTATTAGAAGAGGTCCGTTCGTTCCCCGGAGGTTTTCCCGCCCTTCAATACGCGGCCAGCCCAGCAGCAGGATTGCAGGCCGCAACAGCAAGTAGTGCGCGAGAAAGCGCACCCACGTTACCGGCCAGCGCAATACCCAATCAGGGTAGTGATAGACGGCGCGCTGTCCACCTTCACCGCGCAGCATCCGCTCCACGTCGCCAACCGTGCGCGCTGCACTGAAACGCGTTTCGCTCAGATCGACGTGGTAGCGGTCTTCCAGCGCGCTGATCAGCTCCACGCGATCGAGCGAACTCAGGCTCAGATCAGAATCAAGCTTCGCATTAGGACGCAGGCCACTGATGGACCGTCCCGTGATGTGGCTTATCAGTTCGGCGAGTGGGCTGAGGGCCGATGAGGCCGAGTCGCTCGCAGGTTGCTCAACGTGCTTCTGGGCAAAGTCCTGAATCACGTTGCGCCGCGGCTTCTGGGTATTGGTGCGGGGAAAATCCGCTTGCGGCCACTGCAGCCACATCCGCATGCGCTGGTATTCCGCCAGCGAGTGGTTTGCGCGTTCAACGACTGGCTCGACGCTGGCATCCTCCTGCAGGATCAGCACCGCGCACGGTTCGGCGTTGCCCTCGCGCGCGAGGCCTACCACCACACAGTCTTTCACCTCAGGCTGGCGCCGCAATGCAGCCTCAAGGTCTTCCGGATAGATATTCAGCCCGCCCGGCGTGACAATGACTTCTTTCTTGCGCCCTTTGAAATACAGGTTGCCGCCTTCATCAAGGGCACCAATGTCTCCGGTCCGATACCAGCCTTGTTCCTCTGCAATCTGGTGCTGGCCACTACCATCCCAGTAGCCCTTTGCTACGCCTCCGCCGCGCACAAGGATCTCCCCGTCGCTGGCAAGCTTCACCTCGCGCCCCGGCAGCACCTTTCCAATCGATCCTTTTCCCAGCTTGAACGGATGGTTCACACTGATCAGAGAGGTCGTCTCCGTCAGCCCATAGCCTTGCACCACGGCGTAGCCCAGGCGTCCCCAGAATTCTTCCGTCTCAGGGTCAAGCGCTGCTCCTCCCGAGATAAAGGCCCAGAACTTCCAACCAAACTGACGGTGAATCTGGCGGAACGTCCACCAGCGCCGCAGAAAATGCTTGCCTGAAGCCGCGCGGTAACGTCGACGGAAGGCGTCCAGCATTCCTTGGTCCTCCAGGTCACGGTCGATCTTCTGCTTCAGCGACTGGAGCACTCGCGGCACGCTGACCAGCACCGAAACTCTCTCGCGTCGAATCGTGCTGACGATTTCCGATGCTTTGAGTTCTTCCTGAAAGAGGACGGTGCCGCCCAGCAGTGGGGGCAAGAACATCCCAAGAAACTGTCCGAAGACATGGCTCAACGGCAGAAGGTTCAGAAACCGAACGGGATGCACCAGCTTTTCATATTTCAAATACCGGCGCATCTCCTGTTCCAGAGGAGCGATGTTGGCCAGCACGTTGCCGTGCGTGATCACCACTCCCTTGGGCTCGGCTGTGGTGCCGGAAGTGAACACAATCTCCAGAATGTCGTCAGGGCTGATTGCGGTCTCGGGAACTGAACCCGCAAAGTGATGGCTCAACGCTGGCGCCAGATCTTCGAGTATGAGAGTGGACGATCCGAGTGTGCCAAGTGCAGGATCTGTATGTTCCCGAGAGCAGACTAGCAGTTTGGCTTCAACCTGGCGGAAAACGCGCATCGCAAAATCGGCAGAGGCCGCTTGATCCATCGGCACAACCACCACTCCAGAAATAGCGCTTGCGAAGAATGTCGCCACCCACTCGGCGCAGTTCTCTCCCCAGAGCATTATGCGATCGCCCTTGCCAATCTTCCGGGACTGTAGTTCGCGGGCAAAGCGAAAGGCTGTTTCCCGAACCTTCCCGTACGACCACCACTCCATGCGATACCCACATCTCCGCCCGTAGGCGCGTTCCTGCAGGTGTTCGCCAAAATGAATCGGGAAGAAACTGGCCAGCGAATCCGCCATGTCGTACCCGGGCTCTCCAGCCCATCGCAATGTCAGTGTAGTCGAGGGCTCGGCGGCGGTGCTGGGCCAGGAGGATTCGAGAGCTGGCGAGCTGTGCGGAGGCTCACTGCTTTCTCGATGTTCAGGGCCTTCGGGGTTGGGAATGGATCAAAGCGCGGGAAACGACCTTGCCGGAGCACAGCCTAGCTGAAGGAGTCGCGGAACTGGAGATTGACCTTCCCCAGTAGTAATCCGCACTAATAACGAAGAACTGGCGACGGCTGGTTACTCCCTCCCGACACCCAGCGCATCGGCCACGCGATTGATGTAGTTGAACCACGAGGCAATCAGCGTGATCTGCAGGATTGCCTTGTCATCAAATCCCGCGGCACGCAGTCCTTCGATATCGTCTTTCCGGACTTTGGTGGCGTCCTTGGTGAGCGTCACCACATAGTCCAGCATCACCCGGTCCTGGGCCGAGATTGGCGCGGTGGTGTAATCCTTCTCCAGCGCCTCGACCAGACCCTTGTCCAACGTTACCCTACGCAGAAACTCTGCGTGCGATTCGATTCAATAGACACAGCGGTTGGTCACTGAGACCATGGTGGCGATCATTTCGTGCTGCCGGCGCTCCAGGGGAAGCTCCGGTGACATGAGGGCGCCGAAGGTGCTGAAGGCGTGATAGAGCGCCTCCGGAATCAACGTATGTGAGCCCACAATGGATGACGCCCCAGAGGGGTCCGGGTGCACCGGGTCCGCATACTCCTTGGGGTAAAGCATTTTCTCGCCTTCGATCGCCTGGCGCAGCTTGTCATCGGCTTCGGAAAGAGAAACGGTTCGAATCCACGTCATAGGTGCCCTTGGCCTTCGTGCAGGGGTTTCGCGCAATTTCGCATCTGGAAAGGTACACTATCGCGAAACTTCCGCCACATAGCATCTTTGTACTAGAAATGGTCCCGTGAGTCCCCGGGGAACCACAAGGGTAGCGCGCCTCGCTCTGCTCGACTGGACAGCCGAGAGCCTGCCCTGAGCGAGGTCGAAGGGCGGCTGTCCCCACACGGACACCTCAGGTATTTGCCCTCGGGAGCACCCGCGGCTCCGTGTTTTACTCGCGGAATTCCGGAAGGTCCGGGGAGTCGCGGGCCGGCCGCGGGGTCCGCTATCCTCTTTCGTAGGGGTGATGGCGGGTCAGCCCGGTCTTGAGTCCGCAGATGCCGTTGGTAACCCGTTCGTACACTCCCTTTTGGTAACCCTTAGTAACCATGCGATTCACCCGGTCCAGCCGTACAATTGGCCTTGTCCGACCGGCCATCTCCGCAGTAGGGAAATTGGCCTTCAGGACTTTCTCGGGAGAAACTTCCCAGGAACTGTGAGCAGGTTCGCGGTCAAGACCAGGGGCTGGAGTCCGCACTCATATGGCGTTCGGTTTCGGGTTCAACAAACAGAAAGTTCTCAGCGCTGCGGAGAAGTATGTCCAGCAGGGCAAGCTGCAGAACGCGATCTCCGAGTACGAGAAAATCCTCAAGAATGACGCCAAGGACCTTACGGTCACCAATACCGTCGGCGATCTCTACGCCCGCCTCGGTGAAAACGACAAAGCCACGGATTGCTTCAAGAATGTGGGCGATGCCTATGCCAACCAGGGTTTCACGGTCAAGGCCATCGCCATGTACAAGAAGATCAGCAAGCTCAAACCGTCCCTGGAGAGCGTACTGAAGCTGGCGGAGCTCTACACCCAGCAAGGCCTGTTCAACGATGCCCGGGCCCAATATCTGCAGGTAGCCGAGGAGTTTTTGAAATCCGGAGAGCTGGACAACGCGGTCCGCATCTTCCAGAAGATTCTGGAGATGGATCCGGAGAATGTGAACATGCGGGTGCGGCTGGCGGAGGTCTACATCCGCCTGGGCAAGAAGAACGATGCGTGGCAGATTTTCTCGGCCGCCGCCGAAACTCTGCGTTCCAAGGGATCCCTGGCCGGCGCTGAAGAGATCCTGCAGCGCATGCTCACGCTTGATCCCGGCAACAGTTACGCCCTGCTGATGCAGGGCCGCAACCTACTCGAATCCGGCGACGCCGAGGCTGCAATCAAGTCGCTGCAAAGAGTTCCCGATCTGGATTCTAATCCCGATGGGATGCGCGATCTGCTCAAGGCTTACCTGACCACCGGCCGCCTCTCGGATGCAGGCACACTGGCCAACAAGCTCCTGACCGTGCACAACGACCTGACGGCGATCTCCAACTTCGCCGACGCGTTGATGCAGGCCGGTCAGTTCGAGAACGCGCTTCAAGTCTATGATCAGCACGCCGAGCGCCTGCTGGCCGAGAATTCCGAGAAGGTTCTGCAGAACCTGCATACCGTTATCGGGCATGTGCGCGAGAACCCCGACTCACTCGAGAAACTGCTCGATCTGTTCCACAAGGCGGGAGAGAGCACGCACACCGGCGAAGTCACTGAGCTGCTGGCGCATGCCTTCGTGCAGTCCGGGCAGTTACCGCGCGCTCGCGACCTTTATCAGAAGCTGACCGCGCTGGAGCCGGGCAATCCCCTGCACATGACGAACTACCAGCAGGTGGTTGCCCAACTCGGCGGCGGCGGTTCAGGGGCAAAGCTCATTTCGGCGGAAGAGGCAGCTGTCATTGTCGACGAACTGGAAGCAACGGCTCCCTCTATCCACCAGCACTATTCCGACCAGGTTGCGCTGTCGGTCCGCTCGGCTCTGACCGATGCGGAGCTGTTCATTTCATACAACATGCCTGCCAAGGCTCTGGGACCGTTGGTGGCGGCTCTGCCGCAAGCCCCCAACGATCTGCGCTTGAACCAGCGCCTGGCGGCCCTGCACACCCGAGCCGGACGCTTCGCCGAGGCTGCGGTCTGCTGCCGCGCGCTGCAGAGCGTTTATTCCGAGGCAGGATATCCGGACGAAGCCACACGCTACGGCGAGCTTGCCGAGCGCTACGAGGAACGCGCAGCGGCTCCCGCTGTGAGCGTGATGAACGAGCAGGCGGCTCAACCGGTGGAAGTGATCACGCAAGAGGTGTCCGAGGCCGGTGCTGCCTCGTCTCCGTGGCCCGCGGCTGTGCCCGAGATGACTGTCGAGGCCCCTTCTGGCGTCGAAGAGCCCGAGTTCGCCATCGTGGAGGAACAGCCCAGCGCCGAACCCGAGGCTGCTGCGACCGAGATCGATCTCTCCTCCGAGTGGGATGATGCAATCACGATTGATGCTGACGCGGAGGCTCCCTCTGCCGAGGCTGCAGAAGTCGGAATCGAAGAGGCCGTCGGAGACCACGACGTTCCCGCGGGCAAGATCGACGAAACGATCGAAGAGATTCGCTTCTATCTGGAGCATGGCATGCCGGAGCAGGCGGCCGCGACCTTGGAACGGCTCCAGAACCTGACGCAAGACGACGGCAAGCTGGCATCCATCCGCGCCGAAGTCGAAGCCGCTTCCCAGCACCATGCGGCCCCGGAAGCGGAGGAACCCGAGCCCGTCGCGGAATTCAGCATCGAAGAACCGGTCGCCGAAACGGCAGCCGAAGAACCTCCTGCCGAACCAGCCCCTGTATCTCTGGAGCAAGCTGCTCCGCCTTCCGAAGCGGCGGAGCCACAAGCTCCGGTTGAACTGGAAGCCGAGCCCAACGCCCCAGAACCTGAGCCCGCAGTCCTCAAAGAGTTTGTTGCTGACCTGGAGTCCTCGCTGGGGGATAGTTTTCTGCCGGAAACCATCTCTCACGATGCTGCGCCTGCTCCTACGCGGGCTGTGAAGCCCGTCCCAGAGGTTGAACGTGAGCTCGAGCCCGCAGCGCACGCGCAAGATTCACCTTCCGGTGAGACACAACACCAGGTCTTGGGTGAGTTTGTCGCCGACCTCGAAACATCTCTGGGTGACGATTTCTTGAAGCAGGCTCCAGTCGCCGAGCCTGAGCCGGTGTCTGCGAAGTCGTCCGCACCGAGGCCGGTTGCCGCGGCGCATGTCCCCGCGCCCATGGCGGCAAGCGCTGCTGCTGCATCAGCGGGAGCGGCGGTTCTGCCTCCGCAGGCCGCAGCGCCCATGGCACGGCCGGTTACACCTTTGGCAGAAGCGCCCAAGCCACACGGTGCTCCGGTTCATCCCAGCGCGCCCCCGGCTGCCGCAGCCAAGTCCGGGCTCTTCGGCGAGGAAGCGGGCGTCGATCTCGCCGAGATGTTCGGCGAGCTCAAACACGATCTCGAATCCGGCGTGTCCCAGGCCGACGAAGATCCCGAAACCCACTACAACCTCGGCATCGCATTCCGCGAGATGGGCCTTCTGGATGAGGCGATCGGCGAACTGCAGAAAACCTGCCAGGCGGTCGACCGCGGGCATTCCTTCCCGCAGGTCATGCAGACTTACACGTGGCTGGCACAGTGCTTCCTGGAGAAGGGCGTGCCTGAGGCCTCCATTCGCTGGTACGACAAAGCTCTGGCTGTCCCCACGATCGACGAGGACACGCGCACGGCTCTGCATTACGAGCTGGCCGCGGCGTACGAGGCGGCCGCCGACAAACCCGCAGCCCTCAAGCACTTCATGGAAGTTTACGGTCGTAACATCGACTATCGCGACGTGGCCGAGCGCATTAAGGCCCTGAAGTCGTAGAATAGCTCGATGGGATTTGTCCCTAACACTCTTTTGCGGGCGCGCGAGGGACTGTTCCCATACGCCGGTACTTTTCTGGTCCTGCGACGGCGGAGAGCCGTGTGACCACTGATCCTAAGTTGCCGCTGGAGAACGGTCCAGCCGCGCCTCCCCGACCCGCACCGCCGCCAATGGAAACCAGCACCACACACCTCGAGCCGCCACCGTCGCAGGCTCCTCACACCGGGATACAACTTTGGCTGCATCGCACGTCCGTCTTCTTGTTTGTTCTGATCAGCGCGGTTGCCGGCGTGCTGCTCGTCATCCTGCCGTGGACGCCCGAATGGACGGACAACTACCTGCTGCTTTCATTTCCGTGGCTGCGTGATTTTGTATCCAGCGGCTTTTTCCGGGGACTTTGCAGTGGGCTGGGATTGCTCGATATCTGGATCGGTTTCTGGGAGGCGCTCCACTACCACGAACACAAGTAGCCCTGAAGTAATCCGGCGTGGTCGATTCCACTCCCTCGAGTGCTTCAACTTCGATATTCTGAGAGTCACGCAAACGGGCCCTTTATCCGCTCCAACGAGATCTATCGTATGTCTGAAAAGTTGAAACCAGCGCCGCTCGCATATCAGAACGACCCCTTTCTGAGCAGCCCGGATGGGCGCATTCTGCGCATTTTGTCGGAATATCAAGAGCCGCTGGCGCGTTTTCGCCGCGAGCAAATTCAGGACACCGTGGTCTTCTTCGGTTCGGCGCGCTTTCAGGGAAGCGAGGCCGCCCGGAGGAATTTATCCACCGTGGAGAAGAACGCCAAAGCGGCGGCGCAACAGCAGGACCAGAGCCTCAAGCTCGCCCTCGCCGGTCTCGACATGGCTCGATACTATGAGGACGCTCGCCGTTTGGCCTTCATGCTGACCCGGTGGTCCATCAAGATTCCTGCCCGGCGGCACCGCTTCGTGGTCACCACTGGCGGCGGTCCCGGCATCATGGAGGCAGCCAATCTCGGCGCGCACGAAGCCGGAGGAAAAACCATCGGCCTCAACATCAACCTGCCTTTCGAGCAGAATCCCAATCCCTATATCACTCCGTCGCTCAACTTCGAGTTTCATTACTTCTTCATGCGCAAGTTCTGGTTCGCTTATCTCGCCAAGGGACTCGTAATCTTCCCCGGCGGCTTCGGCACCATGGATGAACTGTTCGAGATCCTCACCCTGGCGCAGACCGACAAGCTCGCCAAGAAAATCCTGGTGGTTATTTACGGCAGCGAGTATTGGCACCGCATCATCAACTTCCAAGCCTTCGTAGATGCGGGTACGGTCTCCGCGGAAGACCTCGACCTGTTCAAGGTCGTCGATTCGCCCGAAGACGCTTTCGAATACTTGCGCGACGGCCTCACCAAGTACCATCTCGGCGGCACGCCCAAGAAACCAGGCGAAGCCCTGCCGGAGATCGCCAAAACGCGGCCGTAGTTGCCTTCTGCTTCGAACCGGCGGCGGTGACTCAATCTGACGACCCTTACCACGAAGGACACGAAGTCACACGAAGGAAACCCCTACAACCGAAGATGCGGAACCGGCGGTCCATTTGCGTTTTTGTCTCCAAACTGATAGCTGAGAGCTGATGGCTAATAGCTGTCTTCTCTACTACATCACCCACCGCACCGCGTTCCCCGGCGATGAACGTTCCCGCTGTCGCCGTCTGCTGGAAAAAATCGCGGAAGCCGCCCGGTGTGGCGTTGACTACATCCAGCTGCGCGAGAAGGATCTGCCCGCCCGCCAACTAGAGGCTCTAGCCCGCGAAGCCCTGGCCGCAATGAGAGAAGGGAGGAAACTGGCAACCGGCAGCCGGCAAATGGCGACTGCTCTTCTCATCAACTCCCGCACCGACGTCGCCCTTGCCGCCGGAGCTGACGGGGTCCATCTTCGCTCCGATGACGTTTCCCCAGTAGAAGTCCGGGCGATCTGGCAACGTGGCGCGATCCCGCTTGACCGCGGAATCCGAGAGCCGACCATAGCCGTCTCCTGTCACTCGCCAGAAGAGGTCGCCCAGGCGGCATCGAGAGGTGCGAACTTCGCCGTCTTCGGACCTGTATTTGAGAAAAAAGACGAACCCAACATGCGCCCGGCGGGTCTTGCCGCAATCGAAGAAACCTGCTGCGCCAAAATTCCGGTGCTCGCTCTGGGAGGGGTCACTCTAGAAAACGCTCCATCCTGCCTCGAAGCGGGCGCCGCGGGCATCGCCGCGATCCGCCTGTTTCAGGAAAACAATATTTGCGAAGTGGTTCGGAAGTTCCGCTAGCCCGTCCACTTCGCCCCCGTCTTCAGCACCTGCATGACCTTGGCCAGGCGCCGTGCCCGCGTCTCTTCCTGCTTCGCATCGCGAATCGAAATGGACATTTCTTTCTTGTGTGAGAAGGAGAGCTTTTCCCATCTGTCGCGGGCTTTCTTGTTCTTCGCCAGCTCTTTCTTGAGCTGGGGCGGGGCTTCCACAGTGCACTCTTCTTTGTCCCGCTGCATCACAACGTCCACAACATCGCCCGGTTGAACGCCCGCGCCCAGACACAAGGACTTGTTCACGGGCATCATGTGGCATCCGCCCATTGGCATCAGCGACGAACGAAACGGGAAGCCGTTGATGGTCCCACGTATGGGGACCCGTGCCCGCGTCCCAAAAAACTCCGGCACGTCAACCGGCGGCGTGATCGCGGCCACCACACCGGCCTCTTTGCCCTCGATCTTTGCCTTGAAAGATAGCCTTTGCTGTGCCATTTCGTCCTCCGTAGCTGCGTGGGCTGCTAAACTCTAACTCGGTGCGGAGCCCCCGGCAACAACGTTCCTGAGACATATTTCTGAACCATATTCCTGAAAGATGGCAGCGACTCAATCGCGCTCGCAGGCGGCAGATTCGGTGGCGATCGAGCCAGCCCTGGTCTCGATCCCTGAAGGCTGGTTCCTCATGGGCTCCGACTCCGGCCAGGACTGTGAACGCCCGGTGCATCGCGTCTGGGTCGACGCTTTCGGGCTCGCGGCTACGCAAGTGACCAATGCCGAATACGAACGCTTCCTGCGCGGCACAGGATCGCAGCCTCCTCCTTTCTGGAATGATCAGAATTTCAATCATCCTCAGCAGCCGGCGGCTGGGGTCTCCTGGATTGAAGCCGACCGCTATTGCGAGTGGCTCAAATCACAGACTGGTCGCGCCTATCGCCTCCCCACGGAAGCCGAATGGGAGCGCGCCGCCCGCGGCGGAGTCGAGCAAAAACAGTTTCCCTGGGGCGACGAACTTCCGCAATCCTTGCCCGACTACGCAAAGCGCTGGCTCACGGGCCCCGAACCCGTCGCCCGCTACGCCCCCAACGCTTTCGGGTTATACAACGTCTGCGATAACGTCCACGAATGGTGCAGTGATTGCTACGATCCCGACTATTACTCGACCTCGCCGGAGCGCAACCCGCGCGGCCCCGAGCACGGGCAGCGCAAAGCTTCTCGTGGAGGATCGTGGCGACACCACATCAAGGTCGCGCGCTGTTCCGCCCGTTCCAGCATCCCGCCCGAATTCCAATACGCCGACTACGGCTTCCGCGTGGCGTGCGACCTACCTCCCCACCCCCTATAATTTGTCATTCCGAACCGGGCGCAAGCCCGGTGAGGAACCTGCTGTTGCCGGCATCTCCTAAGAACGCGGGGGCACGCACTCATGTTTCGTGACGACCTTCTGCAGGACAAACGCATCCTGATCACCGGTGGCGGCACCGGCCTCGGAAAAGGCATGGCGCAGCGCTTCCTCGAACTCGGCGCCGTCGTTTACATCTGCGGACGCCGCGAAGAAATCCTCAAAGCCACCGCAACCGAGCTCGCCGCCGCGACCAAGGGCAAAATTCAGGATCTCGCCTGCGACGTGCGCAGCCTTGCATCGGTCGAAGCCATGACCGACTTCATATGGGAAGCCGGGCCTCTTGACATCCTGGTAAATAACGCTGCGGGTAATTTTATCGCCCGCACGGAAGAGCTTTCTGCGCGCGCTTTCGAATCTGTCATTGGCATCGTGCTCATGGGCACGCTGCACGCCACCATGGCCTGCGGACGCCGCTGGCTTAAAGCCGGGCATCACGGGACCGTACTTAGCATCTCTGCTACCTATGCGCCGGTGGGCTCGGCGTATGTCGTTCCGTCAGCTGTCTCAAAAGCCGGCGTCGAAGCGCTCACCCGCAGCCTTGCCGTGGAGTGGGGAGACCGCGGCATTCGGATGAACGCCATCGCTCCCGGCCCGATTCCCACGCAAGGGGCATTCTCACGTGTCTTGCCGCGTCCTGATCTCGAGAAGCTCGCCCTGGACCGTAACCCGCTGCACCGCTTCGGCACGGTCGACGAGCTCGCCAATCTTGCGGCATTCCTGGTAAGCGACGGCTCGGGCTACATCAACGGCGAGGTGATCCGCATGGACGGCGGCGAATTCCTGCAAGGTGCCGGCGAATTCAGCAATCTGGGACGCGTTTTGAGCGAAAAGGATTGGGAAGCGCTGAAGCCCCGCAAGAAAAGCAACTGACGTCGCGCGGCCTATGTACCGCTGTACCGCGAACGACCAAAGACTAACGACGCTCGCGCTCGGGAAACACCAGCCACTTCAGCACCATGTTGACCAGGCTGAGGACGATCGCTCCGATGAACGCTGCCAGAAAACCTTCAACCCTGAAGCCCGGAGCCAGAAGTGCTGAGGCAAGTTTCAACATGAGCGCGTTGATCACAAACCAGAACAATCCGAGGGTGACGAGGGTCAGGGGAAAGGTGAGAATTTTCAGCAGCGCGCCGATGGTTGCATTAATGAAGCCGATAACGAGCGCGGCAATCAATGCTTCCCTGATTCCGCTCACCGAAATCCCGCGCACCACGTGCGCGACAATCCAGACGGCTAACCCGCTCAGTATCCAATTGAGAAGCAGGCGCATGTAGCTGGCCTCCGTCCGCGACCCAAGATCGCAGAAGAGAACTATATACCAGGCCGGTCCACGGACTGTCCCAGGGTCACATCGTGGAAAGAAAATTAACCTGGGCTTCTCCGCCTCCGCCTTGGCCTACTGTACACTACGAAATTCGATTCGCTCTCAGGAGAGACTGCGTATGCCCGAGGCCGCACTGACCGGAACCGAGTTCAAGAAACAACTGCGCGCTGGAACGCCCAAGATGGGCCTCTTCCTTAATTCTCATAGCCCCACTGTCGCCGAGCAACTCGCTTTCAGCGGCTACGACTGGCTCCTGGTCGACACGCAACACGGACCCATGGACCACGAAAAACTGTCCGCCATGCTCAGCGGCATCTCGAACGGCGGGGCAAAGTCACTGGTCCGCGTCGGTGGATACGACGATCGCCCCGGCATCCAGCAGGCCCTCGACCTCGGGGCCGACGGTGTGCTCATCCCCTACATCAACACCGCCGAAGAAGCCCGCCGGGCGGTCAGTTGCGCCAAGTATCCCACGGTCGGCACGCGCTCGGTTTACTTCCCGCAGCGCAGCATGGACCGCGCCGGTCTGCTCGGCTACGCCGGCAGCTGGAACAACGAAGGCATCGTCGCCCTGCAGGTCGAGACGGCTTCTTGCATCGAGAACATGGCCGAAATTGCCGCGGTCCCCGGGGTTGACATCCTCTTCCTCGGCCAGAACGATCTCTGCATGTCCATGGGTCTCTACAACAAGTATGAGTTCCCGCACATGTATACGTCCCCCGAACTCAACGCCGCCACCAACAAGTTGATCGAACACGCCCGCAAGAACAACGTGATTCTTGGCCTGTTCCTGTTCGGCACCGCGCGCGTCGGCGAATTTCTGGACAAAGGGTTCACCTTCTTCAGCATCGGCAACGATCTGCATCACCTGCTCACGCAAGTCGGCGCCTATGTCAACGACATGGAAAAGACTTCCCAGGAAAAAGGCAGGCCCTGGAAGCGGCGCCCGACAGCGCTGTTCTAAACAGAATCTATAGGGTGCCCCATCCGGCTGCGTCCTTTGCGGTAAGGATGGGGATTTTGACCTTGCGCGGGACAGACACCTCGCCAGCTGCCCGCGATAAAATCAATCCAGATTCCCTTTGGAAGTCCACCCCATGACTCTCGTCCTCACTGAAATCGAAACGCGCGTCCTCGGCTCGCTGATCGAAAAAGACATCACCACCCCTGACTACTATCCGCTTTCCCTGAATGCCCTGGTCAACGCCTGCAACCAGAAGAACAATCGCGATCCAGTCATGACCCTCGACGAAGGCGTGGTCCGCGAGGCCCTTGCGACATTGCAGGAAAAGCGTCTCGCCGGTCCCGCCAGCGGCGCTGACAGCCGCGTCACCAAGTACGAGCACCGCCTGCCCGAGGTCTTTAACCTGGACCGCCGGGAAAGTGCGGTCGTGTGCGTGCTCCTGCTGCGCGGCCCACAAACGCCCGGGGAACTTCGCAGCCGCACTGATCGCATGTACCATTTCGAGGCGCCCGACGATGTCGCTTCCACCCTCGACCGCCTTGCTCAGCGCGAACCGCCCCTCGCTGCAGTCCTTCCGCGTCAGCCCGGCACGAAAGAATCCCGCTACATCCACCTCTTCTCCGGTGAGCCCCCAGCTCCACATGCGGCGCAGGCGCCCCTCCAAGGTCAGGGCAGGCTCTCACCCACGAACACAGGAATCACCGCTACCGATGCCGATCGGCTGACGCAAGTCGAAGGAGAAGTCGCTGCGCTCCGCCGTGAACTTTCCGACGTCCAGCAGCAACTAGCCGCCTTCCGCAAACAGTTCGAGTGACGTTTTCCTCCTTAAACCGTCCATTCCACGGTAGAAACACTCGAAGCTCTGAGCAGATCCTCGGCGATCTCTGCGACGGGGTTTTGGGTGTAATCTGATATGAAGCGCGCCGCGGAACCTGGGGAGAATGTATGCATCGCCGCGATTTCCTTATTGCCTCGGCTACAGGGCTGGGAGCAGCGTGGCTGGGCTATCGCGCTTTTGGCGCGAGACCCATTGCGGCGGAGTGGTTGTCTCTGCCGGCTCTGCCGACCAAGTTCAACGCATCCGATACTGTCACCCTCGGTAACACGGGCATACAGACCAGCCGTTTGGCCATGGGGACCGGCACGGTCGGCTCCGGTCATCATTCGAATCAAACTGCGCTCGGAGTGAAAGGTCTCTCTGACCTTCTGCTCAACGGCTACGACCACGGTTTGCGTTTCTTCGACGCCGCTGATTCCTACGGAAGCCATCCTCACGTTGCCGAAGCCCTCAAGCACGTGCCGCGCGAGAAAGTCACCGTGCTGACCAAGACCTGGGCCCGTGACGCAGCTTCCGTCCGCGCCGATCTCGACCGCTTCCGCCGCGAGCTCGGCACCGACTATCTCGACGTCTGCCTGATGCACTGTGTCACCGAAGGTGATTGGACCGAACGCTTCCGCGGAGCGATGGACGTTCTTTCCGACGCCAAACAGAAAGGCGTCATCCGCGCCCACGGCTGCTCGTGCCATAGCATCGAGGCCCTGCGCGGCGCAGCGAAGTCGCCGTGGGTGGAGATCGACTTGGCCCGCATCAATCCCATCGGCTCGCACATGGATGCCGACTCTCAAACCGTGATTGGCGTTCTGCGCGAGATGAAAGCCGCGGGCAAAGCCGTGATCGGCATGAAGATTCTCGGCCAGGGAGATTTGAGCAACCGCCAATCGGAAGCGGTACGCTACGCTTTATCACTGGGCATACTCGACGCCTTTACCATCGGTGCCGAAAGCAAGGCGCAGCAGGAAGACCTGATCAGCCGCATCGCTGCCGCGTAGTTTCGCGCGCGCTATTACCTCCGGTTTGCCGACCATCCGGAATCGTCGGATCGGCGCACATGGGCGACCGGAAACGATGGGAGAGAATCCACGGCCCTCATTCTCAGGGCCTCTTGGGCCAGGCTTCAGGCGGGATATTGTTCATGCGCAGGTATTTCACGAGCTGGCCGTAAGGATCAAAGGAATGAACGACCGCCTAGGGAAACAACCCTATCTGTTGGGCGGATTCGGATCGAGCATGCTCATAGAAATCGGACATGTGGAGGCGATCTTCCGGTATCCCGTGAAGTCCATGGGCGGCGAACGACTCGAGGAAGCTAACCTGGGCTGGTACGGCCTCGAGGGTGACAGACGCCTGGCATTCCGGCGGATGGGGAACCACAGCGGGATGCCGTGGCTGACAGCAAGCAAGCTTCCCGACCTGGTCCTGTTTGCTCCGCAACGCCGTGAAGATGGAGCTCACGGAGACGTTCCTACGCATGTTCGCACGCCGGATGGCCAAGAGATGCCTGTCTTTGGGGAGGACTTGGCCGCGGAGGTCGGACGTCGGTACGGGGCTCCCGTGGAGATGATGCAGTTAAGGCATGGCATCTTCGATGAAGCGAGCATCTCCGTGATCGCCAGCGACACCGTGCGGGAGATCGGACGACTCGCAGGGCGGAGCCTGGATGTGCGACGATTTCGCCCGAATGTTGTGGTTCGCTCACTGCGATCGGTTCCCTTCCAGGAGGACGAGTGGTTGGGGGGTGTACTCTCCTTCGGCGAGGGGGACGACGCCCCCGCCATCACCGTGACGATGCGCGACGAACGCTGCTCGATGGTGAACCTTGATCCTGACTCAGCAAGTCCGGCGCCAGAAGTGATGAAGGCGGTCGTTCGTGTGCACCAGAACACCGCGGGAATCTACGGCGTGGTCACTCGCATAGGTCGGCTCGCGGTCGGACAGACCGTACTCCTCCGTGCGGCGACCGAGAAAAGGGAACGCGGGTGATCGAAACACAATGTCCCGGAACGCCGCTAGATGCCGGGGGCCGCTACCGGCGTTGCGCGTACCTCTGATTTCCAACACACTTGTTCGACTCGGTCGACCCCAAAGACCCACGATAGACCGCCAGCCATCAACACGACAGCAGTGATCGCAAGCGGGGCCAGAAACTTTCCGGTCCGATCCACTAGAAATCCGGTCAGAGCCGGGGCCACAACGCCCGAGAGGTTTGCAAAACCGTTTTGCAAACCGGTCCATTTTCCTGTTGCCCGCGGGCCGGCGAGGGTCTGGGAAAACGCGAATGGCCCGGCACGAGCAGTTCCGCAACCGATACCGACTGCAGCCAAACACAACAGGTACCACTGGGATGTGGCCATAGCGCAACCCGCGAGCGCAATTGCGGCGATCGTGTGTCCGATCGCCATCGCGGACTTACGCACCAGAGTCGGCGTATGGCTCCGGCGGATGAAGAAATCTGAGAACCAACCTGTCGTGATGGCCGATAGACCTTCAATCGCGTAGTACGCGCTGGCGACCTTGGCCATGGATTGCATGGAGAGATGACGTTCGCGCACAAGATAAAACGGAAGCAATGTAAGCATGAAATATGCCAAGTAGTTGACAGAAAAGTGGCCCGCACAAACACCCCAAAATGACCTCTGCCGTAGAATGTCAGCAAACCCAGGGGCGGCAACGACGGAGCGCTCCATCGCTCGGCCGCGTGGCATCCATTTGATCCAGGCGGGAACCCACGCCAGGCTTGTCAGTCCGATGCCGATGAATACAGGTCGCCAGCCAAACCTTGCCATCAGAAGGCCGGCCCCCAACGTGCCCACAGCTGGCCCGAAACTCCATGCGCCCTGAAGGACTCCATTGGCAAAGCCGCGGTGATGCTCCGGCAAATGGAAGCCGAGGATTTTCGAGCAGGCGGGAATCATCACCGACTCGCCGACGCCAAGCATCAACCGCATCGCCAGCAGCATCGTAAATCCGCGTACGAGACCGGTTGCCGCCGTAGTGAGCGACCAGAGCAGGAACCCAACTGCTATCACCCAGTTGGCGTCCAAGCTGTCCACCAGCCAGCCGCTGACAAACTGCATCACGGTGTAGGTCCAAAAGAATGCGGAGAGCAGAATGCCCAGTTCTGTGACAGAAATACGCAACTCGTCTTTCAGCAGAGGGGCAGCAATCGAGAGATTGCCGCGGTCAACGTAATTAATCAAAGCACAGAGGGCCAGCAGAACAAGTGCAGGCACGAAGGTACCTAATCTCCGCGACTCATCTATTGCTGGAGCCATAGAAAATCTCCGCGCAATTCTCCACCTGGTAGAGGTCATTTGCAAGGATTGCATTCGCGAAATCCGGCGGGGCGCTCCCTTGGATGGTTAGTCGGCAAACCGTCAATGTGGTCTGCACTCTCACTGCCGAATTGTGCCCGGACCACGGGCAAGCCAGAAATTGCGCCAAGGCGGGCACATTTGTCGAGTGCGGGATAAAGTGCGGGCTCCCAGGCCCACCTGTGTCGCCCCATCCACGGCGTGTCTGGCGGTTCACAGGCGCGCCCTCCTTGCACCGCTGTAACCCCTGCAAAATCAATGCCCCACCGGTTGGCCCGCGCTGTGCACTCTCAACTGCGCTGCTCAGCAGCAGGAGGTGACCAACCATGACCCGCATCAATTTCAGTTCCACAAGCAAGATTGCATCAACCCGCGACTCGGTCGCGTGGGGCAAGAAGAATCTGGAGAAAACCACGAGCGCGCTGCTCTTCGCCGCGCTCTTGATCGTTTGCTCGTTGGCCGTAGGATGCTCCAGCGACAAGCCAAAACCCGCAACCTCAACCAGCCAGCCACCCGTCACGCAGAACGCGACTGCAATGACAACGACCAGCAGCATGCCTGCTCTGCCGCTGCAGACTGCAGCAAAACCAGCTCCGAAGAAAGTCGTGCACAAGCGGCCTGCGAATCTGACTTACGCCGACAAGACTTCCGGAGTCTCGTTCCAGTATCCGCGGAAGTACGACCTGAAGACCGGCGACGATGCGGGAAAGCTTGTCTCTTCCATTCCGTTGCCCATGAACTTTGTTCAACCGGGTGGAGTGCCATTGGCCGCGGTGGAGTTGCCCGGCGCGGTTTACAACGGCAATGATCTGGCCGCAGCTTTCTTCAACGTGAGCGTCAACAAAACTCTCACCGCCGAGCAGTGTGAGGGATTCCTGGAGCCCCAGCCCGATCCTTCTGCCGATCCTTCGATTCAAGCCGCTGCCCAGCCTTCCCGGCTGATTCTCGGCGAGATGGAATTGCTCGGAACAGAAGCAGTGACCGGCGAGGGCATCCGCCAAAGCGATGCCAAGTACTTCCACGTTTTCCAGAATGGCGCCTGCTATGAGTTCGCGGTGAACGTCACCACGGCCGCACCTGAGAGCCAACTGGCCATGAAGCACGTGGATCGCGAAAAAGCCTTCCAGCAGCTGGAGAAGATCCTGGCTACCGTGAAGGTTGAGACTGTCGCAACGCCCGAAGTGGCCGCCACCACCCCTGCAACCCCGGCGACAACTCCGGTAACGCCAGCCCAGTAGTGCATGGCATACGATGGCGCGCAGCCGCACGGAATAAGAGCCGGTCACGATCGAGTGACCGGCTCAGTTTTTTGTGACCAAATCAGACCGGGCTCGCTGCGAACGCCCCTACCCCATTTCGCTGGTCATGATGAAAAGTGGCTTCATTTCGAAGCTCTTATAGTGAGGCCGGAGGCGATCGACGTTGTACTGTTCTTTTACGTTCACAGCTTTTTTCGAGGCCGTAACGGTGTCGATGGGCATGTTGTCGTAACGGCCATTCCTGAGCACGACCAGCCGTCCGTGGATCTTCCCCAGGAGCAGGTCCAAAGCGAGGTTGCCGTAGGCCATCGGGACGATGGAGTCAATGGCATCGGGATCGCCGCAGCGTACCAGGTAGCCGAGTTTCTGGTTGATGGTATCGATTTTCTTTCCGTTGTTGTACTTGGGAGAAAGTTCCTTCAGCTTCTCGGAGACCAGGTCGCCGATACCGCCGAGTTTCTTGTGGCCGAAGGCGTCCGTGGTTTCAGCTTCGAAGACCATTTCTCCGCCCTGGAACATCGCTCCCTCGGAAACAAGGACGACGGAATAGTGGCTGGGGTTCTTCTGACGGTCCGAGACCAGCAGCTCAGTGAGGCGCTCGATGTCGAATTTGTGTTCGGGGATCACGCAGCGGTTCGCGGCTCCGGCCATGGTGGGCAGCATGGCGGTGAACCCGGCATAACGGCCGAAGACTTCTAGGACCATGAAGCGTTCGTGGGAGCCGGCGCTGGTGCGCAGGCTGTTGGTCATGGAAATGGTGCGCGTCACACAGGTACTGAAGCCGATACAGTAGTCGGTGCCGGGAACATCGTTGTCCATGGTCTTGGGAATGGCGACCACCTTCACGCCTTCCTGATAAAGGCGCACACCGTAGCTCAGCGTGTCATCGCCGCCAATGGGGATGAGGTAGTCGATGCCGAGCCAGTCCAGGTTTTTCAGGACTTCGGTGGTCAGATCGTTCTTCTCGGCGTTATAAGCAGACTGCAGGTGAGCCGGAACGCTGTCCTTCTTCACCTTGCTGGGGTTGGTGCGCGAGGTGTGCAGGAACGTGCCGCCGGTGCGGCCGGTGCGGTTGACTAAATCCTCCGACAGCGTTTGGAAGTTCTCGCTGTTGTCATAGTCTTTTTCGCGGACGAGGTCGACTAGCCCGGCCCAGCCTCGACGGATGCCTATCACATCGCAGCCCTCGCGCCGTGCGCGTATGGTTACCGCGCGGATGGCGGGATTCAGGCCGGGCACATCCCCTCCGCCGGTGAGGATTCCGATCACACCCTTCTTGGTTTTCATCTGGCCACCTTGTTTTCGCAAACGCCGAGTTTGTCCGCTTACATCCTAACTGGCTCACCGTCACCAGTCCTAGCCTTGGCTCATCTTGGCCTTCGCCTCTGCTTGCCTCTGGCGGCTCTGGGATTCGATAGGTAAATCATATACTCGCTTAGACTGGCACCATGCGCCCATGCTCGACTCCAGATGGGAGCCGCCCAGTATCGTTGGCGAAAAAGTCGCGGTTGCCTCGCGAGGGCTCGAACTGGCGCACTCATGAGATGACTTTTGAGATGACTTTTACCTGTGCGCCTGATCACTGCAACCCAACCTTTCCCGCAGGATCATTGTGGCTGATACTACAATTCAAGGGCGATCGTCCGCGCCGCCCAGGCAAAGTCCGCCGCAGCGCTGAGCAAAGGAGGCTTCTATGCCACTCAGCAAGCTCAGAGAGTTTCTCGATCAGAACAACGTAAAGTATCTCGTCGTCTCACACTCAGTCGCCTACACCGCCCAGGGAGTCGCCGCCCTGGCCCACGTGAAAGGGCGCGAACTCGCCAAGACCGTCATCGTGAAGCTCGACGATGAACTGGCCATGGCCGTCGTCCCCGCATCTTTCCACGTCGATCTCGTGGCACTGCGCGGCGCGGCGCAGACCCACACCGTGCTGCTCGCCAGCGAAGCGGAATTCAGGGATCGCTTCCCCGACTGCGAACTTGGCTCCATGCCGCCGTTCGGCAACCTCTACGGCATGGCCGTCTACGCCGACGAGACCCTTTCACACGACGATGAGATTGCATTCAACGCCGGCTCACACCGCGAACTGGTGCGCATGGCCTGGAAAGATTTCGCGACGCTGGTGCGGCCGAAGATCGTGACGTTGGCAGCCGGAAGGGCTCCTAAGAAAGTGGCGTGAGCCTTTAGCCAGATCTTGCGCTCATCCGTCGACGTCAAAGAAGACGGCTGCATGCCCCTCGAACTGCAATGCGGATAAGCCGTCCCTGTCGGCGGCTCAGCAAGCGCCTGCGACAGGACTATAATTCTGCCCCATGAAAACTCATCGCTGGTTTACCGCAACGTTGCCGATGATTGTGGTCGCCCTCGCGCTGTCGAGTGATGCCAAGACTGCGGTCCACCTCAATGACGCCAAGGGTCAGAGTGTCGGCACCGCCTTAATCTGGCAAGACACCACCGGGGTACAGATGGAACTGAACCTCATGAATCTTCCCCCCGGGCAGCACGCGCTCCACTTCCATCAAAATGCGAAATGCGAGGCCCCGGACTTCAAGTCCGCCGGGCCGCATTTCAATCCCGATGGCAAGAAGCACGGCTTGGAGAATCCCGAAGGCCATCATGCCGGCGACATGGCGAACTTCACCGTGGACGAACAAGGCAAGGCCCACTTCCACGTTGTGAACAAGGACGTTAACCTGGGCGATGACAGCCACTCGCTCTTCAGCAGCGGCGGTACGGCGCTCGTCATTCACGCCAAGGCCGATGACATGAAAACCGACCCCGCGGGCAACGCCGGCGATCGTATCGCTTGCGGCATCATTACAAAGGATGGAAAATAGCTCAGCCCTCTGTTCGTGACACGCCATCCGCACTGGGAGCTGGATTCATGGCAACACCGGACCACGACCGGCGCCACTACTCGCGCCTCAAGGTGCGCGTGCCAGTAGAATTGTTCACCGAGAACAGCGAATCACCCATTCGCGGCGCGACTTCCGACCTCAGCCTCAGCGGCTGCTACATCGAAACCATTTTTCCTTTGCCCGTTGGAACCAGCCTCGAACTGAAGCTGCAAATCGATGGCACGCTGCTCGTGCTGGCCGACGTCGTCACCTGCGATCCCCAGGTCGGCAATGGCATCCAATTCAGCAAGATGCTCCCCGAAGATATCGACGAACTCCGCGCCTTCCTCGAAAACGCTGAAAAAGAAGCAAAGGAAGCCTCGGAAAAGAAGGAAGAGTAGGCCCCCTAAGGTGCAGGGCCGACCGGTCCTCGCATCTGGCAGCACGAGGTCGACCTATCCCGGTTGCAATTTTCGGTACTTTCCGGCCCCTGGATAGCCCCCTTGTGCTATTACCCTCCGTCTTTGTGCCATTGCCAGGACCGGCTGCATGCCCCAAGCTAGGGGGTGTCTGGCCCAAGATATTCGCCAGTGTAGGCAGGAAATGCTGGAACAGAGCCCAAAACCCGAACCTCGGAGCCGTTGGGTTCGTTCTGCCTTCGAAAAGAAGCAACCGCGCAGGCTCTCGCTGGCCCTTATTCTGCTCGTGGCTGCCCTTGCGGTCGTTGTGGTGAAAGATCGCGAGTTCTGGTTTGGCCCCGACGAGTCGGCGGAAGCCGAAGCCGCGGCAACTGAGCCGGTAAGCGCGACTGCGACGACTCCTTCGGCAGTTCCAAACGCGGCCAGCCAGGCGACGCCGGCGCCCGCCGCGTCCGCCACTCCGGCGAAGAAGCAGATCGCCGCCAAGCCTGCCACCGCCAAGTCTCCCGAACCGGCAGTCGCGAACGCGGGCGTGATCACGACCAAACGCACCGTTCTTCCGCCTCTGGCCGTTGAAGTCGTTACTGGCGATATGCATCGCACTCTCCGTCCGGGCAGCAACGCCATCAAGGTCGAAATCCCAAGATCCTCGGGCCCAACCACAAACGCCGCAGACCTTGAGCGGATGTCTCCCGGCATCGCGATCCAGCCTGATTCCTACCCCTTGCTGGCGCAGCGGGCGCGAGTTGAGGGATCGGTCGTATTGCAGGCGCTGATTGGCGCCGACGGCACTATCCAGGATCTGCGTGTGCTCAGCGGACCCGCCATCCTTGCTCCGGCCGCGCAACAGGCAGTACGGCAGTGGCGCTTCAAGCCCTATCTGCAAAACGGTCTGCCGGTCGAAACCAAGGCCAACATCACCGTCAGCTTCACCATCAAAGTCTCCGACGCCGCCAAGACCACCTAGCCGTCTGCCCTCTACCTGCCTCTGGTACGAACTAAGCATAAGTAGGGACGAATACCACACCTTCGGGTTCATACCGCCCCGAGCAGAGCCGCCTTGTGTGATTGAATGCTCGTTCCTGTATCGTGGGCTGGTTTCGCCCGTGAAGACCCGTTCCAAACGTAGGCGCTCTGCTACATGAGCTCCGGAACACGTTGACGCAGGGAAACAAAACGTTATGACAAATGACCGCAAGAATTGGGGTCTGATATGGGCAGTCAGCTTCGCGGTATGGACGTTCGTCTCATTCGCCGCTGCTGGTACGATTTATGAGTTGTACCGGGTGAGAGGAGAGGCGATGACCTTCTCCAGCACGCTTGCCTTGGAACTCAGCCAGATCCTGACCTATGCCCCGTTAACTCCCCTTGCGTTTGCATTGGCCATCCGCTATCCGGTTCAGAGAGGAAATTGGATCAGCCGTTCCTCGCTCCATCTCGCAGCCGGTGTTGTTTTCTCTGTGGCCCACATTACCATGCGAGCTTTGACACCGTACGGAACCTGGGACGCGCATGCCGGAAAGTGGGTGTCTGCAATTTGGGACTCGCAGGCGCACGCCTTCCGGATAAAATGGCCGGTCTTTCAGACCCTGTTTTACGGCAATGTCGTCGACGACATCATGTTCACCTACGTGCCCATCATCGTGGCCGGGCATGCCGTGTCCTACTACCAGAGATTTCGCGCCCGGGAGCTTCGCTCTTCCCAATTAGAGGTGCAACTGGCCACGGCCCACTTGGCGGCGCTGAAGAGTCAACTGCAGCCGCATTTCCTGTTCAATACCTTGCATTCCATTACCGCGTTGATGCACACCGACGTCCGTGCAGCAGACAGCATGATGGCCCGGTTGAGTGATCTCCTGCGGATGAGTCTGGACAGCAGCGCACAGATTACGACTCTGAGCCATGAACTTGAGTTTGTAGGGGGTTATCTCGAAATCGAGAAGATCCGTTTTTCTGACCGCCTCAAAGTAGTTCTCGACATTGCTCCCGACACGTTGGACGCGGAGGTTCCGCACTTGTTGCTCCAGCCTTTGGTCGAAAACGCCGTGCGGCATGGGGTCTCGAGACTGTCATCGCAGGGTGAAATTCGCATCTCCGCCAGCCACGATGAACAAAACCTCCACCTGTACATCACGGACAACGGGCCTGGCCTGGCTGAATTCCCCGACCATCCGGCTAGGGAAGGCATCGGTCTGTCGGCAACTCGGGAACGCCTCCGGACTCTCTATGGTGAAGACCAAAGCATCGAAATCAAGAATGCCCCGGAAGGAGGAGTGGAAGTTCACTTGAAGCTGCCTTTTCGGCCAGTTGCGCGTCCAATGGATATGCAAGGCATAGAGAGCATGTCCGCCCAGAGTCCTGAACAAGGTTGAGGGAAGGAAGGTATGGTCACCCCTGCGATCCGTACGATTGTTGCCGACGACGAACTCCTGGCGCGAAAGAAGTTACGGATCTTGCTACACGAGGAACCCGGCGTCGACGTGGTTGCCGAATGTGCTGACGGCCAGCAGACCGTCGCGGGGGTGCAAACTCACAAACCTGACCTATTGTTGTTGGACATCCGAATGCCCGACGCGGACGGCTTCCAGATACTGGGCCGCATCCCGCGCGACCAGATGCCCATCGTCGTCTTCACTACCGCTTATGATCAGTACGCGATCCGCGCATTTGAGGCCCATGCCCTGGACTACGTGCTCAAGCCGTTCGACGAGGAGCGCCTTCATCACGCCATCGAGCGGGTCCGGGCGGAGTTGCTGAAGTCAAAGAATCACAGCAGCGCCGATCGGATTCTGGATCGCCCCGCAGGGCCAAGACTGACAGCACAACCGGATGACAGGCGTATGGCCATTAAAACCGGTGGCCGCGTGGTGTTTCTCGACCTCGATGAAGTTGACTGGATCGAAGCCGCGTCCAACTATGTGAAAGTGAATGCCGGCAAGGATTCGTACTTGTTGCGGGAGGCGATCGGCCGCATCTCGGAAAAGCTTGATCCGGCCCGGTTTGTCCGCATTCACCGCTCTACCATAGTGAACATCGGCAAGATCAAAGAGCTCCAACCTTGCGATAGCGGCGAATATATCGCGATCCTGAAGAATGGAAAAGGACTCTCCTGCAGCCGCACCTATCGCAAGCAGCTGCAACAGTGGATTGACAAGGCGATTTAGGCTCCCGAACCGGCGCCGGTGTTCCTTAATACTCTCTTCGTTTTGCGAACTGTCGCCTCAGCGGACTCTCTTCCTTCTTCTCAAACGCCGCGCGCGCGTCGCTGTGACGGGTGTGCGGTCTGGTTGGGCGATTTGCGCTTCTTGCGCGGGGTTGTCCGTGGCGCCGGCTGTCCTCGCGAGTTGGGGAACCCTGGTCATGAGGCCGCCGGCAGCGCCAACAGGCTCGGCGGGATCACCCGCGAGTAGCTCTCGATTCCGCTGAAACCCCAAAGGCGGAGCAAACTGCAGCACCTTGGAGAGATGCGCATGCACGGCCAGTTCGATCGCAGACGACTGCTGCGCATCATCACCGGCACGTCGAATATGCCGAGAGAATGAAGCTATGTGCGCCCGGCTGAACCCGTTCATTTCTTCGGCTGCCTCGAACCGCACCTTTTGCAATCCATCGACGGCGGTAGTGGCATGTGTGCTCAGCCGCCAGATGCGTCCCACGGCGAGATCGACTACGCGAGCCAGTTCAGCGCCGAAATCCGATGAGCGCTTTTCCCGCAGACGCCGTTTCGCGTTCTCGGGAGAAAACCATCTCGGATTTCGCCGGGACTCTTGCGGCGGGCCATGCCACAACACCTCACACATGTGGGCGCTGATGGCCTCTTGCCGCGCATCGGACTTCCTCTTGCCATTCCGTCTGCGGCGAACGTACTGGGCAAACGACGCTTCTTCCATCCGCCCGTGGACTCCCGCCTCTTCGAAGGCTTCCAGGGCGGCGGCCTGAGCATGCGTCAAACCGGGCTCGACTCCACCCTTCGGGAAAGTCCAGCGCCGGCTGCCGCGGGTCTGTACCAACAGGAATTCGATGCCGTTTCGACCGAGCCGGTAGCAGACCGCCGCAACCTGCTCGCACTCACGCAGCCGGCGCAATTGCGCAAACCCAACGAATCTGGCGGATGAGCGGCCTGCGGACCTAGCAGACCGTGTACCAGCCAGATCCAATTCTCGTACGCCCATCCTCCTAGACTGCTTGATGACATTTCCTTCTGCCTAGAGCCAATCTTGGTTCTGTCGGTTGATCTGGGATGCCTGGAAACTGAATCTTCGAGGCCGAGTCGATCCGAACCGCTTCGGCCCGGGAATCTTTCTGCATACTTGCGCCGTGGCAAGGCGTGGAGACAGTATTTCTCTTTCTGTCCGCCGTTGCCAGAAAGGGACCTTTTGGAGCTTTTGTACTGTCTTCGCTGCAACCGGGAACTCGAAGCGGGGCACAAGTCCGTCGCCGTGTATCTGTTTGCCCAGACGGTGGGGATCAGACCGCGGCAAAAATCGACGGCCCAGCGGATCTGTTTCTGTCCGCAATGCTCCGTCTCGCTAGCCATGGGGCCTCCTCCCGAGGGTGCTCTCAATGTAGCTGCCTGGAAGATGATCCGCGACCTCGTCGGCGCGGACCCCGCACTGAACCAGGCCGCATGGGAGGATCTGCGGGGGCTTGCCGGCTTTCTCCCAGACGCGGATGCCGAGGCCGCCCCACGTGCCACCGGCACGGCTGGATATTTTGAGTTCTGACGAGGGCTGTGGGCGAGGACAGTTATAACACGGAGAAAAACAGCCCCGCTAAACCTCTGGGGGAAAGATCCATCTCAGGGCCGCGTCGCGTTGCCCATCATTAGCGCAAACAAGAGGGGAAGATAGATCACAGTCGCCTGCAGCACGTGGCGGGCGCGCATCTTCGACGCGGCGCTGGCAACCGGCAATTTAAAGAAGGCCAAGCGAGCCCCGAAGTAGAAAAGGCCCACTCCAAGAATCAGGGATCCAACCAAATAGACGTTTCCTGCCATGCCAATCAAGCTGGGAAAAATGCTGAGCGGAATCAAGATCAGGGAATAGATCAGAATCCTCCGCGCCGTGGACCGCCCGTCTTCTTCCACGACCGGAAGCATACGGATGCCGCCCTTGGCGTAGTCTTCGCAGTAGAGCCAGGCAATCGAAAAGAAGTGCGGGAACTGCCACACGAAGAGAATTGCGAACAAAACCAGCGTGCCCCATTCCAGCCGGCCCCGAGCGGCCGACCAGCCGAGCACGCCCGGCATAGCTCCGGGAAAGGCGCCCACAAACGTGCAGACCGGGGAAACCCGCTTCAGAGGCGTGTACGCCATCAGGTACACCAGCGAAGTCACGAAAGTGAGAAACCCGGTGAGCCAGTTCGTGAACAGGGCCAGATAGAGTGAACCGCCGACCGTCCCCACCAGGCCTACGGCCGTGGCATGAGACAAGCTCATGCGCCGTGCCGGGAGCGGGCGCATGGCAGTGCGTCTCATATTGGCGTCGACGTCGTGCTCCAGAACCTCATTCAGGGCAGCCGCACCGCTGGAGGCCAGGCCAATTCCCACCAAGGCATGGACCAGTCCCCAGTTGAGCGACGAAACGCCCGCTTTCTGGGAGCCGAAAAAATATCCGCACCAGGCGGTCATCATGATCAGGCTGGTGACGCGCAGCTTCGCCAGTTCGGCATAGTCGCGTAGAAGCGAAGTCGCCCGCTCGCGCAGGGCAAAAAGAGGGACTGTCGTCGTACTCATGAAGTAGGCCGTGTGAGTAAATCTACCACGCTTGCAAACTGCGCCCGCGTCGCCGGCCCCACAAGACCGTCGACGGGCCCAAGGACTGCATAGGTACTCTGTTCAGCGGTTCCGTGTCAAGGGTAAAACTGGATTCGGACATTCACCGCAGCCTTCAGGACGCTCAGCCGGGCTCCCGCCTGCTGCCCTATTGGCTCGCGGAAGACCCTGTGGAATCAAACGTCTCCGGCGGATCGAAGAAGCACTGGTGCCACAGACCGGCGTCCGACAAGGTCCCAGCCTTCCATTGCTCCAGAACGGGAAGAGCAGCCGCGATCATACCCCCGTCAACGGAGTCGAAGATCAACACGATTCCCCCGACTTCCTGGGGCTTCCGGGTAAGCTCGGCGTAATTCTTGTCGAACACGGCCTTCGCAAACTCCAGTTTCATCTGGGTGCTAGCACCCTTTTCTCCCTCATCGGTTTTTTGCACAGAAATGATCTTGACCGTCTTTCCTCGAAGCGCGCCCCAATCTCCGGGAAAGGGGGCGGTTTCTTCGCGGACTACCTGGAACAGCTCCGCGGCAGTCGGCGCCGGAGGCACGCCCGCCGGGGCGTCGATGTCCGGAACGCTGTCTGGCATCTCCAGACTGTTGCGCCAGATCCAACCGCGCGACAGGCCGGAAATACGCACATGAACCCAATCGGCATTGAAGTCCAGCATCTCGAACTCGTCGTGGGCGCTGGCCATAAACAGCGTTTTGGCGTTCAGACTCGGAGTCGCAACCACAGGAGTACCAGATTTCTTCACGGCCACCAGATTCTTCGGGTGAGCCTGGTTCTTGAGAACTTCCTCCAGGCTATTCGCCTCCGCTTGTAAGGCGCCGGGATCGTCATCCAAGAGGTTTTTCTTCGTGGATTGGGAATCCATTTCCTGTGCATCCAGGCTTTGGGAGCGTGAGGACGAATACGTACCAGCCTCGGGGAATCTCGGCATGGGCGCGGAGATAGCGGGCTGGGTCGCATCTTTGGGCTTGCCGGCCGCCGTTGGATTGTCACCTCCCGACGAGCTGGCTCCGGCTGCATTCCCAGCCAGCTGCTCTGCCAACTGGTCCAGGAGGTCCGCTTCCAGCCTCCCGTTTGAAGCCAGCAATTGATAGCCGGATTTAGAGGAGACGGAATCGCTGTACCACGCCGTAACTTTCGTGCTCACGCGCACTACGGATCCGCCCGACGCAACCGAACTCACTTGCACCGTGGATTGGTAGTAGGCCCGCTGGTAGCGGTCGAGGGGATGATCGCCCGGCACTGCGAAACCATCAAGAACGGGAAGCCGACCGGCCAGCGACGGCTGCAGATTCTTCAAAGCTTTCTCGACGGCCGCCTTGGACTGAGGAAAACTCCGTTCATAGACATTGGTCTGGGCTTTGCCCGGTTCTGTACCAACACAAAGCACCGCGGCCAACACCAATCCACGGAATAACACTTCGCGCGCTGCACTTCGGACCTTCACGGCAGTTGCTCCAACTGATCGCGGGGAATCCAGCCATGTTGCCCGTCGCGAGTTTCCACCCCGTACCAGTAAGGCGTGGAAATCAGAATCAGAACTTCGGTCCCGGAGGCGAGGGATTGCAAGGTACTGGCCGTGTGGAAGGGCGCAGATTTCAGCGGAGCTCCCGGCGCCTTCACCAATCGTTCAACTTGCCTGCGCAAATCCTGGACGTGCTGTGCCAGGGTCTGGGCAGAAGGAGGACCGGCAACCACGGGCGAGGTGTTGCCTTGCACTCCCGTCCCTTCTACGGCGGTTTGTGGCGTGGCTACGTGAGGCACGTCCACGGCCATGCGGAGCTGCTGTTTCTTGGCCAACTGCTCCTGACGTTCCTTCTCAGCCTCGGCGGTCTGTGTTTTCATCAACTCGATCGCATCCAGGCGATCCTTGATGTCTTTGTATTCGGCAGTTTCCACCGAGCCATTCGAGAGGTGCGCATTATGGCGAAAATCCTCGACAAAAATGGCGTCGATGCGCAGGACGGTGTTCTTGTCCCCCTGCCCCTGAACAACATAACGCACGGCCAACGTGCCGACGTCGCTGCTGTCTTTGAAGTTGCGCGGGTCGAGCGCCTGGGCGCGCACCTTGAAGAAAACCTTGCCGCCATCGGTCCATTCGGGAAATGCGCGGCACGTCCCCGCTGCGACTGCACCGGTGACGTATTCGTCTTTGTTGTATTCCTTCGTGCCTCGGATGATTCCGTTCTGGGCCACATCGGCCACGACTTGGGCGACTTCGCTCTCCACAACGGGGATATTCACGATCAGACCCGTGCCGTAGTCGGTCTTGTCCTTCTCGCGAGCGTAGAGGGAAAGCACTGAGATGAGAAATACGATCAGCAGTGCAAGGGCAATGGCTGCGGTGGGGAGCGACCGGGCTGCGGCGACGGGCGGGACGACAGGGGGCCGGTCAATCGAAGGGGATGAGCCTTCTTTTTCCCCGTCTGCCCGGCCGGTTGGGGGTCGGTCAGCCAAACCAAGGGGAGTGCGGTGGCGCGCTCCCCGAACCAGGCAAGTTGTCCGACAGCCCGCCAATTCGCTCTCCGTTGTTCTCAGAGAGTCTTATCTGGAGAGCGCAGGGCTGTCAACCCCGGGCTTCGGCTCACGTGGAATGCCAAACGGCGGGTGTCCGGAAGTCATTGTTGTAAAAGGTTTGTAAAAAAAATCTTCAGTGCCCCCTTGAAAGTCGAGTTTGGCCCGTAGTAGGATTCCGCCCCGGTAAGGTGGTATGACCTCTGTGGGAAATTCTGGGGTTGCTTAGGAGGCTACGCGAGGCTGGGGCCCCTCGCGTGCCAGCTTCTTGCTTTCCCCTCAAATCGTGGTTGTCAGTTCCGCTACACACAACTCGCTGAGGAGTGCAGCCATGCATGTTTGGAGGCAGTCTCGTATCCGCAAAAAGTTGCCGTTTGCGATGCCCTTCTTGACCGTCGCTATGGCTCTGATCTTCGTCATCCTGAGCGCCAGCCCGGCAGCCAATGCCTTGCCAGCCTTCGCCAGAAAATATGGCCTGCGCTGCTCGGCTTGTCACGAGTCCTGGCCCATGCTCAATTACTTCGGCCAGAAATTCAAAGACAATGGCTACCAGATCATGAATGATCGCGATGCGCCGATCTGGCAGAACCCCTCGTATTGGCCGGTCACGTTCCGCATTCTGCCCATCTGGCACCGTGTGAGCACCGGCAAAGTTGCCGTGGATCAGGGTTCCGGAGTCACGCGGATTACGTCTTCCGGCTTCGACCTGAGTGGCCTCGACTTCCACACTGGTGGCACGCTGGAAAAGAACTTCTCGTTCTATGTGCTGCCGTCTTCAGATCCGAACGCTTCCTTCCACTTTGAAACGGTGATGGCGCGGCTCGATAACCTGTTCGGCAGCCCGTGGCTGAACCTGAAGCTGGGCAAGTTCGAACTCGACAACCTGCTTTCCGAGAAGCGCATCTTGACGCTGACCGGCAACGGCGGCATCTACCAGCTCTATCACTTCATCCCGGTCAATGACGGTAACATCTTCGGCCAAATGGGTGACAACCAACTGGGCGTGGAGCTGATGGGGCACTCCTACAACGACCGCACACGCTACTCCGCGGCCTTGCTCAGCACATCGGATGGCGCTCCCGGCCTGATTTACGGCGCCAATTCGTACTCCGGATTCTTTGCCGCCAGCCAGGCCTTCGATGCCGGCAAGATGGGCGTGGACCGCATTGGCTTTTACGCCATGCTCGGTCAAGCGCCCACGACTTGGCTCACCGCCGGAGGTCCGAATATGCCGATCGGCGGTTCGGGAATCGGCAACAAGTCGTACCATCGCGAGGGGTTCGTGGGACAGTTCTACTTCGGCCAACATCTCGATCTGCAGGTTGTAACTCAGCATGGCTGGGATAACGCGTGGTTTGGGCAGGGGTACGGCGATCTGGTCGACCAACTTAATGGCCAGAACAATGCGCCGGGCACGGTGCTGCCTGTTGGCTCACGCGCCCCCAGTTGGAACGGCGTTCTGTTTGAGCCGCACTACGTCTACAGCCCACAACTCATCTTCATTGGGCGATTCGAAACCATCAGAATGTCGCAACAGGCCAACGGAGCAGGGTACGCCGGACCGGCCGGTCCCTCCGCTTCCAACCTGGGCAACATCTCGGACTACACCATCGGCTTCCGCTACAACCCGTTCATGACCAGCCGGGCCGGTTTTGCCTGGCACAACGAATACAACTGGTTGCATCAGGACGGCACTTCGCCGACTGGCACCAACATCAATACCAGCGAACTGTTGATGGGCTTTGACTTCGATTTCTGATGGAGATGAATCCGCTGGCGGACCGGGTTCGCCAGCGCGCACTTCATTTTGAGGAAGCTCTCTATGACAAGCTTAAAGCCAGTGCATTTTCTTAATGGGATTTTGAGTCTGGCCCTCATCGCCGCGTTCAGCAGCCGGGCCGGAGCGCAGGATGTGCCTGATGTAGGGCCTCATCCGCCCCAGCCGCTCAAGGCTATGGAGAGCCACATCGGCAACCTCACGGGACACTCGAAAGACGCCGCGTCCGACTACCGCCGCTACTGCGCCGGCTGTCATGGCGAGTTGGGCGACGGCCAGGGAGAAAACACCGTCTGGCTCGACCCCAAGCCGCGCGACTTCACCATGGCCACCTTCAAGTGCCGCTCCACTCCTACCGGCACTCTGCCGACGGATGAAGATTTGTTCAACACCATTGGCCGCGGTCTAACCAACTCCAACATGCCGATCTGGAATACTTTCACCCGGCAGCAGCGCGCCGATCTGGTGGCCTACATCAAGACCTTCTCGCCGCGTTGGGAGAAAGAGAAGCCGGGAGACCCCATCAAGATTCCAGCCGAGCCCGCAGTCACCATGGAAAGCATTTCTCACGGCAAATATTTGTTCACCAAGCTGGAATGCTGGAAATGCCACGGCCCGCAAGGGAAAGGTGACGGTCCTTCGGCGGCGACCCTGACCGACAGCAAGGACAATCCCATTCGACCGTACAACTTCGCGGCCGGCAAGGACGATTCGCGCTTCAAGTGCGGATCGACCAACGAAGATATCTACAAGATATTCATCACCGGGGTGGACGGGACGCCGATGCCCTCGTTCGGGGATGTGATCCAGCCCAACGACGCCTGGGATCTGGTTCACTTCCTGCGCACTTTGCAGGTCAATCGGCATGGCAAAGAAAATGAGATCCTGAAAGCTGCGGGCTGGAAGATTCCAACCTACGTAGAGAAACAAAGCAGCACCAACCCGGCGCCGGCCAACCAAACCACCGGCGGGGGCAACTAGAAAACCGAATTTTCTCTGTCAGGAGGCAAGAATGCGTGCGCAACGGATGTGGTTAGCACTACTAGCACCGCTGGTAATTCCCGCCCTGATGTTTGGTGGCACGATCAGCGGCAAAGTGACGTACACCGGGACACCAGCCAAACAGAAGCCGATCGATATGGGGAAGGAGCCGAGCTGCGCCAAGCAGCATGCGACTGCAGTCACGACCGAGACGGTCGTAACCGGTCCGAACAATATTCTGGAGAATGTGGTGGTCTATGTCTCGGCTGGCGCCGATGATGCCAACGCGCCCGCCCAGGCCGTAACTTTCACCCAGAAGGGTTGCCAGTACCTGCCTCACGTTCTCGCCATGCATACCGGCCAGGAACTCGACGTGCTGAACGCGGACCAGACTTCGCACAACATTCACCCGCTGGCCAAGGTAAACCGCGAGTGGAATAAGTCGCAGCCGCCGGGTTCCCCACCGATCAAAGACAAGTGGGATCAGCCGGAGTTTGTCGAGGTCAAGTGCAACATCCATCCCTGGATGCACGGCTGGTTCGCGGTGATGAAGACCAACCACTACTCGGTCACCGGAGACAATGGGTCGTTCTCTCTGCCCAATCTGCCCCCGGGAAAGTACACGATTACGGCCTGGCATGAGTCCTACGGAACGAAGACTGCCGACGTGACCATCACTGGCACCGAGACCAAAACGATCGACTTCTCCTTCACGGCGAAGCCCTACTAACACCGCCTGGCGGCGGCCAGCTCACAGACTGGCCGCCGATCCAGGACCGGGCCAACCGGGCGAAATGCGAGGCAGCCATGGGTAAGCTATTCGCAGTGATTCTGGTCGTGATTGCGCTGTTGTCGGCGATTCCCATCATCACTCACACCTGGTACGGCTCGGGGATTTCCCTGGCTCCGCCCGAAGACGTCTCCACCCACGGCTACCAGATCGACAAGCAACTGGACGAAACCATGATTGAGGCAGGACTTTCCTTCCTCGGAGCACAGTTCGTCCTCGCCTTTTTTGTATGGCAGTTCGCCGGCCGCACCCAGGGCCCGCTCAAGAGTTTCCCCGGTGGCGCGAAAGGGCTGGTGATTGCGGCATTTGTCCTCGTGGGCACCGAGATTCTGGCGCTGGGTCTGCTGGGAACCAAAGCCTGGGCCGCGGTTTACTTCCAACAGGCTTCGGCAGATGCCTTGCCCGTACAAGTGCAGGCGGGACAGTTCGCCTTTTACTTCCGTTATCCCGGACCGGATGGCAAGTTTGGCGGGCTTCACCCGGAGAAGATTGATGAAGGCAACTCGAACTTTTTTGGCCTCGATCCGGAGAACGACGTAGCCTCGCGGGACGATATCGTGGTCGCCGGCCTGACCATTCCCGTCAACCGCGAAATTCATCTCATGATGCACGCCAAGGATGTGGGCCACTCGTTCTACGTTCCTGCGTTGCGCATTCAGCAGGATTTTGTTCCCGGGCTGGATCTCAATCTGCATTTCACCGCGACCAAGATCGGCAAGTACGAAGTGGTTTGCACGCAGCTTTGTGGCCTGGGTCACTACAACATGAAGGCATACGTGGAAGTTCTGTCCCAGGACGATTTTGACAAGTGGTTGAAGGCACAGTCTCAGTAGCCAGAGAATCGGGCACCTTATAGTTGCACTGTTCCAGCCGGCCCGCCGGGAATTTAAGGTAGCCGGCCAAGTGTTTAACTCTCCCTGCACGAGGTGAGCACAAATGTCAGAGGCATCGGCACACGCGGCACATCACGCTCCGCCGCAAGGTTTTATCCGCCAGCACGTTTTCAGCCTCGACCACAAGGTCATTGGCAAGCAGTACTACGCTTTGGGCCTGGTCGCGGTTCTGATCGGCATGGTGCTTTCGTGGCTGATGCGCCTTCACCTGGTCTGGCCGAACGCACCCATTCCTGGGCTGCAGTGGCTCTCTAAGACGGGAGCCCCTGGCGGCGTGATGACACCGGAGTACTATCTCTCGCTCATGACGATGCACGGCACCCTGATGGTGTTTTTTGTGCTGACCAACGCGCCCTTCGCGGCCTTCGGCAACTACTTCCTGCCCATCCAGATTGGCGCGGAAGACATGGCCTTCCCCCGCTTCAACATGATGTCGTTCTGGACGACGTTCATCGCATTCTGCATTCTGGTCGCGGCCTTCTTCGTGCCCGATGGACCGCCGCTCGCTGGCTGGACCGCTTACGCGCCGCTGAGCGCAGTAGGGAAGGACTCCGGGCCGGGCCAAGGCCTCGGGCAAACTCTGTGGGGACTTTCCATTTTCGTCTTCTGCATTGCGTCGCTGCTGGGCTCACTCAACTTCATTGCTACCACCCTCGACCTCCGTACCAAAGGCATGACCTTGTCGCGGATGCCCATCTGTACGTGGGCGTGGTTCATCACCTCCTGCATCGCCCTGCTGGCCTTTGCGGTGTTGCTGCCAGCGTGCCTGCTGCTGATCCTGGACCGCGTGGCCGGAACCAGTTTCTTCATTCCATCCGGCTTGAATATCAGCGACCACCTGCAACCGCATCAGGGCGGTTCGCCGCTCCTGTGGCAACATCTGTTCTGGTTCTTCGGACACCCCGAGGTCTACATCGCGATTTTGCCCGCCATGGGCATCGTCTCTCACATCCTGATCAACAGCATGCGCAAGCCGCTGCTCAGCCACAAGACCGTCATCTACTGCATGATGTCGATCGGCTTCCTCAGCTACATGGTCTGGGGACACCACATGTTCCTGAGCGGCATGAATCCGTTCTCGGCGCTCGTGTTTTCCTTCCCCACGCTCATGATCACGATCCCGGCCACCATCCTGACCCTGATCTGGCTGGGCAGCCTCTATGGCTCGAAGCTGCGCATCACGGCTGCATCTCTGTTTGCGCTGGGCTTCATCTCCATGTTCGTCAGCGGCGGCGTCAGCGGCTTTTTCCTGGCACAGCCGTCAATCGACATCTACCTGCACGCCACCTACTTCGTGGTGGGCCACTTCCACATGGTGATGGGCGTGGCAGCGATCTTCGGAATCTTTGCCGGAACCTACTTCTGGTTCCCCAAGATGACCGGGCGCATGATGAACGAGAGCCTGGGCAAGCTGCATTTCTGGTTTACGTTCATCGGCACTTACTGCATTTTCATGCCGTTCCACTACCTGGGCCTGGCCGGCAACGTTCGCCGCTACTCGGCGTTCGTGGATGACTATTTGATTCCGCTCATTCCCGTCCATAAGTTCATCACCATCGCCGCTCTTTGCACGGGCGCGGCCCAGCTGATCTTTTTGTTCAACCTGATTTACAGCCGATTCAAGGGAGCGCCCGCGACCGCGAATCCCTGGGAATGCACATCGCTGGAGTGGTCTACGCCATCTTCGCCACCGCCGTTCGATAATTTCGGCGGCAAGCATCCGGTCGTATATCACGATCCTTACCAGTACGGCGTGAAGAGCTCCACCGGCGACTACTTGATGCAGGACTCGCCGGAGCAAGCTGGAGCGTAAGAAGACGTAAAGAAAACAGGAGTACCCCATCGTATGGCAACGACAGTGCAACCACCGCCGGCTGAAACCGAACAAGAAGAAATACGCAATAGCGACGGAGGCGGCGGCTTCAAGAATCTGGTTCCGGCGGAAGGTAACCTGCGGGCGGTGCAAGATCGTCCCGGCGAGCCCACGCGGACCGGAATCTGGGTAGCCCTGTCGGCCATCGCGATGTGTTTCGCCGCCCTCACCAGCGCTTTGTACGTGCGCGAGGGAGCAGCTACCGACTGGCATCACATCGCGCTGCCTCCGATCCTGTATTTCAATACGCTGGCACTGGTCGCCAGCAGCGTGACTCTGGAATTTGCCCGCCGGCGGGTGTCCGACTACATGCGCGGGCGCGAGAGCAACCGCTCGAGCAGCATGCTGTGGCTGAACGGAACCCTGTTGTTGGGGCTTTTGTTCGTCGTGGGCCAGTACTTGGCCTGGATGAAGCTCCGCGCAGAGGGCCTTTACTTGCCGACGAATCCCAACAGTTCTTTCTTCTACGTATTGACCGCGGTGCACGCCGTGCATGTGCTGGGAGGCTTGGGAGGATTGACGCGGGTCATGGTGATCTTCCGCTCGCCTCGCTATTCATTACGGCGCAGCACACTGGATGCGACCTCTTACTACTGGCATTTCATGGGAATTCTGTGGCTGTACTTGCTGTTCATTCTTTGGACGAAGCTCTAGCGGCATCAACGGAGGCATCGTGAGCGAAGCCAATCTGACCATGGGAGCGCACGGGACGGCGGTGATGGAGGAGCGCCCGTTTGCCATTCCCTCGAAGAAGCTGGTGATGTGGCTGTTCATCATCTCGGATGCTTGCACCTTCGGCGCCATGCTGTTCGCTTACGGGTATATAAAGAACGCCGCAGCGGACTGGCCGCACCCGTTCGAAACCGCGAGCATCATGAACGCGCTGTTGATGACCTTCATTCTCGTCACCAGCAGCCTGACCATGCTGATCGCCACCCGCGCCGCGAAGTCGGGGGACAAGGCAAAGGGTCTGCGCTTTACCTACATCACGGTGGTGCTCGGCTTGGCTTTCGCCGGCCTGCACCTGAAAGAGTGGTTCGGCTTAATCGGCCAGGGCGTTCGCATGTTCCAGAATCCCTGGGGGGCGCCCATGTTCGGGGCGACCTTTTTCAGCGTGACCGGACTGCACCTGGCGCACGTGGTCAGCGGCGCGATTGCGTTGACGGTCGTCGCTCTGGGCTATAACCGCGGCCGCTACAACGCCGACGACATCGAGATCTGGTCGCTGTACTGGCACTTCGTAGATTTGGTCTGGATGTTCGTCGTTCCGATGGTTTACCTGATGAACGTGAAGTAGCCGGAGAGAAAACTATGGACTCAACCGATGGAAGCATGAAAACCGACCTGGTGGTCTACGTGGCGATTCTGGTTTTGGCCTGCATCCAGGTTTTCGTTTTGAAAGGAAATCTGGTGGCGATGCTGTTGGTAGCAGTGATTCAGGCCTTTCTTGCCGTGGGTTTCTTCATGCACCTGTTCTCCGAGAAGCGCAGTCTGCTGCTGGCCCTGATCCCGGCAACGGTGTTTGTCTTGATGATGATGAACATGATCTGGAGCGATAGTTTCCGGCTGATTCACATGCGGGCGTTTCCAAAGTAGAGGAGTAAAACGTGCATTATTCGTCAGTTTTACGGCTCTCCACGCGTGCCAAGGCGGCGCTGGCCGGCGCGACGGTGCTGGCTTTGAACGTTGCCGGCTATGCTCAGAGCTGCGCGCTCTGCTACACCCAAGCCGGCGGGGCGGGACAGCGATTCATCCAGGGACTGCGCACGGGAATCCTGGTGCTGATCGTTCCACCAATGTTCATGTCGGTGGGAATCACCTGGCTGGCGTACAGCAAACGGAACAAGACCAACGATCGTGATTCCGGCCACGATTCGGATAACGAGTGGTAGCTCTTGAGGGCGTCTACTTCTTGTAGATCACGCCGCCCTTCATCACGAACGAAACATTCTGTAACGTTCCGAGGTCTTGCAGTGGGTCACCTGTCACGGCGATGATATCGGCCAGATAGCCCGGTTCCAACTGACCAATCTGCCCTTCCCAACCCAGGAGTTTTGCTCCGTTCAGCAGATCCGCCTGCAGCACGGCAAGCGGGGCCATGCCGTATTGCGCCATCAGCACAAATTCGCGCGCCTGCGTGCCGTGAGGGAAAGGACCGACGTCCGAGCCCAAGGCCATCGGCACTCCCGCCGCAACCTGTCTGCGGAAGTCCTGCACCTTCAAGTCGAGCATCTGATGCTCGCGCGCGGCCTGCGCGGGCGTAGCGGCGTGGTCAGCAAAATACTCGAAGATGGTGAAGGTGGGTACGGCAAAGATCTGTTTTTCGCGCATGAGGCGTATGGTCTCGTCGCCGAGTTGGTTGGCATGATCGATGGATACGACGCCAGCTTGCGCCGCAAACAGCGTCCCGGGTTCGCCCGTAGCGTGGACGGCGACGCGGCGCCCCAGGCGCGCCGCCTCCTGCACCGCGACGGCGAGATCTGCTTCCGTGTACTGGTAAACCGTTGCGAGCTTTCCCTCGCGCACTTTATCGGGGCCAGTCTCGTAAATCTTGACAAAGTCCGCGCCCTCCTTGAATTGCTGGCGCATGACTGCCACCAGCTCGGCGGCATTGTTCGCGTAATCGGCATTGGGTAGCACGCGCTGGGCCGGGTTGTAGCCGATGGCGTCTTCGTGTCCGCCCAGGATGTTGATGGCGTTGCCGCTGATGCGCAGGCGGGGCCCCGGAATGCGCCCTTCATCGATCGCGTCGCGGACGGCGGTATCGGCTGAGCCGGCGCCTTCGGTTCCCATGTCGCGCTCGGCGGTGAAGCCCGCCATCAGGTCGTCGCGCGCGGCCAGAGTCGCTGTGATCGTGCGCTGCGGCACCGATTCCTGCACGGTTTGCAGATCCTCAGCGCCCGGATGCAAGAACAGATGTATATGGGCGTCGATCAGCCCCGGCAGCAAGGTGCGATCTCCGAGATCGATGACCTCGGCACCTGCCGGATGCTTGACCGACTGGCCGACCTCGACGATCCGGTCGCCCTGGACAAGCACTTCACCGGGTTTCACCACGCGTCCGTTCTTGACGTCGAGCAAGCGCGCAGCGTGGAGCACAAAAGCGTGCGCTGGGGCTGGCGGCGTTTGCTCCGCCGCAAGCAGGAAGAAGCCTGAAAACAGAACTACGAGAAGCACCACCGAGAGGGAACGCAGTCTGGTCATATTCGTCGGACGCGATGGTACCATCTTGATTCCCCACGTGCCAGCAGACGGGCCGCAGAGAAATGTCCCCCACTCCACCCCCGGTATCTACGCCGGAGGGGAGTGATTGGAATCACACCCAGGGGTGCGCCACGTCGCCCCGCGTCCGAGGTAGTTGGGCCATGCTAAACCTTACGTTATGGACGAATTCGCAATCCTCACAAACCGGAAACGGTCCGTGATCGCTCTGGCGCACTCGGTGGTATTCCTCGGGATTGCGTTGCACGGTTTCGCATCTCCCAAAGCAGCAGTGTCGCTGCACGGTCCGAGCGTTGCCCTGGGACTGCTGACGGTTTGCACCTACGTTACGGTGACCTCCATCCTCGCGTGGCTGGTAACAATTTCGCGTTGCGTTCGAGAGCGTATCTATTTCAGCCTATGTGCCAGCAGTGCAACTTTCGGCCTTCTCCGCACGCTGTTTGGGGACGCGGCACTCCCAGCCGCCCAGTACCTGCGCGTTACGATGCTGAGCTGCGCCGTGCTCATGGGTGCGTGGATATTACGGTCTTTCTCGCCAGAACCACTTCCCGACTGAATCTCGACCAACACCCTCTGTGGAGAAACTTGCTTCCGAAGAGCAGTAGGTTTATACATTGCTATGCATAGTATAGTGTGTTACGATGCTATTGATGATGGGCAGGGTGTACGACGGCCGTTGGGAAGCACAGCTACGCAAGGGCTGTCTCGACTTGGCAATTCTGGCTGCGCTCTGGGATAAGCGGCTCTACGGCCTGGAGATCTTGAAATATCTGCAGGAAAAAGCCGGGCTGGAAATCGTGGAGGGAACCCTTTATCCCATCCTCATGCGACTGAAACAAGAAGCCTTGCTGGAGAGTACGTGGGTATCGGAAGCGGCGCATCCCCGAAAGTATTATTGGCTCACAAAAGCCGGCCGGCAGCGGACCCTGGAGATGACGGAGACCTGGGAAGAATTCGGGCAAGGCATTTCTCGGCTTCTGGCTTCGGTAAAGGAGAAGCATCGATGATTACCGCGCGCGAGGATTTTGGTGACTTGATCAGCAACTACCTGGCAAGGGTCAAGGCCGGGCTCAAAGGAATCGATGACGGTCAACAGCAAGAGATTCTGGCCGAGATTCGCAGCCATCTGACGGATCGAATCGAGCAATTGAAACAGCAGGGTTCCGGAAGCCCGACGGAGGATGCGCTTACAGCCATGGGTGACCCGGAAGAACTTTCCTTGCAATTCATCTCGGCAGCTGTTGTGCGAGCTGCCCGTAGTAACTTCCCGTGGGTGTTGCTGCGGGCCGCCTCACGTCTGGTGTTTACCGGACTCCGGGGCACGCTGGTGTTCTTAGCCGGTCTGTTCGGATACTTGACTGCGATCGCCTTCGTGGGTGTAGCGGTGGCGAAGCTGATTGTACCTGCACGGGTTGGTTTCTGGGTCGGACCTCACACCCTGGTTTGGGGATATCCGGCACATACTCCGGGAATTCATGAAGTGGCGGGCCACTCGTTTGCTTACATCTCAATCATTCTTGCCTTCTTGTTCGCAAGTGGGACCACGCTGCTATTGAAGCAGTTGCTGCGATCTCCGAGGGCGGGCAAGAAAGCCCTTCCTCGGGGCTCCGGACTAAGTCTGATCGGTGTTGGTTTGGGGTGAAGCTGCCCAGTATTCTGCACCGCCCCGATAAAAGAAGAAACCGTCCGGAACGAAGTCCCGGACGGTTGTGCTTGATGTCGGCGAGGTGTGTTCCCGGCTGCCGGCACTAGGAGAGGAAGAACTCCTTGGTCAATTCAGCCCAGTCCTGATCCGGCATGTGTTCGGTGAGATCGTCCACAGCCACGCCGCCGTCCTGCGCCAGCGCTCCCGCCATCGCGGGCATTCTGTTGCGCAAGCGGAGTGCAGACTCTTCGGTCCACCAGCGGGCCAGCGCGCCGCCGAGCAGGTTGCGGAAGTTGGTCTTCGAATCGGGCGACTGCACCGCGATCAACCAGCCTTCGCCGTAAGGATCTGTCCGCGCCAGTTCGGGATTGTTCAGCACGGCTTCGTTGATATCGCTGATCGTGCCTTCAATCGGCGAAACCATGTCCACGGATTTGCCATCGCGGAAGATCGTCCACAGTTTTTGTCCTTGCCGGATCCAGCGTCCCCGCTGCGGCAGGGCGATGCGCTCGATCTTGCCCACCAACTTACTGGCGAAATCATCCATGCCCACGCGCACCCGGTCAGGACTCTCGCTCAAAGCCCAGGTGTGTCCCGGGTGATAGCGAAGATTCGTAGGAACCTGGAATCCGGCAACGAGTGCAGGAACTGCACGGGGCGCCGCTTCATGTTTCGCCACCTGCAGCGCGGGCTGTTTCACAGCGTGTTTTTGTGCGTGGACGTAATCAATGAGCAGGAAGATTGCGAACGTCATGAGAACCAGAATGACTGTCATAACTCACCTCGCCGGAGGGCCTTTTTCTGGGCCACTCGCTGCCTTCTGTAAGGCAACTGGCTCTCCAATCGCGGGATGACACCGGGCCTGCTCCCGGAACCACTTGCATCTCCTACGTTATCAATGTGGTAGCGGGCGTGACTTTTTCGGCGGCAGATTTGACGGGAGCGATGCGACCGGCCCTTTCGATGAAGATCACCACAGGCCGGTTGCTCGGGTTCAAACACTTGAATGCAGTCCTCCGGGGCAACTACATGCCCAACAACTACTTACGGACAGCACTCGGCGGTGATGCGCTCTGCAACGGCACTGATGTGGAATGCAACGCTGGCGAGATCCTCCCTGCGGTGCGCTGGCGTATTGATCACCATCACGGCGAAAGGTGATGGTAGTCACGGATGAGAATCTCCCCATGTTGAACCATAGAACTGTCTGAAGCTGCTGAGTTTCTCGACAGCCTCTCTCTGACGAGGTGGGCAGCTTGTGTTCCGAGGTCCAACTGCGTTCGGTCTCCCCAACTAAGCCTGGTCCCTACATTTTTCTTGGATGCGCCTATGAAAACTTTCGCCCGATCCTGAGGGCGGAAGCGTTGGCGTGCGGAGAAATCATTCATGAGCAAAGCACTTTTATACGATTCCACGATGTGTATCGGTTGCAAGCAGTGTGAAAGCGCCTGTGCACAGCAGAACCATCTGCCATACGACGACAAGGTGGCGGCGGAGTCGGTGCAATCGGACCATAAGTACACAGTCGTCATGACGAAGGACGACAAGTTCATGCGCCGGCTGTGCATGCACTGCGAGCACCCCGCGTGCGCTTCGGCTTGTCCGGTTGGAGCCTTCGACAAGACCAAAGAGGGGCCAGTCGTATACGACGTTTGGAAGTGTATCGGCTGCCGCTATTGCATGGTGGCCTGCGCGTTCACCCAGCCAAAGTACGAATGGGGATCGCTGAATCCGCGAGTCCGCAAATGCATTATGTGCCCGGACCGCGTGGTTGCCGGCAAGCAGACCGCATGCGCTGAGATCTGTCCCACCGGCGCCACTAAATTTGGCGACCGCGACGACCTTATCAAGGAAGCGCAGGATCGTATTCGCCAAAATCCAACGACCTATCTGCCCCGCATATACGGCCTCAACGAAGTCGGGGGAACATCGGTCTTCATTCTTTCCAGCATGAAAGTGGAAGAGTATGGCTACCCAGCGTCCGAAAAAATCGGCAATACTCCGATGCCGGAATATACCGGGCGAGTGATGTCGTGGATCCCAGACTTTATCCCGGCGTGGTCGTTAGTGTTGGGGGGGATTTATTGGATTTCGCATCGCCGCGAAGAAGTAGCTGCCGCGGAAGCGGCGGAAAAAAAGAACGGGAGCGAGCGATGAAGATCAAGCTGACTTTCTGGAGAGTTGTGTTCCTTGTCATCATGGGCCTGGGCCTGTACTCCTCATTTATTCGCTATTTTCGGGGCTTGGGTGCGGTTTCCAACATGAGTGACCAGTTCCCCTGGGGCCTCTGGATCGGCTTCGATTGTCTGTGCGGGGTCATGCTGGCAGCGGGCGGCTTCTGCATCGTCGGTGCCGTCTACTTGTTCAACGTTGAGCGCCTGCACAGCGTTGTGCGACCTGCGGTTTTGACAGCGTTCCTCGGCTACATACTCTTCATCGTTGGACTGTTGTTTGACCTCGGTCGTCCCTGGTACATCTGGCATCAGCTCATCTACATGAACCCGCACTCGGTCATGTTCGAGGTGGGCATGTGTGTCATGACCTATACCACTGTCCTCTTCTTCGAATTCCTTCCCAACGTATTCGAGCGGTTCAATCTGAGGGCGCCAATCAAGTGGATTCACAAAATTTACCCGGCACTGATCGTTTTGGGCATCCTGCTCTCCACCCTGCACCAGAGTTCCCTCGGAGCCCTCTATTTGATCATGCCGAGCAAGCTGCATCCGTTCTGGTACACGCCGGCGCTGCCGTTCCTGTTCTTTGGCTCGGCGATCGCGGTCGGGCTCGCGATGACGATCTTCGAGTCCACGCAGAGCGCGAAGGCCTTCGGCCGTCACCTTGAACTTCCGGTTCTCGTCACCCTGGGCGGCGCCTTGCTGGTTGCTCTCTGGGTGAATGCCCTGCTGCGCTTCGAGGACTACTTCCATCGCGGCCTCCTTCGACAGATCATGAAGCCGAGCTACGAAGCGTACTTCTTATGGCTTGAACTGACGCTGACATTCCTGATTCCCATAACGATGCTCAGCTTCAAGAAAGTCAGGCTATCGCCACCGCTCCTGTATCTTGCCTCCATCTCGACCGTGCTCGGATTCATCACCAACCGGCTCAACATTGCTCTCATCGGCTTTGAGACGTATGCCGGGCATCACTACCTCCCGAAATGGACGGAATTCTCCATCACCCTGATGATCATCGCGATGGGTTTCGCGCTTTTCGGAGCGGCGGTGAAGTATCTGCCGATCTTTCCCAAAGAGAAGCAGGCAGCGGATCGGCCTCGCCGAATAGAGGCCGAGCCTTTGGTTGGCACAGGGGTGTTAACTCATGCCGGAGACTGACCCAACCCGTCGCCGTTGGTTGCGACTGGGGCTCGGCCTCAGCGCCAAGCTGAACTTGCTGTTGCTGGGCGGGATGGTGGTGATCTTCGGCCTGTTGGGATATCTCAACATTCGGCTCCATCGTCAGCATCTGGAGCAGGCCACGCTGCTCAGCGCCGAGCGCGTCAGTGATGTCATCAAAAGCAGCACCACCGACTACATGCTGCGCAATGACCGCGAAGGTCTTTACCACTCCATCCAGACCATGGCCTCCGAGCCGGGCATGGTGAAGATGCGCATCTTCGACCAGGAAGGCCGCATCACCTATACCACCGACCCCGGGGAGGCCAACCATGCGGTCGATAAAAAGGCAGAGGCTTGCTACGGCTGCCACTCCCAGTCGCAGCCGCTGACTCTATTGAACCGCCCCGATCGCTTTCGCATCTACCGCAATGCGGCCGGAGTCCGCGTGTTGGGCATCATTACTCCCACCGAGAACCGGCCATCATGCTCCAACGCCGCCTGCCACGCTCATCCTGCGGAACAGAAGATACTCGGGGTGCTCGACACCAACCTCTCGCTGGCTAAGACGGATGCGCAGTTGGTGGAAAGCAGCCGGCGAATGGCTGCCTACACGGCCTTCGCGCTGCTTTTGATCGGGGTCATAAGCTGGTTTTTCGTGTGGCGCGTGGTCGGTGTCCCGCTGAAAGCATTAGAACGAGGCACCGAGCACGTAGCAGACGGCGACTTGGGCTACCAGATCCCCGCCCAATCGAACGACGAAATCGGAGACCTGGCCGGTTCGTTCAACCGGATGAGCTCGGAACTGCGCTCCGCGCACCAGGAAAATCTCGCCTGGACGCGGACGCTGGAGGATCGCGTCGAACAAAAAACTCGCGAACTTAAGCGTGCCCATGAGCACGCATTGCACAACGAGAAGATGGCGTCCATCGGCAAAATGGCCGCCGTCCTGGCCCATGAGATCAACAACCCGCTCTCTGGCATTCTCACCTATTCCAAGCTGCTACGACGATGGCTGGACCGCGATGATGATGGGCGCAGCCACCACCAGGAAATCTGTGATTCTCTGGATTTGATTGCTTCCGAGAGCCGCCGCTGCGGCGACCTCGTTAAGAACCTGCTCACTCTTTCCCGCGAGACACCTCTCAACCTGCAGATGACGGACCTGAACCAGGTTGTGCAGCGCAGTGTGCATCTGGTGCAGCATCAGCTTGATCTCGCCGGAGTCCAGCTGCAGCTTGACCTTGACCAGGCGCTGCCTCCAGTGCAGTGCGATGCCTCACAAATCGAGCAAGTACTGCTGGCGCTTCTGGTCAACGCCATGCAGGCCATGCCGCAGGCGGGAGGCAACATTTGGCTTGCAACCAGTTCCAGCGAGCAGGACCACAAGGTCTGCATCACGGTACGGGACGATGGACCTGGAATCTCCGCCGAGATTCTGCCGCGCATTTTCGAGCCCTTTCTCACCACCAAAGAAAGCGGCGTGGGCCTGGGGCTCGCCATCAGCCGCAGCATTCTGGAACGCCACGGCGGCAGCATCGAGGCGCAATCCGATGCCGGCCGCGGCACCACATTCACATTGACTCTGCCCGGGGAGCCGGAGGCGCAAGCCTTCGTCTCGCCCGGAGAAGCTGTTGCCAGCACCGGGAGGTGATGGACGTGGAAGCATCAGGCAAACTGTTAATCGTTGACGACGAACTCAGCGTGCGCGACTCACTTGGGAAATGGTTTCGCGAAGAAGGCTATGAAATCGGGACCGCGGAAAGTGCCAGCGAGGCTCTGACCCGCATGGCCGAATCGCATTGGGATGTTGCGCTGCTCGACATCAAGATGCGCGGAACCGACGGCATCGAACTGCAGCGCCGCCTCCACGAGTTGGATCCCGACCTCATCGTCATCATGATGACCGGCTACGCATCGGTCGAGACCGCCGTGACCGCGTTGAAGAACGGGGCTTACGATTACGTCAGCAAGCCCCTCGATCCGGACGAGATTGCGCACCTCGTCAAGAAAGCCCTGGCGCATCGCCGTGCCGAGCGGGAAAACGTGCGCCTTCGGGAAACCGTTTCCGAAGTAACGCGGCCGGGTGAACTAGTGGGCCAAAGCCCCGCCATCCGCAAGGTGTTCGAAGCCATCGAGACCGTGGGCCCCACCGATGCTACCGTTCTCATCACCGGTGAAAGCGGTACTGGCAAAGAGCTTGTGGCTCGTGCCATTCACGCTACCAGCATGCGCCGTTTCCATCCCCTAGTGGTCATCCACTGTGGCGCACTCACCGAAACGCTTTTGGAGAGCGAGCTCTTCGGTCATGAGAAGGGCGCTTTCACCGGGGCGCAATACCGCAAGAAAGGCAAGTTCGAAATCGCCGAAGGCGGCACTGTGTTTCTCGATGAGATCGGCGACATCACTCTGAAAACGCAGACCGACTTGCTGCGCGTCCTGCAGGAGCGTGAAATCAGTCGGGTGGGCGGTAATCAGATCGTCAAGGTGGACTTCCGTTGCATCGCCGCCACCAATAGGAACCTGGAAACGCTGATTGAGGACGGCAAGTTCCGGCCCGACCTCTTCTACCGGCTCAATGTCTTTCACCTCGAGCTTCCGCCGCTTCGCGAACGCCGGGAAGACATCCCTTTACTGGCGGAGCACTTTGTTCACAAATTCGCACTCGCGATGAACCGCCAAATCACGCGGGTTTCTCCCGAGGCCATGAGCCTGTTGCAGGCGCAGCCGTGGGCGGGCAACGTTCGCGAACTGGAGAATGCGGTGGAACGGGCCATGGTAGTAGCCCAGGAGCCAGAATTGCGCGAACAGGACTTTATTTTCAAGCCTCAGTCGGTCCCCACTGCGGCCGACAGGACTCTGGAAGAAATTGAACGCGCTCACATCTTACGTGTATTGGACGAGTGCGGGGGTAATCAGAGCCACGCCGCTGACGTTCTCGACATCGATCGCGTAACGCTCCATCACAAGCTCAAGAAATACGGCTGGACACGCACTCCGGTTGAAACTCGATGAAGCTGGTGCAACTGTTGCCGATCGGCGAGGTGGACGAAGCACTCTTGTGGGTGCTGCAGGCTGCAATTCCTCACTGTTTCCAGGTCTCGTGTGAGATTCTTCCTGTGGCTTTTGATGTGGCGCAAGCCTATCATCCCGAGCGCCAGCAATATCATTCCTCGGAGATTCTGCAGCGCATGCAGTGTTTGGCCGGCACCAACGGCTGGCGCTTGCTGGGCGTTTCCGGCGTCGACCTCTACATTCCGATTCTCAAGTACGTCTTCGGCGAAGCCCAGGTGGGCGGGCCGTGTGCCGTAATCTCCTACTACCGCCTGCGCCAGGAGTTTTACGGTCTCGACCCGGACCAAGAACTGCTTCGCCAGCGCTTGCTGAAGGAAGCGGTACATGAACTGGGCCATACATTCGGGTTGCGCCATTGCCAGGACTATCGCTGCGCCATGGCCTCCGCCCACGCCGTAGAGTGGATCGACATTCGGGAAGGCGTGCTGTGTGAGATTTGCCGGTCGCAGGCGTCGTGGAATTGCGGTGACTCGCGGGATTCGCTCAATCTAGCGCAGCCGTAATCGGGACGGTTCAGCAACTGGCCTCATTCACCCCTCAATTCATCAGCCAACGCCGCTTCCACGCGCTTCTGGTGTTCCGCAGTGAGCTTCTTCCGGTTCGAAGTTAGATAGAAAGCGTCAATGGCCATCTGCCCTTCGGTGTCAATCAGCGCGATTTCAATGTTGCATTCTTCCTCGGACAAGCAAGAACTGATGCGATGCAACAACCGGGGCCGATCCTGCGTGATCACCTCCAGCAGGGTGCTGCTCGAGGAGCAGGTATCGTCAAATTCTATCTTGGTCGCCACTTTCACTTTCGCAATCGCGCTCTTCTCGCTACGCTGCCGGTCGCGCAGCATGCGATCCAGATCGGCTTCGCCCAGCAGGACATCAATGATACTGACCTTGAATCGCTGCCATTCCGACAGATTCAGCTCGAGCGTACGGAACCGGTCGGTGAAATAGAGGGTGTCGACGACCGTTCCTGCCTGGTTCGAGAACGCGTTCGCCTTGACGATGTTCATTCCCCACGCGGCCAGCACTCCCGTCAGCTTCGCGAACAAAAATGGCCGGTCTTTCGTGACCAGATTCAATTCGTACCAGTGCCGCCCGCGTTTCAAATCAACCTGCACCGGCGGGTTGCCGAGTTGTTCCGCCATCTCCATATGACGCATGACTTCCTCGGCGGAATGTACGCGTAAATAACGCTGCGGAAATCCTTCCACGAAATCCTTGAACTTGGCGCCGGTGACGGGAGCCAGGCTGCGTAGCCGGGCAAGCTTCTCATCGTTGAAGTCAGCGTGAACCCGCTGGTCGGCATTGCGGTTCAGGTAGTTCGCCGAGGAAATGTAAAGCTGCCACACATTCTCCGCTTTCCATGGCGTCAGGGCCTCGGGATTCACCGCTTTAATGTCGGCATACGTAAGCAGGCACAGCATCTTGAGACGTTCTGGCGTTCCCACCTTCTCGGCGAACGCCGCCACCGTTTCGGGATTGAAAATATCCCGCCGCAGCACTGCCGACATTTCTAGATGGTTCGCGATCAGGAACTGCACCGTCGCGCGCTCCCTGGGATCCACGTCTAACCGGTCGAGGCAGCGGCTCGCGATTTCCAGGCTGGCTTCCACGTGATTGCTGGTGGGTACTCCCTTGCCCGTGTCATGCAATAGCAGCGCGAGGTAAAGCAGTTCAGGATCTTCCAGCTCCCCCAGAACCTCGGCATACCGCTTGTCCCATTCCGTTTGCGATTGCTTGAGCCGGTGCAAACTTTCGATGGCCAGAAACGAATGCTCGTCCACGGTAAAGCGATGATAAAAATCGCGCACCACCAGGGAATCGATCGGCTTCAACTCGGGCAGCAGAAGTGTAAGCAGACGAAGGGAATGCATGGCGCGCAGGGCCTCGGCCGCATGTGGCTGCAGAAGAGTTTCCTGCAGGTAGAGCCAGAGCTCCGCCCCACGCGGCGGAGTCGCGGCCAACGCGGGCAGCGCCTGCTCGATGCGGTATTCCGTGGTCGTGCTCAACTTCAGGCCGTGATGCGCCATGAAATGAAACATTCGCAGCAGCATCTCCGGGTCCTGCAGCGAAGACGGTTGCTGAAGAAAGATCAGGCCATCAACGACAGAAAAGTCCGCAGTCGACAAGCGCGAACGCCAGCTTTGGAACTGCCGGTAGAGCGAGGACCAGGCTTCGGGAATCTCCTCCAGCAACTGGGTCATGGTGCGCTGCACGGCGCGGGCGTGGCCGAAATAAATGCGCATCCAATCTGCGGCCGTCAGATCGGCCGATACCGAATCGGCGGAGAGAAGATGGAGCGGTTCGTTCGCCCCAATTCTCTTTGCGGCCGCTTCGTCCTGGGCTTCCCAGGTCAGCGTATTGTCGTCGCGTCCGTGGCGGAAGTGCAGGAAGCAGCGTGCCGCCATCAGGAATTCCAGCGCCGCCTCGAGCTGCTTGCGCACGGGAGCCCGCAACGAACTGGCATGCGGCCAGTCACGCAATTTATCCATGGCCGAGATCAGCGCCAGCCAGCAGGCCACGTTGTAGTCGCGCAGACCGCCTGGGGCCTCTTTGAGGTTGGGCTCGAGGTGGAACACCGTACTCCCGAATTTCGCATGCCGCTCGCGCGTCACCTCTGCCAGCCCTTGGAGAAGCGACTTCGCCTCCCGCATCACCAGCTTGGGAATCACTTTGTCGTGCAAACGCGTAAACAGCTCCTGATCGCCCGCCAAGAAGCGGCAATCAAGGAGGGAAATCGTGAACTCGGTGTTATTGGGATCGAAGCGATCGCACTCCGCCAGCGTGCGTGAAGCGGGACTCAACTTCAACTTGAGGTCCCACAGCTCCTGGGAGAAACGACGAACTGCATTCTTGTATTTCTCTTCGCTGCCGTTGTCGGCGCAAAGAAAGAGAAGATCAATGTCGGAATACGGGAAGAGCCAGCCTCGCCCGAAGCCTCCGATCGCCACCAAAGCGAAGTCCCGCGGTTCCTGCTCGTCTGGGGTAATCAGTTCTCCCCACAACCGCCTGAGAATGTCTTCGATCAGCCGGGTGCGATGCGCGACGGCGGCGCGACCGTTTCCCGTCGCCTCGAAGCCGCGCCGAATCCGCGCCGACTCCTCAGCCAGAGACTCGCGCAATTCCCCGATGATAGAAGATGCTGCCGTCATGACAATGGATCGGTCCTATTCGCACCGCATGCCATTGGGAGAGGGCTGGTGGCACGCTACTCTTGGATGTCCGCCGGTCGCATCCAGTGTTGAAATTTTTCCCCGCGACGCCTCTAACTCATGCTGTCGACCATGTAAGCTTGGCAATCAGCAGACCGCGGTCCTACAATGCGCCCTCACCACGCTCATCATTGCGGATACGAATCGCATCGTCCACCCGCGACAGAAAAATCTTGCCGTCGCCAATCTTGCCCGTGCGCGCCGCTCCGAGAATGGCCTGCACCGCTTTTTCCACCATCGAATCCGGCATCACTACTTCCAGCTTAGTCTTGGGAATCAGATCTACGCTGTACTCACGGCCGCGGTAGACTTCGGTGTGGCCCTTCTGGCGGCCGTGGCCACGCACCTCGATCACCGTCATGCCTTCGACGCCGACCTCCTGCAGCGCGCTCTTCACCGCTTCCAGCTTGGAGTTTTGGATAATTGCCTCAACCTTGGTCATGTTCTTCGCTCAGTTCCTTCTTTCCTCAGGCCGAAGCCTCCCAGTAGTATCCTTCCTCGCCGTGTTGCGACAAATCCAGGCCCTGGATTTCTTCTTCTTCCGTAACTCGCAAGCCGATGGTCATATCTACGACCTTTAAGATCACGAGCGTGCCCACGATCGCGAGCACCCACGAAATCAACACACCCACCAGCTGATTCACCAACTGGTGCGCATTCCCTTCGAGCAGGCCCGAGGCTAGCGTGTTCCCCTGTGCGTCCTTGAAAATCGGATTGATCGCACTCGACGCAAAGACGCCAGTCAGCAAAGCGCCAAGCGTCCCGCCCGCACCATGCACGCCGAATGCATCCAGCGAGTCGTCATAACCGAACACGGCCTTTACCTTCGCGACCATCAAATAACAGAAGATGCCGGCCACGAGACCAATCACCAAAGCCGGCATGGGCTTCACAAATCCCGACGCAGGCGTAATCGCCACCAGGCCAGCCACCGAACCGGAAATAGCGCCCAGGGTGCTTGGCTTTCCGTTGCGCAACCACTCCGCCCCCGCCCATCCGATAGCTGCAGCGGCGGCGGCAAAATGTGTCGCTACAAATGCGCTCGTCGCCAAACTCCCAGCCGCCAGCGCGCTGCCCGCATTGAATCCGAACCATCCCACCCACAGCAAGCACGCTCCAATAAAGCTCAGCACCACGCTGTGCGGCGGCATGGGCTCCTTGGGATATCCAACCCGCTTCCCCAGATAGAGCGCGCACACCAGCGCTGAAACTCCCGATGTAATGTGCACCACCGTTCCACCGGCAAAGTCGAGCGTGGGGAAACGCCCGCCCAGCGAGGCATTCAGCAGACCCCCTTTCCCCCACACCATGTGCGCCATCGGGTCATAGACCACAATCGACCACAAAATCATGAACACCAGCATCGCACTGAACTTCATACGCTCGGCAAACGCGCCCGCGATCAACCCCGGCGTAATGATGGCGAACATCAACTGGTAGACCATGAACGTCTGCAACGGAATGGTCGCGGCATAGTCGGCGTCCGGCGCCGCTCCCACACCTCGCAGAAACAGATTGTGCAACCCGCCAATGAAGCTGTTCCCCGACCCAAACGCCAGACTGAAGCTGAATAGACCCCACAACACGGTGATCACCGCCATCAGCGCGAAGCTCTGCATGGCGGTGCCGAGCACATTCTTCTTGCGCACCAGGCCGCCATAAAACAAGGCCAGGCCGGGACCGGTCATCATAAGGACCAGGGCGGCGCTAGTCAGCATCCATGCATTGTCCGCGGAGCTCTTGGCATCCGCGGTTTGTTGCTCCAGCTTGGCGAGGCGGGCGTTCGTGTCGGAGGGGCTTCCCGGGGTCGGCACAGCGGCGGTCTGCGCGCATAGAATCTGCGCCAAGAAAAGCATCAGGAAGGCGATGGCGAGCCTTTGAGTCAGCCGTTTCCCCATGAATAGTTTCCGCGCTCCCCCCGGACAGAGTCGTCCACGCACAATACAGGACGCGCTCACTCTATCGTCCGGCGCGCCTTCACGGAAATCGAAACTATTTATCGTTCCTATCAGGAATTGTTATCACAGGGCGTAAACACTGCTTCAGGCAGTGCGCGGGGACAGTTATTTGGCTGGTCCCTTCTCCTGTGGCGGCTCAGGAGGTCTCACGAATTTGGCGTCATCCACGGGAACATTCTGCTTCACGTCGCTCACCTGTATCGTGAACCTTCCACTGGAACGCGAGAGCGTCCAGCGGAGCGGAATCTTGACGCCGTCAACCTCGCGGTAGTCGGCGTAGTCGATCTGCGTAGGGAGACGGCCTAGCGGCGTCTCGCCGTAACGAATCAGGCGCAGCAGAAGCCCCGATTGCCCGTCAAAGTAGAGTTGCAACGGGGGCTTGCCTTCGCGCTTTCCAACGACAAGATAAGTGTCGCGATCGCCGATTTTCTCCTTTCCCTGCAGCTGCACTTCGCTGAACATTTGCTTCAGGTGCAGCGGGAAGTGAAGATCGGCGTCGATGGCCGCCCCATCGAGATCCGGTCCATGCATCTCGCGCAGCGGCCGCCCAGGAGCGCCCAGCCAGCCTTCGTGACCGTTGAAAGCCGTTATGTTGTCGCCGTCCGGCATGTGCGTAAATGAGACGCGTTTGTCCGGATCCTTCGAATAGACATCGATCGGGAATGATTTCCCGCCAAATTCAATTGTCCCTGTTTGCACGCGACTTGTGATTCTGTCGATGGCGGCAGCCCCGCCCGCGGTCTGCACATACTTGTCGAACAACTGATCCGCGGTTGGCCCGGGCGCTTTCTTGCCCTCAGGGGCCTCAGGTTTTTTCGCTTCGCCGATGCTTGCTTTCGGCTCATCGGCCACCACCATCGGCATCCCCACGGGATCCGGTCTTCCACGGTGGCACGAATAGCAGGTCACCTCACGATGTCCGTCGAAATTCTCCTTGTTGATGGAGAACGTCATCTCTATCATCTTGCGGGCGGTTTCCTTGGGCTTCTTGTCGTCTTTTTCGAACGCTCCTTCCACGTGGCAGAAATCACATTCCACGCCCAACGAAGCCGTGATGAACTGCATCGAAGGAATCACCTGATCGGCGGGAACGCCCTTCAGCACTTGAATGTTCTGAAACTGCTCCTCCGCCTTCTTCGGCGCCTCCGTCGGCGCCTGGGCTAAACCCGACTGGGCGCTCTCGCCGTTGATCACAAGCCCACAAACAACCAGGAGCACAAGCACCAAGACAGATGCCTGAGTCTTTCCCGTCATGGAATCTCCCTCGTTGGAATTTTGATGTTGACTCAGCAAATGAAGCAACGGTCGCTGCCAGGTTATGGCTGATTGCTATACACGTACTTTCCGGAGACTTCCGCCACTACGAACCTCCTGGGCAAGAGTCCGTCCACCTTTGCTTTTTGATGCGGCGGCACAAACAGAAATATGCGTCCGTTGCTCGCCCAGTCCTGCTGCAAGTCTGCGTCGGTCAAATAGATTCTAGGCGCATCCGGAAACGTCGAGCCGAACCACATGGAAGTCGTGCGGCCCTCCACCAGATCCACCCGCCGCTGCAAATAAAACAACAGCGACGAGCCAAACGCCTGATCTCCATAGATCATCACTTTGTCTTCCGGCCGGGCGCGCGCCGCGATCTCGCGCGCCAAATCTCGGGATGAAAGATACGGCCCAAACCGTACCAGAGCAATGTGCGCCGCCACCAAAAACACGGCCATGCCTGCCGCCAGCATCCACGTCGCCAGATAATGCCGCCGACGTAACCGGAAAATCAACGACAGCGCGGGCGCCAGCAGCAACGTTCCCGATGCCAGCGCCGCTGGAAGCCGCAGAGCCGCAAACGATGCATAGCTCAAATCCAGCATGTGCGAGGTCGAGAGCGTGTCCGTATCGATGTTGTGTTTGGCTAGTACAGTTCCAATGTCGGCCTCAAAGGGCAAGGTCCGCGACTGCCACAACCCTGCAATTAAAACTGCACTTCCGGCAATTCCGATCACAGCCAGGGCCGCCGCAGAAGACCGCAACCAGCCCACACGCACTCCCTTGCTGCATTCGGACGATTCGCATCGCGCCATTCCGTCGGCCAGCACCACGAGAAGCGGCAAGTATGCCGGAAACGTGTAGTACTCCTGGTTCGTTGAGATCGCGAAGAAAACTAAGATCACGCCCGCCAGAATCCAGCACATTAACCACGTGCGTGCGGCGAAGTCACTCCGCTGCTCACCGCTAATTGATTCATTTGCCTGTTCAGGGCGAAATCGTATGGCCTTTTGCTCCTCAATGGCGCTCCGTACGGCTGCCGGGAGGTAAAAGCTCCACGGAAACAGCCACACCAGGTGCAGCGCCCAATATAGCGTCGCCGGCAGTTTGTTGTAGTCGCGTGGATATCGCTTCCCCAGAAATCTCAAGAAATGTTCGTTGACGAAGTAAAACCAGAGGAAGCCGTGATGTCCCTCGCCCGCCGGATTGCGCAGCGCCGCCAGGATGTGCCAGGGCGCAGCGATCGCGATCAACAGAAGTGATCCCGAGAAGATCCGGAACTCTCGCCACCGTCTCCAATCCCCGGTAATCAGCAGAAACAAGAAAGCCGCCGCCCCAGGAAACGCCAGCGCGATCAACCCCTTGGTCAGCACACCCAGCGCCATCGCGGCGTAACCCGCGTACCATCTCCAAGCGGCTGCCTTCGGCTCCAGTGCGGTCACAAAAAAGTAGAGCGCCGCCGCGATCAGCAGACTCAGTAGCACATCGGGAATCAGAATGCGTGTAAACAGGAACACGCCGGCACAGGTGTAGACGAACAACGCAGCATAAATTCCGGCGCGCTCGCCGAATGCCCGCCGGGCCCAACAGAATCCAAGCACCCCGAGCAACATCACGGCCAGCGCCATCGGCAAGCGGGTGGCGAATTCGTTGACGCCAAAAATGTGATAACTGAGCGCGACCAGCCAGTAAGGCAGCGGCGCCTTCTCGAGATACCGCACGCCGTTCACATGCAGCGTGACGTAGTCTCCGCTGACAAACATCTCGCGTGCCGCTTCCGCGTGCGTGCTGTCGGCGTCGTCGAGTAGTGCCGGAGAGAATAGGGAACCGAAATAGACCGCGAGAAACACCAGTGCCAGCGCCCCATAAGATACGCCACGATGGGGCACGGGCTCGCGTTGCCTGACGTTTGTGGCAGAGACCAGAGTAGCGTTCAACGTAAGTGAACCTGATCCAGTCTGACAAAATTGCAGAGACCCGGCAACTAGCGTTGCCCCGATTCTTCGTTCTTTCCCACAGCTTCCCCGTCCCGGACAAAATACTGCCACTTGTCCATCCCTGCCGGCACGGCCACGTCGAAGAACCCTACCATCATCTCGTCGGAGGTCTGGTCGCCCCATTTCACCAGCTGCGTTGGATCAGGATTATGTGGATTGTTCCGCGAATTGTCATACCAGGCCACGGCACGCAGTCGCGTCCCCGCCTTCAATACTCGCGGCTCCGCCAGTTTGTAACTCAGCTGCCAGTGAAAATGGTAGTTCACCCGCAGCAATGTTTCTATGCTGCCGTCGTCATGCACAATGTCGTACTCGAATCGCTTGCCCCGCAGATGCATGTGCGGAAACAGGCTGAGCAGCGTGGCATCGTTGGGCAAGGTCCCTTCTACCTCCACGCGAAAATCCTCCGCTCCCGGAGGAATCAGCAGAGCGTGATTGTTGAGTTGCAGCGTGATCACGCGCTGTTTCGGCGGACTCTTCGCCAACACGATGCCCACGCTCGTCTCGTCGCTCGCCGCTTTCCCGTTCGTCGTGTAATGCATCTGAAATACGAGGTCCGATCCCACCGGAACGAACTTCGCCATCCCCTCCGTCCACTCATCGGGAGAACTTCCCGGCGCATAAACCAACAGAAGATCGCTGGTCGTTTCGTGGGCTTGTCGCCTCTCTTCCGGATCGCTCAACATCGATGCCGTAAATGGCTCGCCCACTGGCGCATGACGCAACCAGGGGGAATCCGGAGGGCGAATGTACACCACCGCATGATGCACATGCTCCGCGCTCGACGGCCGCACCTCCGCCATCTGCACCCATTTATCCCCGGTGAAATGCGTGGGCGCGATCTCGTACGTGTATTCAACCTCGCCCCGCGCTGGAATCGGCACCGGCTTGGGCATCTTCACGACCACATCCGGCTGGGGAATATTCCATCGCTCGGCCCACTTCCGCGGCTCAGGAGCATCTCGTCCATCTCCCGAAGGCGCGTCCGCCGCCGCCCACGCGGTAATCATCGCAATCTGCTGCGAGGTCAGCGAGGGATCGTTGGCGAAATGCCCGTAACGCGGATCGGCAAACCACGGCGGCATCATCTTCATGGCAACCGCTTCCGCCATCTTCGGCGCCCATGGCCTCGTTTGCTCGTAAGTCACCAGCGGCATGGGTGCGGCTTCTCCCGGCCGGTGGCAGCTTTGGCAGTGGTCCTGGAGGATCGGCAGTACATCTTTATAGAACGTTGGCGGCGCGGTTTTGGATTGCAGGCCGGCCGCATGAGCGTTCCGCGCGGAAAATCTGCCTACGAATATGAGAAGAACGCCGCATATCACAACAATCGCGAGTCCTCCCCAGACCGTCGAGACTCCGCCCTTTTGTCTTCTATCCATCGAGCTCCCGTCGTGGCGAAAGAGCTCTTTCAGTTTCGCACAACGGAGCCCAACCCACGTTTAGCCGCAAAAATGCTACATTGAAAAGTTCATGTCTGCGCCCAATTCCATCTTCGTGCGAGCCTGCAAGTCGCAGTCGGTCGACCGCACTCCCGTATGGTTCATGCGCCAGGCAGGACGCTACATGACCGAGTACCGGGCCGTTCGTAAGCAGCATTCCCTGCTCGAAATCTGCAAGAGGCCCGCACTCGCCGCCGAAGTCACCATCACCGCTGCGGAAATTCTCGGCGTCGATGCTGCCATTATTTTTGCCGATCTGCTGTTGCCCCTCGAGGTCATGGGACTACCCTTTCACTTCGCGGCGGGTGAAGGCCCGGTCATCGAGCAGCCCGTACGCACCCAGGAAGACGTAGCGCGCCTGCGTACCAACCGCGCCGCGGATCTCGGCTACGTCTCCGAAGCTGTGAGCCTGGTCGCGAAGCACTTCGCCGACCGCCTCCCGGTCATCGGATTCTGCGGAGCTCCCTTCACCCTCGCCAGCTACATCATCGAAGGCGGAGGCTCCCGCCACTACATCCATACCAAGAAGATGATGTACAACTCGCCCCGAGTCTGGGACGAGCTGATGCACAAGCTGGTCGCCGTCACAGCCGCTTATTCGGCGGATCAGGTGCGCGCCGGCGCCGACGCGATTCAGATCTTCGACAGTTGGGTGGGCTGTCTTAGCGTGGAAGACTATCGCTGCTACGTCTTGCCGCACGTCACCGGCATGGTGAAGCAGTTGCAGAAAACCGGAGTGCCGATCATTTATTTCGGCACGGACAGCTCCACACTCCTGCCCTCCATGAACGAAACTGGAGCCGACGTCATTGGCCTCGACTGGCGTATTCCGCTCGACCAGGGCTGGCGCAGTCTCGAACATCGCTGCGGCGTGCAGGGCAATCTCGATCCTGTATTGCTCTTCGCGGACTGGAAAGAATTGAAATCGCGCGCGGAGGACGTTCTGCGCCGTGCCGCCGGACGCCCGGGCCACATCTTCAATCTCGGCCACGGGATCCTCCCTGAAACTCCGGTCGACAACGTCAAGAACCTGGCGCGCTTCGTTCAGGAACACTCCGCAATCAATCCGTCTTCTGTAGGGCGGAAACCGGAAGCCGGAAGCCGGAAGCCGTGAAGCGCGTCGCCATCGTCGGCGGAGGCATCTCCGGCCTCGCGGCCGCCTTCGCTCTCGAAGAGCACCGGCGCGCGGGCGCCGCCGAATACACTCTCTACGAATCATCGCCGCAGCTCGGCGGGGTCCTCCGCACGGAACGCGTTGACGGTTGTCTCGTCGAGGCAGGCCCCGATTCTTTCATCACGGAAAAGCCCTGGGCCGCCGATCTCTGTCGCTCCCTCGGCATTGGCAACCAACTGATCGGCTCCAACGACGCCGACCGCAAAACCTATATCCTTGTCCGCGGCCGCCTCGTCGTCCTGCCCGACGGCCTGATGTTCCTGGTCCCGACCAAGATCCTGCCCACCGGGTTCTCTCCTCTTTTTTCCTGGCCGACGAAACTCCGCATGGCGCGGGAACTCCTGCATCCGCCGCGCGCCGTCGACGGCGACGAGAGTGTCGCCTCGTTCGTCGAACGCCACTACGGCGGGGAAATGGTGGATCGTCTCGCCGACCCACTTCTCTCCGGCGTTTATGGAGGCGAAGCTGCTTCGCTCAGCGTGCGCGCCGTTCTCCCACGTTTTGCCGAGATGGAGCGCACTCACGGCAGCCTTGGCCGGGCCATGCTCGCCGCCCGCAAGAAAATGTCCGCCGGTCCGAAAACAAAGATGCCTGCGCCCCCGCTTTTCACTTCTCTTAAGGACGGGATGCAGCAACTCGTCGAGACGCTCGTCCCCAGGCTCAACCAGGCTGCGCTTCTTACCCATGCTCCCGTGCAGGCCATTCAGCCCGAGGCCGGAGGCTGGGTCGTCTCAGCCGGGCTGAAATCCGACCACTTCGACGCCGTTATTCTCGCGGTTCCCGCGCACGCCGCCGCCCAATTGCTTTCCATTTGTAGCCCCGAGCTCGCCGCCGAACTCGCTGCCATTCAATACAGTTCTTCCATCACCGTTGGCCTGGGCTATGACCGCGACGTCCGCCAGTCTTTGCCTCCCGGCTTCGGCTTTCTGGTTCCGCGCAGTGAAGGGAAGCGCCTACTGGCCGCCACTTTCGTTCACAACAAATTCCCCCACCGCGCCCCAGACGATCGTGCCCTGCTACGCTGTTTCTTTGCGGGAGTGAATGCCGAATCCGTCTGGCAATCCTCCGATGACGATATCATCGGCATCGTGCGTAATGAGCTGCAGCAGATTCTCGGTCTTCGCTCCGAACCGCGATTTGCCCGCGTTTACAAATGGAAATCCGCGATGGCGCAGTACGGCGTCGGCCATCTCGATCGCCTGGAGCGAATCGAACAACTGCGTCAGAAACTCCCCGGCCTCGCCCTCGCCGGCAACGCCTTCCGCGGCATCGGCGTCCCGGGTTGCATCCGCTCCGGCCGCGACGCAGCCCACCAACTCCTCAATACCTAGGCGACGGTGGCGCGGGCTCGTGTGGCGCGGGCACTCCTGCCCGCGAAATGCGTAAAGCATCGAAAGACTCGGCCCAGGAAAGCACTTGTCATCCCGAGCGCTACGCCGGAACATCAGCCTTGCTCAGCTTCTGTTCCCGCCGCAACCGCGCCACCACCAGCCGAATCTCGTCGTAGGTGATCTCCGGCGGCAAAGCGTCTTTGAGGACCTTGAGACGCTCCAGCCCAAGCTTGACGCAAGCCGCCTCGATGACAGCTTGCTTGTTTCGGTCAATCCACGCCGGCTGAAACTCCAGGTCTCCCCGTTCGACGAGATTGGCCACGGCGTTCACTACCGTCGTCACCTGGCGTCCGCGGATTCTTGCAATGTCTTCGAAGCTGCGCCCCTCGGCAAGCAAGCGCAAGGTTTCCAGAGCGGGTGCAGTCTTTTTCTCGGGAACGCTGGCAGCGCGAGCGCCGTCGCAGTAGCGTTCCAGAGCAGCCAGGATTCCCTGCCCATACACCCCGGCTTTCCGTTCACCGATTCCGGTGATACTGCGCAGATCGGCAATCGATGAGGGCTGGCGGCGGCAAATCTCTTCCAGCGTCGTATCGTGCAGGATGACAAACGCGGGGACGTTCTGTTCCTTCGCCGTAGTTCTCCCCCACTCCCGAAGATACTCGCGCAGCGCCGCATCAGCAGCAGAAACTTCCGGTGCTGCCGCAATCGGCTGCAACCGGGATCCCTTCCCGCCATAAATCACAGCCGGCGCCGGCCCCGACATCCACTCCGCCACGCTTCCACACACGTCACAAGCATCACAGGACTCCCACTTCGGAGTTTCCCCAAAGTGTGCGCAAATCTGCCGGTGGCGGCAGCGCCTCGACTCCACAAAGTCGCGGATGATCCGATACCGCTGCCAGGCGCGGTCGCGCTCTGCGGAATCCATAATCTGATTGGCAAAGAACCCCAGCAGCCCGGCATCTTTTTTCTGCCAAAGCAACACGCAATCCGCTCTCTCCCCATCGCGCCCCGCCCGTCCCGCCTCCTGGTAGTACTGCTCAATCGATTTCGGCAACGACAAATGAATCACCGCCCGCACCGCCGCCTTGTTGATGCCCAACCCAAAAGCGATGGTCCCCACCAGCACCCGCACTTCGTCCGACATCCAGCGCTCCTGGTTGCGCCGCCGGTCTTCGGCTCCCATCTTGCCGTGATATCCCACGGCGGAGATGTCGTGATCGCCCAGGAAGTCCACCGTCTCTCCGACTCGATTAATCGTCGGCGAGTAGACAATCACATTGCTGCCGGCATAGCTGCGCAGCGCCTTCGCCAGTAACTCCATTTGCTCGAGTGCTTCGCACTCGCGAACCAGGTAGCGCAGGTTCGGCCGATAGAAACTGGCGATGTACTTATCCGGATCGCGCAATTGCAGTTGCGTCAGAATGTCGTGCCGCACGTGACGGGTGGCGCTTGCGGTGAAAGCCGCGATGGGACGATCCGGGAAACAAGTTCGCAACCGGCTCAACTGCCGGTATTCAGGACGGAATTCGTGGCCCCACTCGGAGATGCAGTGTGCTTCATCGATCGCGAAAAACGCCACCGGTACATGCTGTAGCCATCCCAGCGTGTCGCCGCGAGCGATCCGCTCCGGAGAAAGATAAAGCAGCCGGTACGCGCCCTCGCGCGCCTGCCGCATCACCTTGGACTGCTCCTCGTCGCTCAGAAAACTGTTCAGCACCGCCGCTGGAATCCCCATCTGCGCCAGCTGCGCAGCCTGGTCCTGCATCAGCGCGATCAGTGGAGAAATCACAACCGCAGTCTGTCCCGAGATCACCGCCGGCAACTGGTAGCAAAGCGATTTTCCGCCGCCCGTCGGCATCACCACGCAGGTGTCGCGACCCGCCAACAGGCTGCGCACAATCCGCTCCTGCAGCGGGCGAAAAGTGCTGTACCCCCAGTAGCGGCGCATCGGGGCCAGCAGATCCAGTTCTGGGGTCATGAAAATGAGTATAGGCCGGGGCGAATATCAGGAGAAACCAATGTGTCGGATTTCTTGCAGGATTTGCCAAACCGGGAACGCGCAGGCACAGCCGAAAGGAAACCTCACGTAGGGACAGCCGCATCGGCTGCCTGCCCTGAGCGAAGTCGAAGGGCCCAGCCGAGCACAGCGAGGCGTTTGGAGCTTAGCAGCCTCCTATGCCGAGCGATACTTCACTTCCGGATATATCCTCGCAAACGCCAGCCACAGCACCGCGATCACGACATAGCACAGCAGGCTGCCTTCCGGCCCCACCGATCCTCCCGTGAGCCAGCGCGACCCGTGGAACGACGAACTCAGTAGATGTCCGGGAGACACCGAGCCGCTATCCGGAACGGAGTAGAAAAAGCTCTCGCCCCAGTCCCAGGCGGCATGAAATCCCACCGCAAACCACAAGCTCCCGGTTCGGCGAAGTGTGAGACAAAAAAACAGGCCGATGAAGGCTGCGGCCAGTGCACCGGTCCAGGCTTCTCCCGGATTTTTGAGGTGGCTTGCGCCAAAGGCAGTCGACAATAACACCGCTGCCGGCCAGAATCCGATGCCCCGCGTCAGCGTGAACTGCGTGTATCCACGCAGCAGAAATTCCTCAACGAAACCGACCAGCAGAAACACCAGACTCCAAGAAATCGCGAATCTCACGATGCGCATGCCGTGCAATACGACGTGACCGAAGTCGAACGCATGCAGCCCGTGCAGGATTTCCAGCAGCAGCGTGATGCCGAGAAAACCCCAGACCGCGCCCACCCAGAACAGCTTTGACAGCGCCTCGCGCAGCGGCAGTCCATAGGCACCCCACGGTCTTCCTTCGATGCGCGCCATGACCAGCGCAGGAATCACGGCCGCCACAAGAACGCCAAATTCGGCGAACATCTGCGACCAAAGTTCCCCGAAGCGCAGCGACTCCGCCCACCAGCCCCCGACCACCAGGATGAGAGCGAACATGCCCAGATAAAGCGTAAGGCTCCAGCCTGAACGCAAGCCGTTCGGACCAACAAAAATCCTGCGCGGCGACGGCTCCTGCGGCACGTCGCCGATTTTTCCTTCGACGATCTCTCCGCCGCGTGACCCCGCCACTGCGCCTGTGGAAACAGGATCGGGGTTCCCGGCATTCTTCAAGCCGGGCTCGATCCCTGCAGTCGGCGAATACTGTCCCTTCTCGCTTGAGTCGGCCATGCAAAGCTCCGCTGGAAACTTCCCTCCGCAAACCGGCTGCAACATGGTAAAACACTCCGTCCTGTTCCATGAGCCGATTTCTTACTCACGAACGCTTCGGCCGACCGCAGTTTCTGGCCGGTCTCTTGCTGGCGGCGTTTCTCGCGCAATCCCTATGGCTGGTCCGTTCCGAGTTGCGGGGCTCCGAAGGTCCGGACCTGCCCGAGCAGGTCCGCATCGCTGCGGGCTGGCGTCAATGGCACGGCGGCGTGATCGCCGGTGCGCCTTTTCCCGACGCTCAAGCCTTTACTCATCTGGACCTCTCCAACGACGGGTTCGATACGGAGCACTCGCCTCTGGTGTACCTCGTGAGTGCCGCGCCGCTGCTCGCCTGGCCCGCCCGCCTGCTCGATCCGGAGGTCGCCCACTACTGGCGCTGGCTTCCGCGGCTACCCTTCCTGGCCTGTGGCGTCCTTCTCGGCGCTTCGTTGTGGTACGTTGCCCGCCGCCTCTGCGGCAACCATGGCGGATATGTTGCCCTCACCCTCTATTGTTTTTCTCCCTCGATGATCAAGGCCAGCGCCGCCTGGCATTCCGAGCCCGAAATCGTAGCCGCCTGGGGTGCGTTTGGCGCCATCTTCACGGCCATCGCCGTCGCCCACACTCTCTACGCCCCGCGCGAAGTCGTTCTCTGGAACTGGCGCCGTATCGTCCTGCTCGGAATATCGCTGGCTCTCGCAGTGGGATCGCAGTTCTCCATGATTGTCGTCGTTCCGCTGGCGCTCGCCTTTCTGCTCTACGTCGCCCCGGTGCGACGCAGCGCGGCGCTGGTGATCTGGCTGGCGGCGTCACTCGGGGGTGCGATCCTGTTATTCGCCGCTTACTTTTTCCATCCCCGAGTCTTCTGGGAGGGTATGCGCAATGCCACATTCTGGGGAGCGACCTGGCGCGGGTTCACCGTGTTCGGCGTCTATCGCCGCGTGCTGACAGAAACTGCGCGGGCTTGTCCCGCGCTCGTTCTGCTGCTTCCCGTCGCTTTCGTCACTTATTTCGTATGGCCGCGCACGCGCTACTTCGGCAACACCGCGCCGCTGCTGGTCGGTCTGACCTTCATTGCTCTCGGCATGGCCCATCCCCACCAGGCCGGAGCTGGATTCCTTCTCGGCTCGCTCCCTTTTCTTCTCATCTTCGTCGTCGGCATCCTGGCCGACTTGATGGAGACCCGCTACCGCCCGCTCGTAGCTGCCAGCATCTGGGGGATGCTCGGCGCCTACGCCCTGTGGAGCCTCCTGGCCCTCGCCCAAGTCTCACAGGGATAGCCGAGTGTGCTTCTTTTTCAACAGCTTACCCACATGGTTACCGCAGGACACACTTCCGATTTGCTGACAAAATTTTACAGGCATCTACCCCACGGTCGGACGTCTAAAATATATAGAGAGAAAGTCCCTCTCTGCGAGGTGCGCCATGACGTTCACGTTGGAGTATCATAAAGCCGTGCAACGGTGGATTCCGGCTTCGGTTGCGCTTTTCGGGCTGCTTATGCTCCCCGTACTTCTGGCCCCAGGGAGTCAGGCTCAAGTCAACGGTGCGCCTGCGTCCGTGACCTCTCCCGGCTTCGGCGGCCACGCCGTGAACGGAACACCCGCCAGCGTTACCTCTCTCGGTCGCGGTGGCTTCACACCGCAAAACGGCGGCGTCACTTTCTCGGCTCCAGTTCCGATTCACACTGGCCATAACGGCGCCAACAGCGGTCAACACCCTCATCATCACAATGGCGATCGTGATCGGGACCGCAGTTTCGCCTACCCCTATGGATACGGTGCGGTCTACGCGGTGCCGGTGCCCTATGCTGTGGACGACAACTCTCCCGCTGACGCTGAGGACGAATCCGACTACCAGGGCGGCCCGACCGTTTTCGACCGGCGCGGTTCAGGAGCCAACTCCTATATCCCGCCAGCACAGGATGCCTCACCCGCGCACTCGAATGCGGCCGCCGCTCCGCCCGAGCCTGAGTCGCCGCAGGATCCCACAACTCTGGTTTTCAGGGACGGGCATCAGATCGAAGTTGAAAACTACGCTATCGTCGGTCAGATTCTGTATGACCTGACTCCCGGCCACCCGCGCAAGATCGCTCTGGCGGACCTCGACCTGCCGGCTACCGAAAAGCAGAATGACGTCCACGGTGTGACCTTCCAGTTGCCGCCGGGCGCCCAAGCCAACTGACTATGCGCAAACTGGCCCTCTTCGCCATGCTGGCAGCTTTCGTGCCATGGGCATGCGCCCAGAGGATGGCATCGGCGCCTGCGCACCTCGTTGCTCCGGCTCGCCCCGCGACTCGTGCCGCCAACGCTCCTGCCTTCACCGGAGTTCGCGGCAACTTCTCTTTCGGACACAGGGAACATCCGTTTTCGCGGTTCCCCCATACCGGACAATTCGGGCCACAACTCTTTCCGCTGCTGGCAGATTGGTTCAGCCCCGACGATCTCTACGCCGCAGGCTATCCGGTAGCGTCCTCGCTTCCTTATTTCGTAATGCAAGGCGGATCTCCCGCCCCCGCCGATTCCGTCGAAGGCCAGCCTCAGCAGCCTCACGAATCCTTGCTGATCGAACTGCAGGGAGACCGCTACGTCCGCGTAAGCGACACTCCAATCGAGAGCGGCGTCCAACAACTGACATCGAGCCCGGATCGTGATGGCCCGTCTGTTTCCTCGTCCCGCAAGCGTTCCGCGAGAGTGGCATCGCATGATTCCGCAGGCAGCCAGGCACCGGCGATCGTTGCGACTGCTCCCGCCGCTCCGCTGCTACCTGTAATTCTCGTCCTTCGCGACGGGACTCGTCAGGAAGTTCGCGACTACACCATCGCCGACGGCACCCTCTACGCCAGCGGCGACTTCTACACCGACGGTTATTGGAACAAGAAGATTGAAATCTCCACGCTGGATGTTCCGGAAACTCTAGCGGCGAACAACACCCGCGGCGTCCGATTCGTCCTTCCCTCCGCGCCCAACGAAGTCATCACCCGCCCGTAACGACTCTCATGTGGAGAAGCAGCCCCAGGCGACCATAATGACTCATGTGGGGACAGCCGCCTCGGCTGTCCCGCCGAGCGCAGCGAGGCGTTTCCGGAAGGTGGCACTGGCAGCGCTAACAGATGATGGTCAAAATGTGACGGTGGAGCAGGCCTTCCAGGCCTGCGTCGAAATCAAGCATCGAAGGGCTTCAGCCCCCGAGGTACCTAGAACCACGATTCGTATCAGGGCATCGCTTTACAGGCTGCGGAACCCCCCCGAATGTATGGATCGCCGTGGAAGAGCGGCGCTTCAGCGCCGCGTAAAGCGTTTGCAACGAGTACGGGCTTCAGCCCCTGTGGGTAAGACGAGCACCACATCTATCCCCTCACCCACCACAGCAGCCCGATAAACAACACCTGCATCGGAGCCCGCAGCCACAATGGAGTAGCCGGCCTCTCGCGCAGCGTCAACCGATCCTGCGCCGCCTTCACGTTCGCCGGAAACATTGCAATCATCATCACGATGAGCGCAATCGCTGCCGTTTCTCGCGTTCTCGCGATCAGCAATCCCGCCGCACCCAGCCATTCACAAATCCCAGTGAAATACACCATAGGCATCGCCGGGAAAACACTCGGCACCATCTTCGCCAGATCGTGCTTCATCTTCGTGAAATGCGCGCTCCCGGTGAACCCAAACATCACCGCCAGGGCATAACGCGCCGAGTCATGCCAAGTAGAAAACGCTCCAACTCCCAGCGCTCCGATCCCGCGAAACACCAGCCACGCGCCAAACAATACGATCAAGACCGCCATCACCAACCCTCCGCAGTAGTTATCATCCCAGCATCATCTTGGTCATCTGACGGCCTCGAAAACCTGCCCCGACAGTGTTATAATGGCGGCATCCTTCGGGAACATAACATCCTGTAAAAACAACCATTTACAAGCCGGCGGCGCTTGGCGGGCATCTGAGCCCGCAGCCGCCGTCCCGAGCATCGCGAGGGATCTCCAGCACCACGAACTGATAAAGATATGCCTGACGACCAGAATCCAGAACTTCCCCTGACTCCTCCGCCCGGCGGCGAAGGCCCCGGCGCGCTGCACATTCAACCCGTCAACATCGAAGACGAGATGCGCCGTTCGTATCTCGATTATTCGATGTCGGTGATCATTGGCCGCGCCCTGCCCGACGTCCGCGACGGATTGAAGCCCGTGCATCGCCGCATTCTCTACGCCATGCACGACATGGGCCTGCTGCACAACCACAAGCACGTAAAGTGCGCCAAGGTCATCGGCGAGTGTCTTGGTAAGTATCATCCCCACGGCGACACAGCCCTCTACGACGCTCTCGTCCGCATGGCCCAGCCATTCTCTCTGCGCTATCCGCTGGTCGACGGGCAGGGAAACTTCGGTTCGGTCGACGACGATCCTGCCGCGGCGTATCGGTATACCGAAGCCCGCATGACCGCTATTGCGGAGGAACTGCTCGCCGACATCGACAAGAACACGGTCGACTTTGTCCCCAACTTCGATGAAACCACGTCCGAGCCGGTCGTTCTTCCCACTCGCGTTCCCAATCTTCTGATCAATGGCTCCAATGGTATCGCGGTCGGCATGGCCACCAACATTCCGCCCCACAACCTGACCGAAATCGTCGACGCCACCATCACGTTGATCAACAATCCCAACGCGCAGTTGGCTGAAATTCTGAAGTATGTGCTAGGTCCGGATTTCCCCACCGCCGGCATCATTCACGGCCGCGCCGGAATCTTCGAGGCTTACCGCACCGGCCGCGGACGCTTCATGATGCGCTCCAAAGCCGCAATCGAGAATCTCACCAAAGACCGCCAGGCCATCATTGTCACCGAGATCCCGTACCAGGTCAGCAAGAAGCGTCTGATCGAGCGCATCGCCCAGCTGGTCAACGACAAAGACATCGAAGACATCTCTGATATTCGCGACGAAAGTGACCGCGACGGCATGCGCATCGTGGTCGAGCTCAAGCGCTCCGCCGAGCCTCAGATCGTGCTTAACCAGCTGTTCAAGCACACCTCCATGCAGGAAAGCTTTTCCATGATCCTGCTCGCGGTGGTCAACGGACAGCCGCGCGAAATGGGACTGATCCAGGCCCTGAAGCACTTCATCGAGCATCGCGTCGAAGTCGTCCGCCGCCGCACTGCCTTTCTGCTCGCGAAGGCGAAAGACCGTGAGCACATCCTCGAGGGCTATCTCACCGCACTCGATCACCTCGACAACGTCATCGCCATCATTCGCGGCAGCGCCAACCGCGCCGATGCCCGCGAAAATCTCGTCACGTACTTCAGCGGCAAGAAGATCGATATCAACACCACCGGCCGCGCTCCCAAGCTCGATCCGGAGAAGCCTTTCACCGGCAAACAAGCCGACGCCATCCTCGAACTGCAACTGCACCGCCTGACCAAACTCTCCATCGATGAAATCTCCAACGAGTTGAAGCAGGTCCGCGACAACATCGCCGAGTACGAATCCATTCTCGGCTCCGAGAGAAAGCTGCGCGGCGTCATCGTCAAAGAACTGGAAGAAATCAAGAAGCAGTACGGCGACGAACGCCGCACTCGCATCGAAGACGAAGCCGCCGAGATCGTGCTCGAAGATCTTATCGCCGACGAGCAGGTCGCCGTCACCGTCAGCCACTCCGGCTACATGAAGCGCACCCCGATCTCCACTTACCGCATGCAGCGCCGCGGAGGCGTCGGCCGCACCGGCATGAAGACGCGCGACGAGGATTTCGTCGAGCATCTCTTCCTCGCCTCAACCCACGCCTACATCCTCATCTTCACTAACAAAGGCCGCGTCTACTGGCTCAAGGTGTACGAAATCCCCGACGTCAGCGCCGCCGGCAAAGGCAAGCACATCGGCAATCTGGTCGGACTGCAGCCCGGCGAAACCGTCCGCACCATGCTCGCCGTCCGTGACCTCGAAGAGGAAAACAAATATATCTTCTTTGCCACGCGCAACGGCCTGGTGAAGAAGTCTGGACTGCGCGAGTTCATGCACGTGCGCTCCAACGGCATCAACGCCATCAATATTGAAGACGGTGACGAACTGGTCGCCGCCCGCGTCACCGACGGCAACCAGATCATCTTTCTCGCTTCTCACGAAGGCATGGCGGTCCGCTTCGACGAAAGCCACGTGCGCCCCATGGGTCGCGCCGCCTACGGAGTTTGGGGCATCGACCTCGACAAAGACGACTACGTGGTAGGCATGGCCACAACGTTAAAACCAGAAGCCCAAAGTGCGGCAGGACCAGGCACAGAAAATGTGGTGACAGGCACGGAACGTGTGGGGACGGACGCCCCGTCCGTCCCGGGCGCGCAAGCGCCCGCACCGCCCGAGCCCGGCCAGCAAGCCGAGCCCATCGACGTCGCCGTCAAAGGCTCCCTCATCCTCTCCGTCACCGAAAACGGTTTCGGCAAACGCACTCCCGCCGACGAGTACCGCCTCACCAACCGCGGTGGCAAGGGCGTCATCAACGTCAAGACCACCGAGCGCGTCGGCAAAGTAGTCGGCATCGCCCAGGTCGACGAAACTTCCGAGGTCATGCTGATCAGCCACTACGGAAAAATCATCCGCATGGACTCAAAGACCATCCGCGAATCCGGCCGCAACGCCCAGGGCGTCCGCCTCTTGCATATGGAGCCGGGCGACCGCGTAGCTGCCGCAGTCGTGATCGCCCCAGAAGAAGAACCCAATAGCGGCAACGGAGGCACGCTGCTGCAGTAAACATGATTTGACGGGGGGTGTGGCGCGGGCGCCCTCGCCCGCGAAACTGCAGAAAGAGTATTTAAGAGGTCGAGGCCAAGTTCAAATTGCCCTGAACGGTCCGGAATAAACCAGCGTTTACCTGCGCAAATCTGCGGCGAAGATACTTCTACTTCTTCGCCCCCATCTTCCGATTAATATCCGGAGCAAACTCGATAAAGAAATTCAGCACCGTGCCCCACGCCGCCTGGCTCAGCACGCCGAGCCCGCCCTGATTCAGCACGTTGTGTCCCGGCTTCCACGCCGCCGAGACCATCCCTGCGCCCAACGCGCCTCCATACAACGCCCACTGCGGACGCTTTTCTTTTTCTGTACTGTCGTACGTGTAGAAGTTTCGCGCGATGGCATGCCGCGCTCGCGGCCAGACTCCGCTGCAGCGGCACTCCTCATAGCGCACTTCGTATCCCAGCCTGGCATTCCCCAGTGCCGCCAGGCTGTTCGCGGTGATGAATTGCCCCTCGCGCGACGCGAACCGCTTGCCATATCCTCCCCAGCCGCCGCCCCATTGCGGAGGGGCGTCCCTCGCCTGATCGATCGCCGCACCGAACATCCGCTTCCAGTAAGCCGACGGCGTGGCCAAGGTTTGCTGCAAATAAATGTACTCACGCTGCCGGCTGGTCAGCGGCACCAGTTGCCGATTTCTCGACACGTACGTTCCCGCGATCAGCCCGACCTCCCAATCCCGTACCTTCCTGAATCCAGCCTGAGCCGCGTCCTTCGTCGCCACCGCAGCCTGCTTGGTCTTGTCTCCCACGACTTGCGCTGGATTCCCGCCCTCATCTTTCTTCTCCGGCGGATTCTCTGAGGATTTGTCCGGAGCCTGCTGCCCTGCTATAGGCTTCTGCGCACCCGGATTTTGTGGAGCCGGTTGTGAATCAGGAGGCGGACTTTGCGGTTGCTGGTCATCCTGCGCAAAACAGTAAGGAAGGATCGTCGAAAAGCAAAACGTCAGCACCAGCACGCGCACGAAAACACTGAACTCAAACTCGCGATGCGCCATCCTGTATCCATTCCTTCCCACCTGTCACCTTAGCACGCGGCCATGTGGGGACAGTCACCTCGGCCTGCCCTGAGCGCAGCCGACTAGAACCTCTGCAATCCGCCAGCCTTACTGGTCTCACTAGTTCCCTGGACAGCTCTTCTCCGCGAACTCTGCGGCCATTCTCCGCGACCTCTGCGTTGAGCTTTTGCTCTTCTCCGTCTACCCCGCAAACCCCGGTGCTAAACTCCCTTCGATGCACTCTCTCTACAACCGTGTTGCCGGACAAAATGTGGAGCGCCTCGCCGCCCTCAGCGACGGCATCTTTGCCGTCGCCATGACCCTGCTCGTCCTCGACCTCCGCGTCCCCGCAAAAGAGGCCATCCACTCCGAGCACGACCTCTGGCGCGCTCTCGTCATTCTCTCGCCGCGAATCGTCGTCTTTCTCATGAGCATCATGACCAACGGCATTTTCTGGGTCGGCCAGCAAACTCAGCTCAACTACTTTGCCCGCTCCGACCGTAATCTCGCCTGGATTCACATCGCCTTCCTCTGTGCCGTCTCGCTCACGCCGTTCACCACATCGCTGCTCGCCGAGTATATCCACTACCGCATCGCACTCCTGGTGTATTGGTTCAACATCCTGCTGCTCGGCCTCGCTCTCTACTGGAGCTGGAGCTACGCCACCCGCGCCCGCCTCCTCGCCGATGACGTTCCCCCCGAAATCCATCCCGCCGTAGTCCGCCGCATCGTAATCGCCCAGTCCCTCTACGCCTGCGGAGCGTCCCTCTGCTTCATCAACACTTACTGGGCCATCGCCGCCATCGTCCTCGTGCAAGTCAACTATGCCATCGCCCCCCGTTTCTGCTGGGGATTGTTCTCAAGGAGTTCGTCGCAAAACTAAACCTGCGCGAGATGATCCCTGGAAGAACGGCCCTTTAGGGTCGCGTAACGTTGAAAATCTGTTGGGCTTTAACCGGCTTGGGCGCCTTTATCCGTGTTGATCGGTGAAATCCGTGGCGAAAGATTTTCCTCGCCTAAGGCGTTGCCTTCGGCTCGACCCTCTTGTAGTTCGTGTACTTGACGATCTCCCGAATATGAATCGCCCCCGCGCGAAACTGCAGCGTGTCGTCGGACCGCGTGTAAGCCGGAAACCAATAGCGTCCATCCACCTGCTGGCGATAGGTCACAAACATCGGCCGCAGGTCCGGCTGCTGGTGTTTCTTGACCTGGACTTTATCCGGCCCGCTCTTGCCGCAGACCTTCACGATCTGAAAGTCCTGGCTGTCCACCCAGATTCGTCCTTGAAAATAGCGCTTGTTCTTCTCTTCCTTGGGCTCGACGTGGAACATATAAGTGTCGAGATCATCCACATGCTGCTTCCCGCCATAGATCAGGTTGTACCGCGGCAGATCCTCCGTCGTGAGAACCAAAGGCATGAACACGCGAATGTCATCCATATCGTCCGCGGTCAACGCGACACCGTGTAGCGTGTTCTGCTCTGCCAGGATCACATTTTCCCGGCGCTTTCCCTTCTCGTCGTAGGAGACAGTGGTCGTTTCATGAAACTCGCCAGTTACCGTCTTCCCCGCCAGAGTCTGCACCAGCACGTCCTGCGAGTACGTGTAATGCGTCCGCGCCTCTTTCACCTTTGCCTCAGCCGCGGCAAACTTGTCGATCACCTGCTGCGGGGTCATGTCCTTCGGCGGAGTAAAATCCACCAACCCATTCCCTTCGTCGCAATTCGTCTGTGCCAGCGCGGTCGCACACAATAAGAAAGAAGTAAGAGCGCCGGACACTGCCATGCGCAGACCAGGAACCGCCCGTCCGCAAATCTTCCCCGAAGTTATTGTCCTCCGCCGGAGTCCGACCAACATAAGCCGCCTCAGGAGTCCTTCCGCTCCGGGGATTTATCTGCGTGAATCCGCGCAAATCTGCGGCAACAAGGTTTTTACCCTCTCTCAAACGCGTGCTTCTTCTCCAACTCTTTTGCCGCTGCCCGCATCGCCACTTCAAAGTCCTCCGCGTGACCCATTAGCACCGGAGTCGCTTCCGCCCACTCGCCATCCATCCGCACCAGCCCATCTCCCGCCAGCACGCGACCCGCAATCTCCAGCAAGTGCTCGGCAGTGGTCTCCAGATACTGCGCCTCCGTAGGATCGCCAATCCACACGCGTTTCTCGACAGCCTTGTCATTCCGAACGAAGTGAGGAACCTGATTTCCCTCGCCATCTCTACCGCTGGCGTTCTCGGTATTCTCTCCCCGGTACATGGTACCCAACTTCGTCTGCCAATAAATCTTGCGCTCCTGAAATGTCGCGATCACCTCGTCGCTAGCTTTCCCAAACACCCACCTCTGCCGCTTGAAATCATAGTGCCGACTGGAGAACGGCACAGGCAGCAGCTTCCCCGACTTCACAAACTCGATCTGCCGCCGATCCACTTCCTTGCGCAGCGCGTTGATCACCGGAGCCTCTGCATCTTTCGCCTCCAGCGACGGCAGCACCTCCCGCACGGTCGCGGACAGATTCACCGACACCGCCGCATGCAGACCTTCACCATTCTCCAGCCGGATGTCCCCGTGCAAGACCCAAAAATCCGCTCCTGACGTCGACTTGTGAAATGGCCACTCCAGCGTAATTGTCAGCGGCAGCCCAGTCAGCGTGACCCAAATTTTCTTCCCGCCCGCGTCGCTTCCCTCTCGCCCCATGTCCACGCGTCTCCAATCACCAAGGATGATGCACTATTCTACCCGGACCCAGGATTCCTCTGTGTTCCCTCGTGCCCTCTGTGGTCAGGTTTCTCGCGTTCCCGCGATCAGCCATCCCAACAATCCCAGTAGGCAAAACCCCATCGCGTTCAGAATTCCGTGGGTCGAAGCCATGCGGGGAATGGTCAGGGCGTCGCTCCCCAGAAAATCGGCCACTGCGTAGGTTCCTGAAAGCGCCATCCCCACAAACACCGCGCCAGCTGAGGCGCACAACATTCCCCGTGCCGTTCCATCTGAGATTCGATTTGCGCACATCCACACGAACGCTGCCAGCCCCGCCACACTCGCGGAGAAGGCTAGCCCTGCCGCCATCTTCAGCGCCGGCGAGATCACGAAGCCTGCCGCCACCACGAACGGCAAGGAGATGACCAGCATCACCACCCTCCGCAGCCAGCGGAGTTCTCCGCGTTTTTCCGCGAATTGCACAGTCGCGCTCGCAATCAGGGCGGTGGCGAATCCGGCGAAATGAAAATGCACCGCGGTGAGCAGACCGATCGGCTCCTGGATTCCCATCGGCCGCAGCCCCAGGCGCGATGCCACCAGCCAAGCCCCACCCACAGCCAAATCAAGCTGAGCCACGCAAGCCGTAATGTTCCCGAGTCGTGTGGGCCCGGCCGACTCGCCCGCGCGGGCTAAGGGTGAGCGTGCCGAAGTCAGCAGAGAGCCTAACTCGACCGCTCCTCCTGTCGACATTAGTCCGCAAACCAGCATCCATCCCATGGCTGCCAGTCCGGCTCGTTTCCCTGGTGCGAGCCACATCGCCACCACCGCCAGCGTTGCTCCCAACGGTTGCAGCATCTGCGCGGCATCTGCCAACCATCGCGCTGTTCCAGACCCCGCGCCGCCGTTCACCTTCCCCAATTCCTCCCTAACGGAACGATCACCAGCGGCCCGAACAGGAACATCAACTCGATTACCCCTAGTGGCGCTCTCCCGATTCGCGCGAGCACCGCAATCGCCGCCCAGGCTGCGGTTCCGGCCGTTGCCCATCCCGCGGCCCAAGCCTTCGTAGCTCCCATACTCCTGTCATTCCGAGCCATTCGCAGCCGCGTTAGCGGCGAGAATGAGGGCGGAACCTGCTCTTTGTTTTCCATTCTCATATCCACCTCACCCCACCGGCCTCAGCGCCGCCAGGCCGAAAATTCCCACCAGCACAATCAGTGCTGTCAGATACAAAGCGTCCAGCACTCGATTCTCCCGGCGCACCTGACCGTCGTAATAGAAGACTTGCAGCCCGATCCGCAGCAGCCAAAATCCCGCGATGAACCCGCTCAAGAATCTCCCTAGCCCACTCGCCCCCGCCAATTCCGGCGCGAACCCGAAGCACAAAGCCGCAAACAACCCGAGCACAATCACGATGTACACCCAGTGCACATAGAAGATCTGCCGCACAAACCGCGGCACCCCGGCCAGCCGCTCCCGCACCCGCAGCCGTCCGGGCAGCGGAATGTTGGCCGCGATGATTCCCACATGCACCGCCCCCGCCCCCCAAATCAGCTCCTTCATCACTTGGACTGTCATGTTCTGCCTCCCTGCGCTCTAAGGCCGGTCTTTTGCTCGACCAGCGGTTTTGCATAGTGACGGGCCACCTCGGACGCATAGTGTTTGCCCACATCGGTTCCGTTCTCCACGAGCCATTGGCTCAGCCGGGTTTTCCCCGCCGACGGCTCCCCAGACGCGAGCAGATTGCCCATCAGGCCCTTGTACTCCTCCCAAGTGAGCACAACGTCTCCTACCAGCCAGCCCGTTAGAACTGTGGAAACATATGCCAAAGGCATAGGCATGTGAACCAGACGGACGGAGCGGCCCACGTGCACAGCAATGAGCCGTACAAGTTCCTCGAAGCTGAACTCTTCCGGCCCAACCGCATCCAGCACCCTATTTCCTTGCTGCTCAACCGCCTCGGCGAGCAGCTGCGCCATGTCCTCGACATAGATCGGACGGATCGCGTAGCGTCCGTCCCCTGGAATACCGAATGCCGGAAAATGCCGGACGAACCAGGCGATGTTGTTGAGGAGTATGTCTTCGGCGCCAAAGATGACGGTGGGCCGTAGGATTGAATAGGAGAGCCCTGAGTCCCGTACCGCCTGTTCTACCTGGGCTTTTCCTTTGTAGTAACCCAGGGTTGATTCCATCGACGGATTCGCGATGCTGACATGCACGATCCGCTTGACTCCGGCTTCCTTTGCCGCGTCAATCAAAGTGCGGGAGTTTTGAACCGCCGTCTCGAAGGTCGCCCGTCCGCGCGGGAAGCGGACCCAGTAAGTATTGACCAGAGTGGACGCACCCTGAAGGCTGTGCCGCAATTTGTCGGGACGGTCGAAGCTGTAAGGGAAGACCTGAACTCCGTCGCCAAAAGGGTTCGCCCGCTCCGGATGATTCGTCAGAGTGCGGACCCCATATCCACGGCGGAGGAGAAGTCGCGTGACGTACTTGCCGGTGTAGCTGAAGGCACCCGTGACGACCACCGTCGCACTCACAATCAACCTCCCGTATCAGACAGTTCTGTATGAACAGAATGTACAAGTCAAAAAAATTACCCCGCCTTCGCCCGCTTCACCTTCGCCCCCATCCGCAACAATTTCCGCACCGCGCCCGTCGGCAGACGTTTCGTCTGGTCGTGCAACTCCGTCACCGCTTCGAAGAATCCCGCCATCGCCTCGATCCGCTCCCGCGTGTAATCCGCTCCCGGCTCCTTCGGATCGATCTCCGCCAGGCATCGCCGCAGCATCTCCCGTGTCGGATCGATCTCCCTCCGTTTCCTCTGCTCAATCACCAGCCGGAACATCTCCCACACATCCTTCATCGACTCGTAATGTTCCCGCCGGTCTCCCAGCACATGCACCGCCCGCACAATCCCCCATGTCTCCAGCTCCCGGATCGACGTGCTCACGTTTGACCGCGCCACGCTCAGCGTCTCCGCAATCTCCTCGGCCGGCAGCGCCCCCGGCGACAAATACAGCAGCGCGTGGATCTGCGCCACCGTCCGGTTGATCCCCCACCGCGTCCCCATTTCTCCCCAGTGGAGGATGTATTGTTTCTGCACTCCCGTTAGTTCTGCCATAACGTTTCGTTCAGTACAGACTGAATATACAGAATATTCGCTCCTTTGTCAAGCCCGATGTCGAAGGGACTCCTGCCCGCGAAACCACCGCAACGCCACAACCCACGTAGTCCAGCACAGGACCGGTCTTAGCTGACGGCTGACGGCTGATAACTGACGGCTGACTCCGCCCGCCTCCGCAGCGGCGCCAGCCGCGAACTCTCCAACTCATCGCGGTAGAACAGGTTGTAAGTGTCAAACGGAATCAGCCGCCCATCCGGGTGCACGATGTGCACACAGGTCTTCTTCACGCTGCGCACGTCGAACGAATGCGCGTCCAGAAACTGCATGATGATGATGCGAAACACATTCTCATAAGAAATGTGATCGGGCACAAAAACCTTGGGCAGGCAACAGAGCAGTTCTCGCAGGCTTCCCGCCCCCGACCGCGGCGAGTGGTTCGTCGCAAACAGTTTGAACAGACTGTCCCGGACCGCGGCCTCCTGTTCATACAGAATCGTGTTCCCCGCGCCGTTGATAAGAACCTCCGGCGGAATCATCGCCGTCAGGGGCGTAACTTTTCCACCCAGCTTCAGCGCATACGCCATCGCCAGCGAATCGGGATGGCAGGGCACCGGAATAACATCCTCCGGGCGGAAGACCTTGGTTTGCTCGAGAATCTTCCGCCGTACCTCCGTGAGCGTGAGGCGATCGGTGGCAGGATTGAAGTTTTCCAGGCGTCCCGCGTCTTGAATCGGCTGAAAGGTCACTCCGCGGACGCACGGCTGCTCCAGCGCGTAGTCAATCGTCTTGCCGATTTCGTGGTCGTTGAGCCCTTTCTTCAGAGTCACAACCAGGTTCGTCGAGATGTTGTACCGGTTCAGCTTTTCCAGTGCATCTTCCCGAATGCGCCGCAGGTCGGCGCCCCGCAGCTCCATCAGCGCATCGCGTTCGAAAGAATCAAACTGCAAATAGACTTCGGAATCCTCGGCGTATTCCGCCAGCCGCTTCACGAAATCTTCTTCCTGCGCGATGCGGACTCCATTGGTGTTCACCATCAGATGCTTGATCGGCCTCGACTTCGCCATCTCTACAATCGCGAAAAACTCCGGATGCACTGTAGGCTCTCCGCCCGAAAGCTGCACCACATCCGGATGTCCTTCGTTCCGCACCACGGCATCCAGCATCTTCTCGATTTGCTTGAGATCACGGAACTGCTGCCGCTCCGGGCCGCTGGCCGCGTAGCACACCGGGCAGCGCAGGTTGCAGTAATCGCAGACTTCCACCAGGGTCAGGCACGAGTGCTGTTCGTGGTCCGTGCACAACCCGCAGTCGTACGGGCAGCCCCATTTCACGGGAGTGTTATAGACCACCGGCATCTCCGGAGGCTTGATGAAGACCTCCCGGCAACGCCGGTAATAGTCGACGTCATCCGCGATCAGCACGCGTTCCGCCCCGTGCTGCGGACAGCGCTTCAGCAGATAAACATTGCCGTCCTGGAACACGATCTTGGCTTCGATCTTCTGATAACAGGTCGTGCAGATCGAGAGCGCGACGTCGTAGAAAAGGTAGGGACGGGTCTTAGCCATAGTAGGCCTTATAGAACGTGTGGCGCGGGCGCCCTCGCCCGCGCAATGCGTACGGTTCAACGATCCCCGTGGCCGGGTGCCCCATTTCTCATGCCCTTTGCGAGAAGTGGGGATTCCTCACAAACTCCAACGAGTGGGACACCAGGCGCCCACCTGTGCCCCGTCCTCTACCTCCACCCCATCCGGTACAGCAACGGCGTGACGCCATGAATGAACGAGAAATATAGAAATGTCGCCAGCGCAGCCACGAGCAGAGACGACGGTTCGGGGTGAAATCCCACCTGCAGAATTGCCTTGTAAGCCAGCACCAGGATCACGATGTGAATCGCCCAGGGTACAAACACCAGCAAGAACCCCGCCGGGTGCCGAATATAAAAGTACGAAACCACCGAGAGTCCGCCCAGCGCCTGCAAGACGAGCACGCTCGGCACCGCCAGCGAGTATGCAAACGTCCGCCGATCGACCTTCTTCGCGAGATGGTAGATCAGAATCCCGTACGGAAGATGGTAGAGGATAAACGGCCCGAGCAGGATCAGGGTCCAGTTATGCGGCGCCAGGCCGCGGGGCGCGGTCCAGAATTGCAACTGGCTCCAGAACCAGCTGGCCGCGCTCAGCACAATTTGCGCCGCCATCGCGTACATGACCCGATCGACCGCCTTGCGCCCCAGCGGCGAAAGATGCATCGGCACCGAAACTTGCGCTCGTGCCGGCGCGGCGGGAGTCGGTGCACTGGAATCCGGCGCCGAGGCCCCGTATGGAACGCCGGCCGTCGCCAGATCCCCCGCCGTCGTGCTCATCGACGACCGGACGATGCCACGCCCCAGCCATCCCGACACCGTAACCCCGAACGCCATCACGACCACGGTCCCAAGCACAAAAGGCCCCCACTGATCGGAACGCCCGTTCCCGCCCATGCCTGCACACATCGCGCCCAGCAGCAGGATCAAGCTGGCCACCAGCGTAAATCCCGCCGTCAAGATGATCCCCAGCGTGCGCAGCGTGTTCGCAGCCCATCGTTCCATAGCTTAGACAACCGAAGAGGTCAGAGACTAGAACCGATCACTATTCTCGTAAATAGGTTTGAAAGGGCGCGGCTTCCAGCCGCGCCGCTACTGGTCGAAAAAGTGTGGGCTTTAGCCCCTGAGGGAACCTCACCCGCACCTCAAGCTCGCCTTCACCGTGGAACCGCTCGCCCGGTCCACCGCGCGATGTCGCCGGAATAATAAAGCAACACCAGCACGCAAGCCCACTGAATTCCTCCCAGCCCCAGCCAAACTCGCGGATAAGGCTTGATGAAGTCACACACCAGCCGGAAACTCAGGTAAGCCACCATGAAAAACTTGAAAGCATCGCCGGGACGAAAAACTGAGAGATGTGGGGACAGCCGCCCTCGCCTGCCCGCAGCCTTCTCCTCTGTGCCCTCCGTGCCCTCTGTGGTAAAGGGTTCTAATCTCGCCGACTCGATGCTTCTCATAATCCAAAACAGGACCGGAATCAGCCCCAGCAAAAACACCATCTCGTAGATCTGCGTCGGATGCCGCCGCAACCCATCGCCAAAGTCCACTCCCCACGGCAGCCCAGTCGGAGTCCCATACGTGTTGTCGGTCAGCCCAGTCAGAAAGCAGCCCACCCGGCCAATCGCAATGCCCACCGCGAGGGGAATTGCATAGAGATCGCCCGTCGACTGCTTCATCCCGATGCCGCGCTTCACCACCTCCACCACAATCAGCCCGAATGCCAGTGCTCCCACAATCGTCTTCCCGCCGGCCAGGTACGCCGGATTATGCAGGTTCTGCCAGGTCAGCCGCGGATCCTCCAGCCAGTAAAGAATCTTCGACCCCAGCGCCGCCCCGGCTACCGCCGCCGCAATCGCCACCCACCGCAACGGCGTAGCCACCGCGTCCCCGAACCGCTGCCGCAGCCAGAGATACACCCGGAATCCGACAAGATAGGCCAGCCCTTCAAAGAAGATATGAGGATGGATTCGCCATCCCCCCACTTTCAGATAGTAAGGAAAGGGAAAATGATCAGAGAGAAAAAACGCCCAAGCAAGACTCACGCCGACGAGATGTCCAGCAGTCAAGATGAAGCATTATAAGCATGTGTGGCGCGGACCTTCCCTGAGCGAAGCCGAAGGGACTCCTGCCCGCGAATGCTTGCAGCACAACTACTGACTTGGGAAACCCTCCCGAGCCTATCCGGCGGAGCGAGCCTCAGCACCTTTCCAGCAGACGAATCGGCCGCGCAGCGGCGACAGAATGCAGCCCAGCGGGGCAACCCGTGGGTCAGCACCCACCCGGGAACTTCTACTTTCTGCGGAACACTTCGAAGATCAGATTGAAGAGTTGCACCAGCGTGATACCGATGGTCACATACACCGCGATTTCCAGCCTGCGCCCGGCCTCCTGCGTCCCACGCAGCAGGGCGGCGAGGTCGTTGGTCGCATCGTGCAAGGTTTCGGCCAATTGCTCGAAGTGTTGGGTGGAGGCCCTCATCTTTTCCGAGACTCTGGACATGGCCAGAGACGCTTCCGCGGCCTGCTGTCCGTTGCGCAGCTCGAGTTCCGCCTTGCAAGCCGACCACCAGGCGCTCCCGGGCGCCTTGTCGTACATGCGCTGCCGGATTTCCTCATAGGACCGGGTCCGCAACAGCTGCACCAGGGCTTCCACCTGGCCAGCCGTCTTCGTCTCCTCGCTCGACTTCGTCTCCACCCCTCGTAGATCCTCCGTAGACACAGGCATGCTTTGCAGCCTAGCAGGCTACTTTTCCCGCGTTCAAATGCCAGAGGTTCACTCCCTTTCTCGTCTTTTCGCTCGAACCCACTCCGGTAATGACGTTACCCCTGGCCTTCCAGCCACTCCGCCCCAATCCTTTCGAGACCGAGGGGAAATTCCATGCGCTCATCCCGCATCGCTGGGTGCCCCATTTCTCGCGTCTCTTGCGAGAAGTGGGGCTTTTTGCCTGCACTGGAGCGACGGCCTCGCCCGGGGAGTGCCTTCCTCCCCAAATTGCCCATCGACAATCTACAATCGGGGAGTTCCATGCACCCCGCCCGCATCGCCGAATTGCTCGAACCTTTCCTGCAAGAGGCCGAAAACCAACGACCAACCGCAAACGGCGTTGCGGCCAATGACGTGCTCTACCAGACTATATCGACGTACATCGATATGCTCCTCCGCTGGAACGCCCGCATCAACCTCACCGCGATCCGCGATCCGGAGGAAATCGTCACCCGCCACTTCGGCGAATCCCTCTTCGCCGCCCGTCTCCTCTTTCCCCCTCCCTCCTCTGTGTCCCCTGTGCCCTCTGTGGTGAATGATTTGCCCCGTCTGGCCGACCTCGGCTCCGGCGCCGGCTTCCCCGGCATCCCTATCAAGCTCTGGGCCCCGCGCGTCACCCTCACCCTCATCGAATCCAACCAGAAGAAAGTCGCCTTCCTCCGCGAGGTCGTCCGCGCCCTTACATTGACGAACGTCAATATATTCCCCGGTCGCGCCGCGGATCTGATCGCAGAAGATCGGATCGCAGACTGGGTCGAGAGCCCGAAGAGCAAAGCCGCAAGGCCTACCCTAGGCGCCTACGATGTCGTCACCCTCCGCGCGGTCGAACGCTTCTCCAATGCCCTACCCACGGCCGCAGGCCTCGTTGCCCCCGGCGGCCGCCTCGCCCTCCTCATCGGCACCTCCCAACTCGATGTCGCCCGCGCCACTCTGCCCACCTTCACCTGGCAGAAGCCTCTTCCCATCCCGCTCTCCAATTCACGCATCCTCCTGTCGGGCGTCAAATAGACCCGCCGGCACCCGCCTAGGACAGAATCGAGATTACAAACAGGTGGGAGATATTGCCCAACCAATGGCCAGATCCGGAACCGCTCCCTCCGGCCCACAGGGCCCAGGATACCGTAAGTGGGAAGAAACCTCCGATTCCTTACGCTTTTCAGCGACGGCCTGCTTGCCTCTGAGGGCCCCCCTTCCATGTGCCAGGACCCGGTTCACTACCTAGAATCAAGATGGTAAAAATGGAAAACTGATGAGGATAATAAAGGGCATATTGACGCTAGCAGGATAAGACTACTCCATTATCGAGGGACGAGTGGGAAAGACTCATCAAATTCTCCCAATTTGTTACCGAGCTCCTTCACAATGTTCCGCACGGAACATTTCTCGAACCAAGCGATGTTAACAATCAAGTTACTACTCCGCAGATGTCCTGATGCAGGAAGAGTTCCTTTTGAGGGCATAGTGATACTGGCATGTCATTCGTTCTTGTCCCAACAATGTTCCGTGCGGAACACTCGCGTAGCAAGTGCTCCCTACTTGCCTGGTTCGGAGCAACAACAACAACGAAAGCGTCTTCGGATGTTCCGGCGGGAACACTAACAGCCTCCCGGAGGACGCAGTCACAGTCTGGTCGTGGATCAAGAGTGCGCTGGCAAAGTCTCAAACTGAATGGAAACCTCTGCAGAGCGCTCCTGTAAAGGAGTACACCTATGACGGACGCTGTTGACGCACAACGTCACGTGGAATCGGGACCGACGCCACCGAGTCCCAGCGGTCGGGGCGTGAGCGCGAAGAAGCGGCCGCCCGCCCGGTCTATCTACAGCCCCTAAATCCTCCACCTCGCGTCGCAGCATGAGTTCTCTCCCAAAGCGGGGAGCTGACCCTTCGCCTGGCTGCCAGGGCAAGGCATACCAGCTCCGCAGCTGTTCCATGCGGAACATTCAGTCAATGAAATCTCGCGCTTGTGAGCAAGAAGGGCTGGATTGTTCTGCCAGGAGCACGCGTCTTGCGTGTAAGAGCGTGCCATCTCTTCTCCCCATGCTGCCATACTCAGTCGGCAATGGATATCGGCGATACTTGCCGAAAAGTTTCGGCAGTGGATTGCTGCCAGCGAAGACTACAAGTGCACAACCACAAATCCCTCCAAGAGAGGCGGGTTTTGGATCTGCACGGCGAATCAACAGGCCTCTCGAAAGTATGGGCCTTCCTTTTTCTCCACGGAAGAGCGGGTCGGCGGGCAGGAGTGTTCCGCACGGAACGTTCCGCACGGAACATTCGGCCTGGTTTTGCACATGAATTCGCGCGGTGCACAGCGATTCGGCATTGCATTCGAAACGCAAATCGCATTATGCTGCGAGAAGCTCTCGATCCTCCGACAACCTAATGGGACGCGTTATCGCCGTTGCCAATCAGAAAGGCGGCGTGGGCAAGACCACGACCGCCATCAACCTAGCTGCGTCGTTCGCGGCCGCGGAAGTAAACACGCTGCTGGTCGATTGCGATCCGCAGGCCAACGCCACCAGCGGCCTGGGCTTCGTCAAGGATCCGGAACGGGTCTGCACCTACCATCTGCTGCTGGGCGCGGCCTCGAGCGAGGAAGCGCTGCTGGCCACTGAGCTCGAACAGCTCTGGCTAATTCCGTCGCACAAGAATTTGCTAGGAGCTAATCTGGAACTGGTCGAGGCGGAGCGCCGGGAATACCGGCTACGGGATGCGCTGGCGCCCTTGCGCGAGCGCTTCCAGTTCATCGTGCTGGACTGCCCGCCGGCGCTGGACCTGCTGACGCTGAACGCGCTGGTGGTAGCGGATGCGGTGCTGATCCCCATGCAGGCGGAGTACTTCGCGCTGGAAGGCATTAGCGAACTGCTGGACACGGTGGAGCGGATCCGGGCGGCGCTGAACTCCGCACTGGAGATCGAGGGCGTAGTGCTGACCATGCTGGACGAGCGCACCAACCTGGCGCAACAGGTGATGGCGGAGCTGAAACGATTTTTCGGCGAGAAGCTGTGCACCACGACGGTGCCGCGGAATATCCGGCTGGCGGAGGCGCCGAGCCACGGCAAGGCGGCGCTGGTGTACGATCCGCGGTCGCGGGGAGCAGAGAGTTATATCCGGCTGGCGAAGGAAATTATTGAAAGGCAGCCGTCAGCTATCAGCCATCAGCCGTCAGAGGAAACCCTCACCACAGAGGGCCCTTCGGCTTCGCTCAGGGCAAGCACTGAGGATCACAGGGAAGTCCCTGCGCGGGACGCTTCCGTGGAGGAAGTTCCTGCGCCGGCGGAGGAGATGGATAAGACGGCGTGAGGTTTCGGGGATCGGACCTCGGGGTCGGACCTCAGTAAGTATATCGATGTTCGTCGATATATCTTCGCCGAGGTCTCGCGGAGAGCGCCGAGAAGCCTTGCGGGGAGTGCATAGGTCCTTCGCTTCGCTCAGGATGACAAAGGTGAGGGATGACGACACGAAGGGCCTGAACCGTAAGGGACCCTTCGGCAGGCTCAGGGCCGGCTTTCGCTTCGCTCAGGATCACAGAGTCGGGGCAGGGGACAAAGAATTCAGGAACGACAGCGGACACAGAGGTTCACAGAGGAACAACTGATGACGACAACAGCGGCGGTGGAGAAAGTGGCGGCTAAACCGGCAGAGAAACTAGAGAAGCGGCGCGCGTTGGGGCGGGGGCTGGATTCGCTTTTGCCGGGGCCACGGGTGGTGGCGGGAACAGCAGTGGTACCTACGGGTGTTGGCGGCGCGGGTGACCCCGTGGGCGACAGTGACGCTGCGAGCGAACAGCAGGTTCCTCATCGGCTTGCGCCGGCTCGGAATGACAAGGCTGAGGGAAACAAGGCCACGACGGTGGACAGAGAGACGATCGAGATACAGGCGGTGGCGGAGGAGGAACTGGACTCGCCTCAGGAGGGGATCACCATCCAGGCGATGGCGGACGAGAAGGTGCAGGGGTCTACGCGGGCGGGGGCGCCCGCGCCACAGGCGTCACAGGGAATCGTCGTAAAACAGATTCCGATCGACAGCATCGACGAGAACCCTTACCAGACGCGGTACTTTTTCGACAAACAATCGCTGGCCGAGCTGGCGGATTCGATCAAAGTGAATGGGGTGCTGCAGCCGGTGGTGGTGCGTCCGGGACAGGAAGAAGGACGCTACATCCTGGTATTGGGCGAACGGCGGCACCAGGCGTCGAAGCTGGCGGGGAAGGAGACGATCCCGGCGATCGTGCGGCGGGTTTCCGAGCAGCAGGCGGCGGAGATGACGCTGATCGAGAACCTGCAGCGCGAAGACTTGAACTGCATGGAACAGGCGGAAGCGTTCCGGGTGCTGAGTAAAGAGTTCAGCTTGACACAGGAGGAGATCGGGAAGCGGGTGGGGATGTCGCGGGAGTCGGTATCGAACTACATGCGGCTGCTGCGGCTGCCGGAGAAAGTGATGGAGTACCTGTTGCATGACCGGCTGAGTTTTAGCGAGGCACGGGAGTTGCTGGGCCTGCACGACGAGAAGAATATCCAGGAGGCGGCCGACATTGTGGTGGGGAAGCACATGTCGCTGGAAGCAATCGAAGATCTGGTGGCGAAGTACAACGGCTGGCCGGACGCGCAGGGGACCGGGACCAAGCCTAGCGGCGGGGCGCGGTGGCAGGATCCGAATGTGCGGGCGGCGCAGACCGAGCTGGAGCAGCTGCTGCGAGTGAGGGTGAGGATCAAAGATCGGAAGGGAAAAGGGAAGATCGTGATCGAGTATGCGACGGTGGATGATTACGATCGGGTGGTGGGGATGCTGAAGGGGAAATAGCAGTTCTCAGTTCTCAGTTCTCAGTTCTCAGTTCTCGGCCTTCGTCCGATCTTCAGAACCTGGTGCGCGTTAAATAGCATCCATAGGCTTCATGAGAACGCCATGCGATGAAGCCGTAATGCGATCCGCGGCGCGCGGAGTTCCGTGCGGAGCAGAAGCGAAAAGCTGGATCCTCGCCGCGACCATTCTCGGCTCCAGCATGGCTTTCATCGATGGCACGGTCGTAAATATCGCTCTGCCCGCCCTTCAAACGAGCTTTCACGCAACGGTGGTGGACGTGCAATGGGTGGTTGAGTCTTATGGACTGTTTCTGGCTGCGTTGATTCTGGTCGGAGGTTCGCTCGGGGATCTGTTTGGGCGCCGTCTGATGTTCGTATCCGGGGTGGCGATTTTCGCTGGGGCCTCCGGGGGTTGCGGTTTTGCCGTGAATATTCATCAGTTGATCATCTCTAGAAGCATTCAAGGAGTGGGAGCTGCACTGTTGGTGCCCGGAAGCCTTGCGATTATCAGTACGTCTTTCGATGAGAAAAGCCGTGGCCAAGCGATCGGCACGTGGTCGGGCTTTACGGCGATCACAGCTGCCATCGGGCCGGTTCTCGGTGGCTGGCTGGTTGAGCATGCATCATGGCGGTGGATATTCTTCATAAATCTCCCGTTGGCCGCGTCAGTAATCGCTATTTCGGTTTGGCGGATTCCGGAGAGCCGGAGCGCCGGTGCCGGCCGGGTAGATTGGCCGGGAGCGATTTTTGCCACCCTCGGATTGGCCGGTTTGGTTACAGGATTCATCGAGTCCGTCAATTTGGGTTGGAGAAATCCTCTGGTTTTCGGGAGTTTGATCGTTGGCTTCGGCTGTCTCGTTGTACTCGTTTTTGTCGAGGCTGAGGTTATGACGCCGATGCTGCCGCTGGCGCTGTTTGAATCCCAGAGCTTCAGCGGGGCGAACCTGCTTACGCTGTTTCTGTATGCAGCCATTGGAATTTTCTTCTTCTTGTTTCCGTTGAACCTGATCCAAGTCCAGAAATACTCCGCAACGGCAGCGGGTGCTGCTGTCCTTCCCTTCATATTGCTGATGTTCTTTCTTTCGCGCTGGTCTGGCGGACTGGTTGCGCGTTATGGTCCAAGAGGTCCGCTGATCATTGGCCCATTGATTGCCGGTTTTGGGTTTGCTCTATTCGCCGTGCCCTCGGTTGGAGAGAGTTACTGGAAGACATTCTTCGCCGCGGTAGTTGTCTTAGGGTTCGGGATGGCCGTCACGGTGGCTCCCCTTACCACTGTTGTGATGAATTCGGTGAATCAGGAGCGTGTGGGGGCGGCTTCCGGGATCAACAACGCGGTGGCGCGAGTAACGGGGGTACTTGCTATTGCGGTGCTTGGGATCGTGATGGTGAAAGCCTTTAGTTCCCGTCTAAGCGACAGCCTGGTTCACTTCTCGCTGCCGCCTGCCATTCTGCAGGAGCTACATGGGGGCGAGATCAAACTCGCCGGCTTGCAAGCGCCTGCCGGCCTCGATCCCAGTACGAAAACCGCCATTCAGGAATCCATTGGGGAGGCGTTTGTATTTGGGTTTCGAATTGTCATGGCGATTTGCGTTGGGTTGTCTATGGCAAGTGCCGCGGTCGCATGGCTCATGATTTCGAAATATCGTGCCGCGCCCTCCGGGACCTAATTCCGGCATCTCCCACTTACCCCGGACTTACGTCCGGGGCTATCGCATGCCGCCGCCCCCTTCGACTTCGCTCAGGGCAGGCTCTTTGGGGGCTGGAGTCTGTTGATTCGGTACTGTCCGACGTTCCCCTAGGAGACTACCGACGATTCCATCCCGCATCTTCTCCCCGAATTCGGTTCCCATGTTCACTCCAAGTCAACGTCAAAGGCGGCGGACAAGAGTGTCCGCCCCACACGAGCTGGACGCCTCGCTGCGCTCGGTGGACCTTTCGGCTTCGCTCAGTGCAGGCAGGGAATTGCCCATTGCCAAGGTCCGGATGCGACGTGCAAGCTGATACCCATGCCGGAACTGCCGGATATTGTCGCTTATATCGGCGCGCTCGAATCACGCATTGCCGGTCAGCCGCTGGAGAAGGTACGGCTGGCGAGCCCTTTTCTGCTGCGGACCGCGCAACCGCCGCTCGTCAGTGTGGAGGGCCGTGTGGTCCGCGAGCTGCGGCGGGTGGGCAAGCGCATTGTTATTGGAGTGGAGAACGATCTCTGGTTAGCGCTGCATTTGATGATTGCCGGCCGGTTGCACTGGCGGGCAGCGGGAGCAAAGCTGGTTGGCCGCAAGAGTCTGGCAGCCTTCGATTTTCCTGGTGGTTCTCTCGTTCTTACCGAAGGCGGCACGAAGCATCGCGCATCGTTGCACGTGGTTATCGGCGAGGACGGTTTACGTTCTCTCGACGCGGGAGGAATTGACATCTTCCCCAGCGATCTGGATTTGTTTCGCACGACGCTCACGGCCGAAAACCACACGCTCAAGAGAGCGCTTACCGACCCGCGCCTGGTGAGTGGTATCGGAAACGCTTATTCGGACGAGATCCTGCATGCGGCGCAATTGTCTCCCATCGCGCTCACGCAAAAATTGACGGCGCGCGAATGGGAGAGGTTGTTCGCCGCTACCCGGCACACGCTTGAGCTGTGGATCGAGCGGCTCCGCGCTGAGGCGGCGACAGACTTTCCGGAAAAGGTTACCGCGTTCCGCAAGGATATGGCGGTACATGGGCGCTATGGGCAACCGTGTCCGAGATGTGGCGACGAGGTTCTGCGGATTCGTTATGCCGACAAGGAAACGAACTACTGCGCGCGCTGCCAGACCGGAGGCAAAGTGCTCGCGGATCGGGGTTTGTCCCGGCTGTTGGGATCGGACTGGCCACGGACTCTGGAGGAGTTGGAGGCGCTAAAGCGGCGGTAGAATGGCCTACCCCGCTAGCTCTGCATAGAACGCTGCGCTGCGCTCGGCTGGACAGCCGAGGCGGCTGTCCCCACCTAAGCACGCTTTGACGCTATTTTGCTGGATCTTTGAGCTGCTGGAGTTTCTGTTCGGCGCTGGCCTTGATATCGTTGCGGCGCTGCTCGGGGTCTGCGGTGTCGGAGGGCAGCAGTTGCAGGGCTTTTTCGGCGTTCTGGCGCGCGAGGTCCTTTTGGCCATCGGCGAGGTAGGCGTCGGAGAGGCTGTCGTAGACATTTGGCGAGTTCGGATAGGCCACAGCGTTGAGCTTCAGGATCTCGACTGCGCCTTTGGTGTCTCCGGATTGCATGCGCTCGTATCCCATGAAATTGACAATAGCTTCAGGAAACGTCGTGGCTTTGGGATCGTGCTGCCGGGCTTCTTGCAGTTTCTGCGCAACTTTGGCTGCTCCACCGGGCTGGTCGATAAGATTGAGGGTCAGCACTTCCTGCGGTATCGCCGGAGCATCCTTGGGAACGGGCGCGTGTCCTGGCGTCTTGATGAGCGTGGTCACGTACCAGTCGGTGATCAGACCCGGCAACTCGGGATGCACGGGGAACATATCGGCTCCGTGGCCGCCGGTGGCATAGTGCACGAACTTTTTTTCCGGGTCGGCTGAGAGGGTGTACAGCCACTCAATCGTCTGCACGGTGGGAGGGAATTCATCGTCATCGGCGACGGCGAAAAAGATGGGGAGCTTTGCTGCGTCGCGCAGGAACTGGCGGCCCTGCAAGTCAGTACTTCCGGAGAGCAAGACCAGGGACTTGACCTCGGGATGGCGCCGCGCGGTTTGAATGGAATTTTGCACGCCGCAACTAGCGCCACCCACGCCGATCAGTTCCCGTTCAACTCCGGGCTGGGACTCCAGGTATTGAAGCGCGATGTCGATGTCGCCAGGCCAGTGCTCCTGAAGCTGCGCCAGTTTCTCCGGCGGCAGCTGATCGAACCGGTCGCCGCCACTTTCGCCGAAGCCGCGGAGGTCCAGGGTGAGGACGTTGACTCCCGCCGCCGCGAGTTGCCCCGCCAAGCCGTCCCAAACCTTGCGCTGGCGGTTGCACTGATGCAGGAGCAGGACTCCCGGGCCAGGCTGGGCTGCGGCAAAATAGGTGATCTTGAGCTTCGTGCCGTCCGAGGCAGTCAGGTCGGCGATGCGCTCTGCGCATAGCGCGGGCGATACACAGATCAGCGTGAACAGGAGTAAACAGAGGACGCGAGAAGGGAGATGGCGGCATGTCAAGGGGAACCTCCTCAAACTGCCACATGATAACCGAAGTAAAACGTGATTGAGTCAGTTATCAGGGGCATCCATAGGGAGTCGTCGGAAGTTCAGACTGAAGAATCAACGTCAAGGGCGGCGGACAAGAGTGTCCGCCTCACACCATCGAGGCGCAGTGCATTGGGAAAAAAACTCGCCAGGCAGTGAAGCTGGCTGCCCGGCGAGTGTTTGTAGGCTCTGCCGGACCGACTACAAGAGCCGGCCTGCAGAAGTAGCGGAACTAGTCTCCCGTGCCGCAGCTGCAGATGCCATGGCCGCTGCCATCGAGTTCAATGGCAAAGCACTCCTGGCTGAGACGGGTCTGCTCGAAGGCGCTGAGAGTGGCATCCTGCGATGCAGTCTCAGTGACGGCGAAATTAGCGTTCTGAATGTGCGTAGCCCAAGAGCGAATCGCGGGCGTTGGATACAGCTTCGATGCGTTGACTCCGGTGGTTGAGACGATCTTGACCAAACCATTCGTCAAAAGCACACCTGTGAGCGGGTTGCTGGTCAAGTTTGCGTCGACCGACAGGGTGCGAAGACCATCGGGAGTGAGGCGGCATTCGCAGCACTCTGTCAGTTCCTGATTCGGATCAAACACGTAGATGGCAGCATAGATATTGCCGCCGTTAGTGCCCGGGTTGGTAAGACGCAGTGTCCCATCGGGGGCGCCGGCGGTATTGGCGTTGGAGAAATAATCCACCTTCAGCGTGTCCGCTGGCGGCGGGGTTGTCGTTGCCCATGCTGCCGGGGTCAGCACCGCTATGCACAGAACACAAATAAGCAGAAATACGTTTTTATTCATTTCACAATCCTCCTTGTAGGCTCGGAGTTTTAGGGGAGGATAAAACTCTGAAACTGTGGGGCGTCAACATTTTATCGGTGGTGCGCACGATTACCAGTCCCCATGTGCACTAACTTGATCCCATTAGAGAGGCAGCAGGGCACCGGGGCTAAAGCCCGCACGTTTTATGGCCTAACGCGGTCCATTCGACTTCGCTCAGGGCAAGCTGGTGAAGCGCCGCTCTTCCACGGTTGCGCACAGTTCCGGAGCCCCACCGCGCGCTTCGTGGAAACTTTCCAGCGCCTCGGAATGTTTCCCGACCAAAAAACACTCGCCAGGCTGCACCTGAAGGGTGCTTGCCTGGCGAGTCTTGGCTCAGTCTGAGGGCGGCGATGTAGAGCCCACAGAAACTGTGAAACTAGTCCCCTGTGCCGCAGGAACAGATTCCGTGACCGCTGCCGTCATGCTGGATGCCGGCGCATTCGGCCTGCAGACGTGAGACTTCGGCGGCACTGAGGGTGGCATCTTGCGAAGCGGTCTCAGTGATGGCGAAGTTGCTGTTCTGGATGTGCGTAGCCCAAGAGCGAATCGCCGCCACGGGGAACAGCTTGGAAGCGCTGAGTCCCGTGGTCGACACGATCTTGATCAGACCGGTGCTCAGGGTAACCGGGGTCAGCGGGTTGCTGGTCAGGTCCGAGTTGACCGAAAGCGTACGCAGACCATCGGGAGTGAGCCGGCATTCGCAGCACTCACTCATTTCCTGGTTGGGATCGAACACGTAGATGGCGGCCCAGATGTTGCCGCCGCTGGTGTTCGGGTTGGTGAGACGGACGGTCCCGTCGGGGGCGCCCGAGGTATTTGCGTTGGAGAAATAATCCACCTTCAGTGTGTCCGCTGGGGGTGGGGTTGTGGCTGCCCATGCTGTCGGGGCCAAGACCGCGACGCATAAAAGACAGATCACCAGAACTACAGTTTGGCGCATTCAGCATCCTCCTCGAGCTAGGAGTTTTGGGGGAGGTCCGGCTCCTATGATATGGGGCGTGGCAGTTTTATCCGCAGTTTGCGCGTCTGCCAGTCTCCATTTGAATTAGTCCGATTCGACTAGAGGGAGATGGCGAAGCAGGATATATGAGGCCGCAGCAGCCCTGATGGCGCGCTTCTGAGAACTTCGTGGGCGGGGAAGAAGGAGAAAGGGAAGTAACCAGGGGAGTAAACAAAGACTCGCCGGACAACACGTGGTTGCCCGGCGAGTCTGGCTTCGTCTGAGGGTAGCGGTAAGCAAGTCCCTACAGAAGTTAAAGCGATCGACTAGTCTCCAGTGCCACAGCTGCAGATGCCGTGGCCGCTGCCATCGATCTGGATGGCGGCGCACTCGCCCTGCAGACGGCCCTGCTCTGTGGCGCTGAGAGTGGCATCTTGCGACGCCGTCTCGGTCTCAGAGAAATTGCTGTTCTGGATGTGAGTAGCCCAAGAACGAATCGCAGCCGTCGGAACCAGCCTTGACGCGCTGGGACTGGTGCTGGAGACAATCTTGATCAACCCAGTGGTCAGGGTAACACCGGTGAGCGGGTTGCTGGTCAAGTCCGAGTTCACCGACAGGGTACGCAGACCATCGGGAGTCAGCCGGCAGGTGCAGCACTCCGTCAGTTCCTGGTTGGGATCGAACACGTAGAAGGCGGCATAAAGGCTGCCGCCGCTGGTACCGGGGTTGGTGACACGTACCGTTCCATCCGGGGCGCCTGCTGTGTTCGCGTTCGAGAAATAGTCAACCTTCAACGTATCCGCCGGGGGCGTTGTGATGCCCCATGCGGCTGTAGCGAGTAGACCTGCCATGAGAGCGCAGATCACCAGCAGTGTGGTTTGGCGCATTTAGTATCCTCCTTAAGGCTTTGGGGGAGGAAGGTTCCAAGCTAACGTCCTCGATATGATCGTTGGGCGCGGCGGACCGGGGCAAGACTCCATACGCACTAGTCCGATCCTACTAGGACAGTCGTGGGGGGGGCGGCGGCGACTGCAGCCGGGGCTTCTACGATCGTGTAACTGACTGTAGGGTATCCGGATTCGGTCTCGGGGTGTGGGCTTGTTGGGGAACGCGAGCAACGAGAAGACGTTCGAATGTGGAGTGGACCATGTTGGATCCGGCGGTAATGAAGACGGTGGCGGAGCAGTTGATGAGCAGCCCGGAAGTGGCGGTGGAGGGGAGTGTGTTTCGGGTGACGCGGACGGGGCGAGGGAGGTTTCGGACGGTGCGGTTTGCCACGGGCGGAAGGGAGTACCAGGCAATTGAACAGAATGCGGAGAAGCCAAGCCGGTGGGGACAACTGGCGCGGGAGGGGCATCAGGTAGTGCAGTTCCGGGATCTGCAGACTCAAAAATATGTAGCCGTGGCTGTGGATGGGGAAGTGCGGGAGTACGGGAGGTGAGGCAGTGGCCAGTGATCAGTGACCAGTGGTTTACCGGTCGAGTTTGCGCTCGGTTGCCGCAGCGGAACGGCGGGTTCAGTCAAAACTGAACAGAATTCGCGGATGGGAGTATCCGCGCCACACTCGGGGCTCCGCCCCGTAAGCGCTACTTAAGCCTGATGCTTGGAGCGGCCTGCCAACTTTCCTCAAGGGCGTTTCGGTACTTATCTGAAGGACGAACCGATAACGTACAGGTCGCCCGTCATCCTCCCGCAAGAGACTTCTAGAACTGGACCAGTGGGCGAATGGAATCGAACTCCGAAGGTTTGCGCCGAATGAATCTGCGCCGCCCCAACGCGGGTTGGATTTCATAGGGACCGAGTCTTGTCCGTTACTCAGCAAAGACGTACCTCGCAAGCAGGCTCATTTCTTTACCAAGTCCAACCAGTTCGTCGTGACCGTGAAAGGCGCCGTGCTGCCTGCCCCGTAGGTGGTCATGTAGATCTTCTGCCCGTCGCGGGTGACGGCATAATAGTTCCCGACCGGATGCGCGTCGAGATCGAAAAGCGGTTGAGGCTTATTGTTCTGAAAATGATCGCCGGTAATGCTGACGCTGGTCGACATCAGCGTGTTGGATGAGCTATTGGTAAAAAACAGCTCTTTTCCGTCCCCTCGCCAGACCGGAAACGTCCCGCCTCCGTTCGAGACCTGCCATTTGCCGCCTGCGATCGATGGAGTCGCATCCGGTGCGGTGCGGAAAGGCACGACGTAAATTTCGGGCAGACTCGACTCATTCGAGGAATAGGCCAGCCATCGCCCGTCCGGAGACATTGCCACTCCGAAGGTTCCCAGCTTGGCAGGAAACAGGGGACTTAATTTGCGGCTGCCGTCAAGCGCCAGCGCGCTGACTTCATCGGGACCACGGAAGATCAGGTATTTCCCATCCGGGCTCCAGGCGATGGGGTACAGTTTTTGGGGCGTGGACTCTCCTCCCGCGTTCCCCCTCTGAGTCGGGAGTTTGAACAAAACTTCCTCCGCGACGCTCCCGGATACGTCCTTGGCGACGATCACGTCTCCGTCGCTGTCGACGCGGTCGAAAGCCAGTCTCTTGCCGTCCGGCGACCACACCGGCATGAAGGAGTGCTGGTCGAAAGTGAGCTTGGCGTTGGTGTGCTTGCGCAGATCGAAGACCCAAACGTCATTTAACTGGCCGGAGGTGATCCCCAGAGAGGCGGCCATCTGATCCTGGTTCGGGGAAAGGGCGATGGTCTGAAGCAAATCCTTTTCCTCACTCAGCAGGGTCTGCTTCCCGCTGCGGTCATAAGAGACGAGGCGCGTTCCCGCAGCTACCGCGCCGGTCTGGTAAATCAAAGTGGAGCCCGATACGGAGAAAGCGGCGAAGTTGAATTGAGGATCATTCTGCACGTGCTCGGCGACGACCACGGGCTCGCCGGTAAAACGCAGCGTCCCCGGGTCGAAGCCGCGAATCAGCAGACTGTTGTCCAGAACATAAGAAAGATGGTTATTGGAAAACACCGGGCGAGTGACGACATCCTCCACCATGACCGGTCTGGGGTCATCCAGAGAAGCGACAAAGGCGCGGGCAGTAGGGATTTGCGGAGCCTGCGCAACAAACAGAAAGTGTTTCTGATCGGGAAGGAACTGCGGAAAGCGGTGGCTGATCTCATGCCGCGCCTCGTCCAGGGCGGTAACCCGGACGGGCTTGCCACCGGATGCGTCCACCCGGGAAAGGCTGCCCGCGCGAACTCCAAACAGGATCACACCGTTGGTCGACCAGGTTCCGCCGCGACCCTCCATCACATCGCAGATAGGAATCGCGCTTCCGCCCGACAAATCAAGCTTCTTCAGTCTTCCCCCGGCAAAGAACGCCAGGAACGTTCCATCCGGCGACCAAAACGGATACAGAGCCCCTTCCGTGCCGGGAAGGAAACGGGCATCCGTCGAATCGAGCGAGCGCAGCCACAGACCGGCGGTTCCGGCCTTACCCTGCATGAAGGCCACGAACGCGATCTTGCTTCCATCGGGCGAAGGAACAGGCGGGCCGGAGAGGCCGCGAAAATTGAAGTAGGTGTTGGGCGGCGGATTCACTTCGAACTGGCTCACGCGCCCCGGAACCTTCGCCCAACGTGTGCCCAGCAAAAACGCCGCGGCGATCAATACCCCTGCCGCCAGCAGCATCCAGAGAAGCCTTCCGCGGTGCGGAGAGAGCTCCGCGGGCTTGGGCTCTTTCGCAACCCACTGTAACTGCCGAGAAATATCAGCGCAGCTTTGCCAGCGTTCCTCCGGATCCTTGGCGATGCAGGTGGCGATCACGTGCTCCAGAGCGGGCGGCGACAGCGGTTGCATGGCGCTCAGCGGCTTGGGTTCGGCTGCCAGGATTGAGGCAATCGTGCTGGCCGTTGTCTTGCCTTCAAACGCGCGCTTGCCGGTGGTCATTTCGTACAAGACCGATCCTAGGGCAAAAATGTCACTGCGCTTGTCCGCTTCTTTGCCCTCCAGTTGCTCCGGCGCCATGTACTGGAGGGTGCCGACGATCGTTCCTTCCGTGGTCAACGGTTGCGAAATGGTGGCCAGCAAGTTTGACCCAGACAAGGTCCCCATGGGAGCCGCCGGCGGCTTCGCCAATCCGAAGTCCATCAGCTTCGCTCCCGACTTGGTCAGCATGATGTTGCCCGGCTTGAGGTCGCGATGGACTACGCCGCTGCGGTGTGCCTGTTCCAGCCCGTGGCATATCTCCGCCCCAACACGGAACACCTGCTCCAGCGGCAGCCTGCCCTTGAGTAGGCGCTCGCCCAGCGTCTCGCCTTCCAGGTACTCCATCACGAGGTAACTGATCCCGTCATGCTGGCCGACGTCGTAGAGGTGGCAAATGTTGGGGTGGCTCAGAGAGGAAATCGCGCGCGCTTCACGGTCAAAGCGCTGCCTGGCCTCGGGGCTTTCGGAAAGATGGGCGGGGAGAATCTTGACGGCAACGGTGCGGTCGAGACGGGTGTCGCGGGCACGGTAGACTTCGCCCATGCCTCCCGCACCAAGCGGCGAGACAATCTCGTACGGACCGAGTTTGATCCCCGACGTGAGCCCCATGCGTGGGCGCAATTATAGCCTGTGCCGCAGTTGAAGAGGATGTGCTACAAATCCGTTCGGTTGGTCGGCTAACCGGAAGCTATCCGGCTTGCCCGGCGAAGATTAGTACCGCCAAGTCGGCTTGTGGGGAGCCAGGCAGTCAAGGGCCTGCCGATTTCCGCCGGGATGGTTTGACCGGCTCCCGCAAGAAAACCTTGCCCTAACTTAGCACTTATGGGGCTCCACCCCGCGCTATTTGGCGAAGAAGTAGTCGAAGGACTTGACGGCGGTGAACTCGTCATCCTTGATATCGAAGACGGTATAGAGCTTGGTGACCTGCAGGACGTCGTGGACCTTCTTGGTGAGGCTGAGAAGTTTGAGCTCGCCGCCGGCGTTGCGGACTGTGGTGAAACTGCTGACGAGTTCGCCGACCCCGGAGCTGTCGATGTAGTCGACGTTGGCGAGATTGAGTACGATTTTTTTCTTTCCCTTCGTGATCAGGCCGCGCACGGTATCGCGCAGGGCGCCGATTTCGTCTCCCAGGACGATGCGGCCGGTAATATCCACGACGGTGACGTGATCGACTTCGCGAGTGGTGATGTTGACGCTCAAGGTTAGACCTCAGGGTTGATGGCGGCCGGGGACTTCACTGCACCCACTGCGGGCCGATGGCGGGAATGTTAGTGGGTGGCGGAGGGCAAGTCAATGGCGGGACGGGTGAGGGCCTGGGAGGCGGACCGCGGGAGGCGGTCGCGAATCTGCTGGATGGGAGAGGTAATGATGGGGGTGGAATATTCGGGGTGGTGAAATTCAAGGTGCATACCGCGCCCCACAAATTGCAGTTTCAGCATGGAGCCGCCCCAAGTCGAGCCGGCAATGGCGACCTGCACGGGCTCGGGGCAAAACTCGGGATGGCCGGAGATGAGAGCCTCGTTGCCGCCGAGAAGCACGGCGGTGTAGCAGTGATGCAGGGTCTGAATCTCGAGGACGGTAGAAGGCGGGAGATCCGACAGGGAAACGCCTCCCTCAATTTCCGACTGGATAATGCTGCGATTGATCTCATCGCTCAAATTGGGGTGAGGCATGAACATCCCGTTTCCCCAGAAATCCGCCCAGAGGGGCGGAAGCTTTAATGGAGTTTACAGCAATTCGGGGGAAGATGGGGGGCACGAATGAGCTAGGGCTAAAGTTTGGCCCCCGGGTCTGTGGTTTATCTTCCGTAGTCGTTCCTCACGACTTCGCCGCCCTTCATCACGAATTTCACGCGTTCGAGGGTGGTGACGTCTTTGAGCGGGTCGCCATCGATGGCGATGAGGTCGGCCCAGGCGCCGGGATCGAGGGTGCCGACCTTGCCGGACCATCCCATTAAGTCGGCGGCATTCAGGGTCGCGGCTTGAATGGCCTGCAGCGGGGTCAATCCCAGCTTGACCATCACGGCAAATTCATGGGCATTGAGGCCGTGGGGATAAACCGCGGCGTCGGTGCCGAAGGCGACCTTCACGCCGCTGGCAAAAGCATGGGCGATGTTGGTGCGCGCCGCGGGAATGACCTCGCGGGCTTTGGCGAGCAGAGGGGCAGGCAGGTGAGTGCGCTCGGCGTTGTCGATCATCCAGTCGCCGAGATAAAGCGTGGGTACTAGATAAGTGCCGTGTTGTTTCATGGCGGCGATGCCGGCATCGTCGATGTAGGAGCCATGTTCGATGGAATCCACGCCGGCCTCCGTGGCCCAGACGATTCCTTGTGCGCCGTGGGCGTGGGCCGCGACCTTGCGGCCGAGGCGGTGTGCGTCGGCGACGATGGCCTTCATTTCTTCCAGGGTATATTGCGAGGCTTGCGGATTGTCCCCCATGGAGAGCACTCCGCCCGTGGCGCACACTTTGATCAGGTCGACGCCATATTTGATGTTCTCGCGGACTTTGTGTTGCACGGCGGCGATGCCATCAGCTACGCCCTCCCCGGTGGCGTGATACTCGGAGGGCAGAAGATTGTTGTCGCAGTGGCCGCCGGTAATGCCGAGGGCGGGGCCGCTGACCAGCATTCTGGGGCCGGGGACATCGCCGGCGTTGATGGCGTCGCGCAGGGCGACGTCGGTGTAGCCAGAAGCTCCCACGTTGCGGACGGTGGTGAATCCGGCTTGCAGGGTGAGCCGGGCGTTCTTGGCCCCGGTGAGCGCCTCGCGCGGCTTGGAAATGGCGAGCCGCTCGTAGCCGAATTTCGGGTCGGAGGTCAGATGGGTATGGGCGTCTATTAATCCGGGCAGAACGGTGGCGCTGGGCAGGTCGATGCGGGTGGCGTCGGCAGGCGTCTTCATTTCAGCGGACGGCCCGGAGCTTACGATCTTTCCGTCTTCAATGATGAGGGTTTGGTCGGAGAGCAGCTTTCCGGTCTTGATATCGAGCAGGTGTCCGGCGTGGACGGAGACGGGTTTGGAGGCCTGTTGGGCGGCGAGAGGGAGGGTCGCGACTAAGGAAACTGCGAGAGCACAACAACAAAGAAGCTTCTTCATGATCTGGCTGCTGAAAAAGTCTGGTGCCTCAGGGCTGAAGCCCGTCGATTCCTGGTGCGTCTTAATGCAGGCCTGGAAGGCCTGCGCCACCTTCGCTCTTATCGCGGCGCTGAAGGGCTGCGCCACCCAAAAGCACGTCACCTCAGAGCTTGCCTTGCTGCCCGACGCCTCGCTGCGCTCGGCTGAACGGGCGAGGCGCCCGTTCCCACATGTTCGGCTTTGCTTGAGACAGGCTCACGACGCGCCCGTTCCCACATCCCGACTGGACAGCTGGCGGCCGTCCCTCCCACGGAGCTCTATCCGCCCGGGCCATCGTTGGAGACGTATTGCTCGAGCGACTCGAGTTCGCGGCTCAGGTCGTCGACGCGCCACTCCAGCAGGTTGCGGATGGAGAGAATTCCGAGCAGCTTGCCGTTATCGTCGGCGACAGGCAGGTGGCGGAAATGGCGCTCCAGCATGGTGGTCAACGCTTCCCCTGCACCCGTGTTGCGAGTGGCCATCTCCACCGGGGTGGTCATCAGATCGCGGACGGAGGTGGTTTGCGGATCCGTGCGGCTAAGCGCCATCTTGCGGAGAACGTCCCTCTCGGTGAAGATTCCGGCGACGCGATATTCGCTGTCGACGACGGCGACGGCTCCTACGTGATGATCCAGCATCTTGTTGATGGCGTCGGCGACAGTGGCATCCAGCGGAACAGCGGCAATTTCCCGATCACAAAGCTCCAGCAAGCTCATGGGCACCTCCCGGCCCGCGGGGGGCGGACCGAATGCACTTCTGGAAACGAGTTCGGAAGTGATTGAGGCATTATGCCCGCCGGGAAGCGGATGTCAAGTGATTTGAGGGCGAGTGTTGTGAAATCTGGCGGGAGAGCGCGCCGAAATGGGAGCTAAGGCCAGTGCTTCTGGGATTTCAGCCAATCCAGCTCTTTCTCTTCCTGCACGCGGTCGTGATCCAACTCGGCCGCTTCCCCGATGGCGTCGCGAGGATCGAGAGCGTCAGCGAAGCGCGGGATCTTGCGGTAATCGAGGCCGTCGAGGATCTTGATGGCAAGGCCATTCAACAGGCGCGTCTGGTCGGAGAAAGCGAGCGCGCCAAAGGCCGCGCTAGCCAACCGAGGAGCCCCAAAGTAGCCTGGCCATCCCTTGGTTGCGCCCATGCGGTAAAGGTCGTCAAAGTTCTTGCCGGTAAACGAAGCCGCTTTCTTGTAGGCGGGATCGACCAGTTCCGGGCGCAGAAACAGGATCTGGCTATGTTCATCGGCTCCGGCGTGAACGGTAAATCCCTCTTCGGCCTGCTCGGCGGGCGTGAACAGTTTGTCCGCGGTTCCGCAGCAGTTCATCACGGGCTCGAATCCGAACAGGTGCACCATGGTCGCGCCGTAGGTGTCATGGAAATAATCGGAGGCTTGATCGAGCGCGTGGTTGTGCGCCGGATCGCCGTGGTTGTGTACCAGGAAAATCCAGCGGAAGCCCTGTTCGCCCAGCTCGTTGCCCAGATCCATGTAGACGGCGCGCAGAGTGGCCATGCGGACCGTGTAGGTTCCGGGAAAACTCCAATTGCCGCCGATGTTGTTAGCCCCGCCGTATCCCAGGGGAATCTGCGGGAATATTACAACCGTCCATCCGGGACGCGCCACGATGGCCCGGGCCAGATCCTGGGTGAAGGCGTTGTCGGCGTAGCCGTCGGTGAACGAGGGAAGATAAGGACCATGCTCCTCCATGATTCCGCCGGGAATCAGCACGACGGTTTTCGCATGGTCCAGGGCGCGGATCTGTTCGGTGTTCAGCTCGGCCATCTGCAGGATCTGGGCCGAGGCAGACGCCGACAGCAAGGCGATTGCAAGCAAGCAGAAGTACGGTTTTCGTTTCATAGCGGACAACTCTTTATAGTGCCGTCCCTGACGGGACTGGTTCTTTTCTCCCCCTGCTTTCCCCGCACTTACGTGCGGGGCTAATGAATGCCGTCGCTGGCGACCGAGCATTCGCCTTACTTCGCTTCGTTCTTGAAAACCTTTCCGTCCTTCATTACGAACTGGACGTTTTCAAGCAGCCGGATGTCGCGCAACGGGTCGCCGTGGATGGCGATGATGTCCGCAAAGGCGCCGGGGGCGACCAGGCCGAGTTTGCCGTCCATGTCGAGCATGGCGGCGGCGCGCGAAGTGGCACTGACAATCGCGTCTAAGGGCGACATGCCGAGGTCGACCATGCGGGGAAACTCCTGGGCAATGGGTTCGGACCAGGGAATTCCGCCCATGTCGGTGCCGAAGGCAATCTTGACGCCGGCCTTCAGAGCTTTCCGGAACGAGGGCTCGTGGAGAGAGACTCGCAGGCGGTCGCGCTGTCCGGCGGGAGTGCCCGCCGGAGCCCAATCGTGGTAGTAGGCACTGATGGTCGGTACGTACCAGGTGCCTTGCTTCACCATCTGGGCGATGGCAGCATCATCGAGATCGAGGCCGTGCTCAATGGAATCGCAGCCGCCGTCGAGGGCGCGACGCAAGCCGATGCCGCCATAGGCGTGGCAGGCGACTTTCTTTCCCCAGCCGTGAGTTTCGTCGACGATGGCGCGCAGTTCCTCAACCGTGAGCGTAGGCTGTGAGACCAGCTCCCCGTTTTTGCCAACCCAGGAGCGGTGGGTCATGTAGACCTTGATCCAGTCGGCGCCGTGGTCGAGCTGTTGGCGCGCGGCTTTTCTGGCTTCGACCGGTCCGTCGACGATCTGCGCGCCTTTTGGCATGTCGAGCTCCGGGGCGTAGCCTTCCAGCATGTAGCCGCCGGTGGTGGAGATGGCGCGAGTTGAGACGAACAGGCGGGGACCGGGAATATAGCCCCTTTCGATCGCTTCTTTGATTCCGACGTCGCCGTAGCCGGCGCCTTCGGTTTCAACGTCGCGCAGGGTGGTGAAACCCTGCTCCAGGGCCCGCCGGACGGCGACTGTGGCTCGCGCCGCGCGCAGGGCCAGGGGCGGGTTCAGAATGTTGACGTCGTACCCGCCCTCGGCTGGGTCTTCGCCTTGAAGAAAAATGTGGGTGTGCGAATCAATGAGGCCGGGCAGGACCGTTTCCTGAGACAGATCGATGACGGTCGCGCCGGAGGGGATTTTCGCGCTGGCTGCATCGGAGACACTTTCGATGCGGTTGCCGCGGACGATGATGACCTGATCGTGGCGAGGCGGGTTGGCATTACCATCGATCAGCACTCCGGCACGGATCGCGGTAACTGGTTGAGAGTTCGGAAGAGTGGATTCCTGAGCTGAAACACTGATGCAGACGGCAAGGAAAAGAATCCAAGAGAAGTTCTTCACGTTGTTTGTTCTCCTAAAGGAGATTTCAGGAAACTGGCAATTTGCAGCATTGCGCCGAATATGGCGCGGATGATTTGGCGGGAAGGATTCTATACCCTTAGCCAACAGGTGAGTTAGGCTGGAATCGCGAAAGCGGTGGAGGAGGGACGTCGCCGTGGTGCGGATTGCGGGAATACCAGAAGCGAAGGCGATTACTGATGTCATCAACGCTGCCTTCCGCCAGGCGGAAAGCTTCTTTATTGAGCGCGACCGCATGGATTTGGAGAAAGTGCAGTCGCTGCTGCTCACGGGGGAATTCCTAGTTTCCGAGCGGGACGGAGGGATTAGCGGCTGCGTGTATGTGGAGATGAAAGGTGACCGGTCGTATCTCGGTTTGCTTGCGGTCGATCCCAAGGCTCAGAAGTCAGGACTGGGATCGAAGTTGATGAGCGCGGCCGAGGATCATTGCCGAAAGGCGGGGAGCCGGTTCATGGATATCAAGATTGTCAATCTGCGGAAAGAACTGCCGGACTTCTATCATCGGCGTGGATATGTCGAGACCGGAACGGCTCCGTTTACGGCAGGCGTGCCGACGACGCTGCCCTGCCACTTCGTGGAGATGTCGAAGCCACTGGGTTAGCGCAGCGCGTGCTCATTCTGGCAACACGGCGTCGGCTTCAATCTCGACCAGAATTTCCGGAGAGATCAGCGCACTGACCTGGACCATCGAAGTTGCGGGGCGAATGTCCCGGAAGAATTCTCCGTGCGCTTTGCCGACCTTCTCCCACTCGGCAATGTTAATGACGTAGGTGCGAGTGCGGACGACGTCCTTCATGCTGGCGCCCGCTTTCTTCAGGGCCGAATCAATATTTTTCAGAGTCTGCACGGCTTGAGCGTAAACGTCTCCGACGCCAATGATTTTTCCGTCGGGTCCGGTCGCGGTGGTTCCCGACACATGGACGTGCGAGCCGATCTTCACTGCGCGCGAGTAGCCGACGATGGGTTCCCAGGGAGTGCCGCTTGAAATGTTTTGGCGTTGCATCGGAGATCCTCTCATCTTTGGTTGGGTGCCACATGGGTTCGATGCTACATGCCCTGCCCTAGACTCCGACTGGCGGGCACCTCGTTTTGTTCGTGGAGCGGCTGTAGCAAAAAAACTGATGGCGGGTAGCAGAATTTGTGTTCTTCGCATCGCTGGTTAGCAGCCGACACTCTCGACTGCCAGTATTTCGACGGAGGAAACCTTGGTTGGCCACGCCACGTCTAATGTGTAGAAGAATTTGCGGACGTGATAACAAAAGTCACTTGCATTCGCAAGCGAACTGAGATATCAAGTGCGCAAGGCAAGGAAACGCCGTGCTCAGCACGGAGTTCAGAGGCCACGGAAGAACATGATTCCGGAGTCACATCCACTGCAGCAGCTCTTCCTGGAATTGGTGGGAAGGCACTACGCGGAGGAAATCGGCATTCGCGATCAGCAGGTGATAGCGTATGTTGCGCACTTGCTTACCGAGTTTTGCGAAGCCGATCAACTCTTCAAGATTCACGGAGCGGGCGATCGCCCACTGAGCGACGTGGGAGAAATGCTGATGGAGTCCGATCCGGTGTACGGTCCCGCGCCTTCGTTTGATCGCGAGCGCCAGGTGCGCAAGCACATCGGTGACTACACGCTTTTCTTTGCGGGAATGTTTCCCGAAAGCATCAATCACCTCCGCCCGCGGCGCCAACGGCTGGAGAGTTTTGTGGAGTGGGTGAAGGCGGGCAAAGAAAGCTATTACATCGTGTCGAAGTTCGAGGACTTCGAATACGCCAAAGTGGCGCCCCTGTTCGCGCATCTCTCGCGAGACTTCGAGGGCTGCGTGTACGGCCTGAACATGGTGAAGAATGATCTCCAGGAAATGCAGCACTCGGTCTTCCGGCGCCCCAGCGACTTCCTGATGTAGACCCGGGCAGCAACCTGCCGTCCCCCTTTATCCAGTCAGGTCGGGAGTTCCCCCTATGCGATAAAAGCTGAGGGCCGCGCTTCCCTGGGTCAGTTTGCGGAATCTTCGCAGCGACCGGAACTCGGCGCCGGGATCAAATTTCTTTTCGTGCTCGGCAATCACCAGCGACATCGCCCAAACCAAGGATGAATCAGCCAGGGAGCGGAGGGTTTCCCGGTAGAGGTCCTGCATGCGGTAGGGTGGATCGAGAAAAACCACGTCGGCCGCGACGTGCTCCCGCTCCATGCGCCAAATGATCCCGGAAAGATCGTCGCGGAGAATCTTGAAGCCATCCACAATGCCGAGGCTCTGGAGGTTTTGCTGGATCAGTTCCACGGCGCGAGGCGAGGTCTCGACGAAGTAGACCTGCTTGGCTCCGCGGCTGAGAGCCTCGATGCCAACCGCACCGGTGCCCGCGAACAGATCGAACCACACACTGCCCTCGAGGGCGTTGGGATTGCCGGCGGTCAGAACGTTGAAAAGCGTCTCGCGCAGGCGGTCGGACGTGGGACGGACGTCCACGCCGCGCATGGAGTGGATGGGCCGGCTGCGGTATTTGCCTGCGATCACCCGCATGGCTCTGTACCTTCGAGTGCCGGAATCAATATATCCGTACATGTAGAATAACTGTAGTAGCCACCGATATGAGAAGCTGGTCCATCCTGATTGGGCGCTTGTTCGGCGTCGAAGTTCGGGTTCACCTCACATTTCTGATCCTGCCGCTGTTCGTGTTCTGGACGGAATACAGCGTGCACGGCACGGCCAACGGGGGTCGGGACCTGGCGCTGGTGGGGATTATTCTCGGCTGCGTTGCCGCGCATGAGGCGGGACACATGCTGGTGGCCCGGCGCGCGGGCATGATTCCCAAGGCGGTCATTCTTCTGCCGCTGAGCGGAGTCACGCTATACGAGGAATCCCGCGGGGAAAAGCCAGAGTCGGCGTCGGCAGCCTGGAAGCGCGAAGTTCGCCTAGCGCTGGTCGGGCCTCTGGCGAATCTGTTGCTTGCGGGGGTGGCGGCTGTCGTACTGCTCAGCGCAGTGCCCGGAGTCGAACTCTGGAAGTGGCCTTTTCTGCAACCCGGCAACCTTCCGCGCAGCCTCGTCTGGGCCAACCTGTACCTGGCAGGCTTGAATCTTTTGCCTGCATACCCACTGGATGGCGGCCGCATTCTGCGGGCCTTTTTCGCTCGCGGTGGCGATGCGGCCATGGCGACGCGACGCGCCGTCTCGATCAGCAACGCGCTGGGAATGCTTCTTATGGTGGCGGGGCTGTTCAGCGACACGTGGATCACAATGGTGGGCGTGATCATTTTTTCCGCGGCACAGCTGGAAGAGCGGGCTGTCCTGTTCCAGTCGGTGCTGGATAATGTCCGTCTGGAAGAGGTCATGCTCACAGATTTTGCGACGCTCTCGCCCGCCGACACGCTGGAAGACGCGCTGGACAAGGCCGTGCACTCGCTGCAAGATGATTTCCCCGTGGTCCGGGGAAGCGACATGGTGGGGGTGATTTCCAAGCAGCGCATTCTGGAGACGCTGCGCATGGAAGGCAACGGATACGTGCAGGCGGTGATGAACAAGATCTTTGAGCCCTCCGCACGGCAGGAGTCGCTGTCGTCGGCATTCCGCAAACTGACGGCGCGCAACCTGAGCATCATTCCGGTGGTGGAAGACCAGCGGCTGGTGGGGATCGTTACTCTGCAGAACCTGATGCACTCGATGGCGCTGCTGGCAGAGAGCCGGAAGCTGCGGCGGGACCAGCCGGAATCGTAAGGGCTCAGGAGTTCTAACCCTTAATTTACGGCGAGAACCACCAAGGTCGCGTCGTCCTGGAATTGCGCTCCGCAAAAATCCGACACCCGCGTCATCAGTTCCTTGTTCAACTCGGCAGCGGAACTGGCGGCGTGCGCCCTGCCGAATGCGGCGACCCGCTCCACTCCAAACTCCTCGCCTAGCGCCTCCTCGGCTTCGGTGATGCCGTCGGTAAATAGAAGCAGCCGGTCTCCGGATTTCAGATTGACGCTGGAGTCCTGGTAATTCCACGAGGGAAAAACGCCGAGCACCGCGCCACCCTGATCCAGGATGTGCACAGCACCCGCTGAAACGAGAATGGGATAGGGATGGCCGGCATTGCAGTAGCGAAACGTGCGTGTACTGGCGTCGAGAACGCCGCAGAAGAACGTCACGAACTTGTTCGCAGCGATGCTTTCGCACAGCATGCCGTTCACGATTCCGCACACGCGCGCCGGACTGTCGAGGTCGTGCACGGATGCGCGCAAGCTGGCCTGGACATTCGCCATAAGCAGGGCAGCGGGAATTCCCTTGCCGGAGACATCCGCAATGCAGATGGCCAGCCGGTTGCCATCGAGCCGCAGCACATCGAAGTAATCTCCGCCGACCGCGCGCGCCGGGAGCCAGGCGGTGGCTATGGCAATTCCAGGAAGTTGCGGAATTTCCTTGGGCAAAAGCGATTGCTGGATTTCGCGGGCGCGTTGCAGCTCCTGTTCGTGGACTTCCAGGCGGGCGGCGCCCGACCTGACCATGGTCTGCAGCTCGACGTTGCGGCGCTCGAGGCGCGTCCTCGTTTTGTTATAGAGAAAATTCATCACACCGTAGACGAAGGTGATCAGGAACGGCATTTTCCAGCCGGTGGCGAGCAAGTGCCCAAGTGATTGCGGAGTCGGCGGGGCTAACCACCAGACAATGACGCTGCTGAGGGCGTAAACGGGAAACATCACGACGCATAGCACGATCAGGAAGATCAGCCAGTCATAGGGAGACGGTTTCTCGTACAGGACGTGCAGCCATTGCACCGGAGGGGAAACGAAATTGCCAATGCACAGCGAGTACAAGATGACGGTGAAAGGATTTATGGGCTGGCCGATGGCCCAGAAAGTCGCGCCGACCACGAGCGCAATGAAGAGATAAATGCCCTGATCGCGGAAGAAAACGGACAACGATTTGGAGTCAATGGTCATGTGAACCGGAATTTCCGATTTGCACCCTGTGCCCTCGACACAACGAATTGGCCAGGTCCCAGCGAGATCAGCGCGCCTCCTCTCGTTCCCTCAGGGGCTGAAGCCCAGATCTTATTGGACGTTTTACGCGGCGCTGAAGCGCCGCTCTTCCACGTCACTGCAGATAGTCGTGAGGTTCTCCCGCGTTGCCCTAGTTTCCCGGCAGCAGGGGGAAGCGATATGTTCACCTTACCCGGCCGATTGCATCCCAACCCATTCAATTCTGTCGAATTGAGAGCCCATGCAAGCCGAACCTCCGAACAATCGGCGATTGGAACTTGGCAATTGGCGATTCCTAGAACAGTCTCACAGCCTTGGCCTGTTGCACTGCCGGGATCTTCTTCAATTTGACAAGCACATTGTCGGGCACGCGGCCGTCGACGTGGACTACGGCAATGGCTTCGCGGGGGCCTGTTCCTGCCTCGGCGCTGCGCCGGCCGAGAGAAAAGTCGGCGATATTAATCTTCTCTTTTCCGAGGATTGTGCCAACCTTGCCAATGACTCCGGGGACGTCGCGGTTGCGCAGATAGATCAGGTTGCGCTCGAGAGGCGCTTCCACATCAATGCCATCCACGTGCAGCAGCCGCGGTGCGCTGCCGTGAAGGACCGCACCCTTCACCAAGTGCTCTTCGGCGGAAGACTTCAGAAAAATGGACAGGACACTGCCCGCGCCTCCGGCCGAAGCTTTGGCCTTGTGCGCTTCGTGCACGCGCAGACCGCGCGAGTCGGCAATGGCGGCGGCGTTCACCAGGTTGGCCTTCTCCTCCAGTGCCTGGTTGAGGATGCCTTTGATTGCGCCGTTGCGAACCAGTTCTGTCTTCCACTCGGCAATGTGTCCGCTGTAACGCAGCGAGATTTCTTCCAGCGTGCCTTCGGAAACCTGGGCAAGAAACGATCCCATGCGCTCGGCCAGAATAATGTAGGGCTGCATCTCGGCATACTCCTCTGCCGAGACCGACGGGACATTGACGGCGTTCTGGATGACGCCATGCTTCAGATATTCCTTGACCTGCTGGGCAATCTGGACGCCAACGGCATCCTGGGCCTCGTGCGTGGAGCCGGCAATGTGCGGCGTGAGGATGACATTCTCCAACGCATGGAATGGCGAGCTTTTCAAAGGCTCTTCGTTGAAAACATCGAGGGCGGCGGAGGCCACGTGCCCTTGCTTTAGCGCTTCAACCAAATCCGCTTCGTTGACCAGTTCGCCGCGCGCGCAGTTCACCAGCCGGACCCCTTGCTTCATTTTCCTGATCGAGGCCTGGTTGATCATGCCGGCGGTTTGAGGCGTGAGGCCAACGTGCAGGGTGATGTAGTCCGCGGTGGCATACAGCCGATCGAGTTCTGCCATGGCGATGCCCTGCTCCTTGGCGACTGCAACAGAAACGAAAGGATCGTGCGCGACGAGGGCCATGCCGAAGGCGCGTGCGCGCCGGGCAACCTCCACGCCGATGCGGCCGAGGCCGACGATGCCCAACGTTTTGCCGCGAAGTTCAGTGCCCTGCAGGGACTTCTTCTCCCATTTGCCGGCGTGCATGAGAGCGTCGGCGCGGCAGAGATGGCGCGCCATGGCCAGCATCATGGCCAGGGTCTGCTCGGCGACGGCGACGGCGTTGGCGCCGGGCGTGTTCATCACCGCGATGCCCTTGCGGGTGGCAGCGTCGAGGTCGATGTTGTCGACGCCGACGCCAGCACGCCCGATCACCCGCAGCTTTTTTGCATGTTCGAGCAGGGCAGCGTCCGCCTGCACTGCGGATCGCACAATCAGCGCGTCTGCCGATTCGAGGTGCTCGGGAAGCTTACCGTCCAGTTGATCTGCGGTGAGGACGGTCCAGTGGGGTTCCTTCAACTGCTCGACGGCGGCGGCTGAGATTTTCTCTGCAACGATGATTTTCAAGGGAGAATTGGTCCTTTTGAAGTAGGGCGTTTACCTTGACAAAACAATGACACGAAAATGACACCCTTCTGACACCCCTGCCGCGCCCCTCTCCTAGACTTCTCTCAGTCGGGGCCCCTCGACCCGTAGGAGAAAAGTTATGAAAATTGCGAAGACAGTATTACTCGCCGGCCTTATCGCGGTGGGCCTGGCTTGCGGCTACGGCTCGCACGCCAGCACTCCCGCAGCACCTGGAACCATGCCGAACATTGCTCAGCTCGCTCCCGACAATACGAATGCCGGCAGCGCAGCTTTCGTGCTTACCGTAAACGGCACAAACTTTGCGAGCAATGCGAAAATCAATTGGAACGGCACAGCACAAACTACAACCCTGGTGAGCGGAAGCCAGCTGACCACCAACATTCCGGCCTCGGCCATTGCAACCGCAGGCACGGCAGCGGTTACGGTGACGAACCCTGGCACTCCGGGAGGCATATACGGCGGCGGCACTTTGCCGGAAACGTCCAATAGCATGACCTTCACCATCAACTAGCAGCCATCCTGAAGGCAGCTGCCGGACCCTCAGGAGCTAAAGCCTGCTTTTCTATTGGCTCTGGGCGGCACGGCTGAAGTCGTGCCCTTCCCGAACGACTTACACATAGTCTTGAGGAGCGCATGCCGGGCGCTCCTCAGGCACCAACCAGTTGTCGCTTGTCGGACAGGCTGCGGGCATAGGCATTCTGGGCTGCCCGCAGCGCCGTGCCATAGTCGACCGTCCTGCCGGTGGTTCTGGCGAGTACGTGTTCGAGAGCCGCCAGAATGCCGATGGTGTCCAGGAAGTCGTAGTATCCGATGTGCGCGATGCGAAACAGTTTGCCCTTCATCTCGCCCTGGCCGTTGGCGATCACGGCGTCGAACGACTCGCGAAACTCTTTTACGATGTTTCCGGAGTCGAGCCCGTCGGGTGAGGAAATCGCGGTGAGCGCGGCCGCGGGCGAAGTGGCATAGAGTTTCAAGCCTAGCGCCAGAGCTCCGGCGCGCGTCATTTCCGCACAAAGCTCGGCATTGTTCACTAGAGCTTCCCGTCCGCTGCTGAGATTTCCATTGCCCATCTCGCGAATGAAGTCGAGTGCAGCGTCCATGGCGGCAAACAACGAGGTCGCGGGAGTGTAGGCCGATTCGCCTTTGGCTGCCGATTTGCGCTCCTTGCGCAGATCGAAGTAATAGCGGGGGGACGTCGTCGTCTCCATGCGCTTCCAGCCGCGCTCGCTGACGGCGCAGTAGGCGAGGCCGGGAGGCATCATCAGAGCTTTTTGCGATCCGCCGATGATCACGTCCACGCCCCAGCCGTCGACATCGAGATGAGTCGTGCCCAGGCCGGTGATGGCGTCGACGATCAGCAGCATGTCGTCGTGCTCGCGCACGATTTTCGCGATCGCCTTTATGTCGTGGCGCGCGCCAGTGGAACTCTCCGTGGCCTGCACGAAAACAGCGCGAACTTCGGGCGTGACGCGCGGGCGAATTTCTTCCAGCGAGAACGTTTCGCCGTAGGGCTTGCTCAACACGTCGACGTTGCAGCCGAAGGCCTTGGCGAGGCCCGTCCAGCGTTCGCCAAACTTACCGGCGGTCAAGACCAGGACCTTGTCACCGGGCGAAGTCAGGTTCGAGACAGACGCTTCCATCACGCCGGTGCCCGAACAAGCCAGCACGAGAACGTCATTCTGCGTGCCGATGAATTCCTTCATGCCGGCCAGGACGCGCTGAAACAGCGCGCGGAAGTCGGCGGTGCGGTGATGGGCGGTGAAGGAAGCCATGGCCGTTTGCGCCGCGGGCAACAGCGGCGTGGGGCCGGGAGTAAAGAGACGGTTCTTACGCAGCATCGTAGTAATCCTTAATGTGGGGAGAAACCATAAGTCTACCGGAACACGGGCCGCGGAGCACGTCCGCGGTCACGATGGTTGAGAGTAAATTTTGTCGCGCGTTGCTGCCGTGATCCACGTCACAGGAGCGACGGGCACGCTCAATTTCGCCGAGGTGGAAGATCCTCAGGATCGATGGTATCTCCGGATACTCTGCGGCTGTTCTCAGCGGTCTCTGCGTCTTAGGGGTTTGATCAGATTTCGGCAGCTATAGAATCTTGAATCGCAGAGGTCGCAGAGAACGGCCGCAGAGTGCGCGGAGAAACCGGGAACGAGCCAATTTCGCGCTACCGACTGAGCCGCTTGACCTCCGACCTAGCGGCTATAATCGCCTAATGAGCCTTGTCGAACAGATCCAGAAAGACATGACCACCGCGATGAAAGCGCGCGATGAGCAGCGCCTCTCCACGCTGCGCATGGTCAAGAGCGCATTGAAGCTTCGCGAGGTCGAGAAAATGGCGCCACTCGACGAGAAGGAATCCCAGGCCGTGCTGGCCACGCTGATCAAGCAGCGCAAGGAGTCGGTCGAGCAGTTCACCAAGGGCGGACGCCAGGAGATGGCCGACAAAGAGGCTGCCGAGATCGTGCTGATCGAAACCTACCTCCCCAAAGCGGCGGGCGAAGCTGAGATAATCGCGGGAGTGAAAGCCGTGATTGCAGAGATGGGATCTCCCACCATGAAAGACATGGGCACGGTAATGAAGAACGCCATGGCGCGCTTCTCCGCAACGGGGATGCGGGTGGATGGGAAGATGGTCAGCGAGGCGGTGAAGCGGGCGTTGGCGGGGAAGTAGGGAGAGTGTGTCTGAAAGCCTATCTCTTACTTCGCTGCAACCCGCGGTAGGCTTCGCTCTTCGAGATGCCCCGCTCCTTCGCTACTTTCTTCAGAGCAGCTTTCTCGTCGAGCTTCTCCTCGGCCATGATCTGCTCGACTCTCTGGCGAACGCTCACCTGCGGCGGCTCAGGGTGCGAATTCCCCTCCTCCGCTTTCCCGATCAGCAGCGTGATTTCGCCCTTGACTCCATCGCGTGACTTTAAGGTCTCCAGAACCTCGCCTGCGCGACCGCGCAAAAATTCTTCGTGCAGCTTGGTTACTTCGCGGGCGATCACGACATGCCGGGCTTCTCCCAGAACCTCGACCACATCCGCAAGCGCCTCGACTACCCGGTGCGGAGCTTCGTAGAAAACCTGGGTGCGCGGTGATGACTTGATCGACTCCAGCACCGCACGCCGCTCACCGCGTTTTGCGGGAAGAAATCCGCTGAAGCGAAACGAATCCGTGGGCAGGCCGCTCGCCACCAGCGCAGCCAGAAACGCCGACACTCCGGGAATCGGCACGACCGGCAGATGATGCCGGATGGCCAGCGAAATCAGGCGGAATCCGGGATCAGAAATTCCGGGCATGCCCGCATCGGTCACCAGCGCGACGCTCGCGCCTTCTTGCAGATCTTTCACCAGCTCTGCCGACCGCGTCATCTCATTGTGCTCGTGGTAGCTGACGGTGCGGGTCGTGATGTTGTAATGGTTGAGCAGTTTCTGCGTCTGGCGTGTGTCCTCGCAGGCGATCAGGTCGACCTGCTTCAGCACGCGGAGGGCACGCAGCGTGATGTCTTCGAGATTGCCGATGGGAGTGGCGACGAGATAGAGCGCTGGCGCCAGAGCATCCAGGGTGCGCCCCGCTGGTATCCCTTCACTGTCCGGCGGCTCCGACGCGCTCATGGCGGGAAGTCTATCACCGCTGCGGCCGTAACCTCGCGGGGTTCGGGCGGTTATGCTTATGAAACGTGGAAAAAACTTCTGCAGTCAAATCCAGGGCCTGAAGGCTACTGAAAGGGCGGCGCTTACGGTATGCCTGAAGGCATAGCCTGATACAAACCCTGATGCGAGCCGTACTTGCACCAGAGAGCATTACACGGGCACATTTTGAGCTTGGGAGGACCTTACCGTGACTGCCAAAGACTTCCGCCGCATGGCCCTCGCCCTTCCTGGGACCGAAGAACACGCGCACATGAACCATCCCGATTTCCGGGTAGGCGGAAAGATCTTCGCCACGCTCGGGTATCCCAACAATTCTCGGGGCATGGTGAAGCTCTCACCCGAACAGCAGCACTACTTTTCGAAGGACTACCCCGATGTGTTTGTGCCGGTAAAAGGCGCGTGGGGACGAAAGGGAGCCACCAGCGTGCAGCTAAAAACCGCGAAGAAAGAGATACTGAGCAAAGCTATTCACGCGGCTTGGCGCAACACGGCGCCGAAGAAGCTAAGGGAACAATTCCCGGAGCAACGCTAACCTCACGAACTGCCGGGCTTCGCCCTGGCAGGACGGCCCAGGCGGCCATCGCCACATGTTCCCCTTCGATTGACGCAATTCAACTCGCACCCCTAGAATCAAACACCAGAGCAGCGATTGTTGCACGAGAGCTTCCAAGTCATCCGCCCATGCCACTTTACGAATATCAGTGCAAGAAGTGCGGTCACCGCTTCGAAAAGATCCAATTGTTTTCCGCCAAGATGGTGAAGAAGTGTCCCGAATGCGGCGGGGCCGTCGAACAGATGATCTCCGCCCCGGCGGTGCAGTTCAAAGGATCGGGCTGGTATGTGACGGATTACGCGAAGGGATCTCACGCGCCAGCGTCTTCTGACAGCGGCAGCAAAGAAAGCAAGGAGGCCAAGAAGGACGAGAAGTCTAAGCCGGAAAGTTCGGCGAAGGAAAGTTCTGTGAAGGAAAGCTCTTCAAAAGAAAGTTCTCAGAAGGCCAGTTCGTCGAAGAATACGGCGAAGCACAGGTAGCTGCCCCTCAGCGCCTGAAGGCGCGAATGACAATCCTGCCTTGCGGTATGCCTGAAGGAATATCCTGATACGAATCTCGAATTCTTCCGCAAGGCGGGCGGGGGCGCCCGCCCCACACCACAAAATCCCTCACTTCAGCTCCCGCTCGAAGTGATCCTCGATCATGTTGAACAGGTGAATCCGCGCGTCTTTCCCCGCGATGCTATGGGTCTTGTTGGGATAGATCATCAGTCGGAACTGCTTGCCTGCTTTGATCAACGCATCGATCATCTGAATGCTGTTCTGGAAGTGCACATTGTCGTCGCTGGTGCCGTGAACCAGCAGCAGCGCGCCGTGTAACCTATCGGCGGACTTGGTTACGTCGGAGCCCTCGTAACCCTTCTGGTCGTCCTTGAGCAGGCCCATATAGCGCTCGGTGTAGATGGTGTCGTAGTTGATCTGGTCGGTGACGGGAGCGACCGCGACGCCCGCGCGAAAGCGATCGGAGTGGGTCATAGCGTAGAGCGTCATTGAGCCGCCGTTCGACCAGCCCCATATCGCTAGACGGTCCTTATCGAGTTGGGGATACTGGGCCAGAAGCTGATCGAGCGCCGTGAACTGGTCTATCAATTCGATCGCGCCAAACTCGTGGCGAATTGCGGTCATGAATTTGCGATCACGCCCGGGGGTGCCGCGATTGTCGACGGCAAAGATGGCGAACCCTTTGCGAGCAAGGATTTCATCAAAGGGATTCGGGGGTGTTTTCAGCACCATCTGTCCCGCGGGCCCGCCGTAAACGTTCACGATCAGAGGAATCTTGCCGCTGGCGGGCGGGTCGGGAGGAAGCAGCAAGCGTCCGTAGAGAATTGTCCCGTCTTCCGCTTTGAACTCAAGGTATTTCGGGGCCCGCAGTCCGTACTCTGCAACTTCGTCTCGCGCCTGCCACACTGAGGTGCAAGCGCCACCCACGGCACAGAGGGAAATCTGCTGCGCAATTTGGGGGCCCATGAAGGTTTGGGCGAAGTGCTTGCCGTCGTCGGCGAAATTCGCGGAGTGCAGACCTTCTTCGGGGGTGAGTGCCTGGAAGCCCGATCCATCCAGCTTCACCGAAAAAATGTGGCGCTGGCGCGGATCGTCTTTGTTGGCGGAAAAATAGACGGCCCCTGCAGCCTCGTCGATCGCCTCGACTCCCTGCATCTCGTAGTCGCCCTGGGTTAGCTGCCGTTCCAGCTTCGCCTCCCCCGCGAGCGGATTCTGTTTGTCGAAGCTGTAGAGGTAAAGCTGTGTGTTGCCGTCGCGCCAACTCGACCACAAGAAGCGGTCTCCTGATTTCAGGACGCGGAAGTCGTCATTTACGTCGATCCAGGCGCCCGGCGTCGTTTCGCTCAGAACCTTTGTGGATTTTCCCGACTTCGCATCGACGAAATACAGGTCCATCTTGTCCTGGGTGCGGTTCAGCACCTCGGCCCATATGATCCCATCGCGGACCCAGCCAAAACGGGGAATGTAGGTGTCTTCGTCGGAGGTCAACGAAAGCCAGCGAATCTTACCTTTGTCGGCATCGACGACGCCCAGCTTTACGACCGGGTTTATGTCGCCGACCTTGGGATATTTTTCGTTGTCGACGGTGGGATGAGTGGGTATCCAGTCGGTGATGGGATAAACCGGTACCTTGGATTCGTCCATGTGCAGGAAGACGATTTCCTTGCTGTTGGGCGACCAGAAATAATTGCTGCGCACGGCCAGTTCTTCGGCGTAGACCCAGTCAATATCACCGTTGAACAGGTTGTCTCCAGTGTCTTTGGTGAGCTGTTTTTCGCCCTTGCCGCTCGCGGGCCGCACATAGAGGTTATGCTTACGCACGTAGGCGACGCGGTTGCCATCAGGGGAAAACTTGGGATCGCCGCTGGGATCGGGGGCCGAAGTGAATTGCACCGCCGTGTTCGTGGCCAAGTCGAAGAGCCAGAGTTGTCCTTGCGAATCGAAGATCAGGTGCTTGGAGTCCGGCGCCCACAGGTAGGCGGCGACATGATAGCGGGTGAGACGTTCTTTCTCGCGCTCGTCCTTTACCTTGGTGTAGTCCGGGGCCAGAGATGCGAGTTTGGCCGCGCTGACCAGCACTTTCTTTTCGCCGGTGGCCGCGTCCACGTACCACAGTTCCCCTTGCTCACCCTTGTCGTCGCGCTGGACGAAGGAAAATTTCGTGCCGTCGGGACTCCACTCCATGGTTTCGGGGCCGCGGCCGCCAAGCCCGCCGGGGGCATAGATCGCCTCGATGGTAAGCGGCTTGAGCGGGGGCGTCGATTGCGCCCTGGTGGGGGCAACGTTGCTGAGGGTGAAAGCGGACAGGGCCAGGCAAACAGAAAGAAAAGACAGTCTTTTCACGAGGCATCCTCGAAGGGGAGAAATAGGCGCGATCGCGCGCAGGCGCGCGAATCAACGAGTGTACACCGGGCAAGCCTTGCGGCGCATCGCCGCCAAGGCGGACTAGCGTGGACACGAACTTACGGGCCGGTGGTTGCGTGTTGGAAAGCGGGAATCGGCGTTTTCGCGTGCTAGAATCAATAAGAGCCGTTGCCCCGGATGCTTCCCGACATAGAAAACCTGTTGCGCCTGCAAGATGCGGACAAGGAAATCGCCCGCCTGCACGAGGAGATCGCCGAACTGCCGAGGCGGGTCGCCGCCATCGAACAAAAGCTGGCCGGAACCAAAGCCCAACTGGAAAAAGCGCAGGCCGCCATCAAAGCCGACGAAGGCGCCCGGCGCAAACACGAAACTGCCATTACCGATCTGCGCGGCAAGATTTCCAAGTATCGCGATCAATCCCTCGACGTCAAGACCAACGACCAATACAAGGCGCTGCTGCACGAAATCCAGTTTGCGGAGAAGGAAATCGCCGCCACCGAGGACAAGATCCTCGAGATCATGGTCAACGCCGACGCGCGGGACAAGGAGGTAAAAGCCGCGCAAGCGGAGCTGAAGGCTGAGACCGCTGAGATCGAAAAAGAAAAAGCCGATGCCCGGCAACGGACCGCGGAAGATGAAAAGCAACTGGCCGAATGGCGCGCCAAGCGGGACCAGATGCGGTCCGGCGTCGATGGCGACCTGCTGCGGCACTATGAGCGCGTTTCGAAGTTCCGCGGCACGGGCATTTCCGAGGTGCGGGAGCACAAGTGCATGGCGTGCCAAGTGATGTTGCGTCCGCAGACCTACAACGACGTGCGAACCGGCCAGCAGACCGTGGTTTGCGAGTCGTGCCAGAGAATCTTGTATTTCAATCCGGCGGACGAGATGCTAGCCATCGACAAATCAGACGTGAAACGCCCACGCCGCCATCATCCCAAGATCGACGCTCCGCAAGCCTGGTACTATCGCGCAGAATTCGGCGATGCCGGTGAAGTTTTGATCTGCTTGACCAACGCTGGAGGCCAGGCTAGCCGCCGCGTCTACGATATGCATACGGGCCGGCTCCTTGGAGACATTCTGATTCGTGAAGGCGACTATCGCCACGCGTTTCCGGAAGACATAACCGGCGCCATCCGCCTGAACGGCGGCTGGAGCGAAGCCGACCTTGAAGGGTGGGGCACGGAAATGCCGATGGTGGCTCTGGATTCCCTGCATTTCGACCTCGAGGCAGCGCGCGCCGAAATGCATGCCCGGTCTGCCGCGACTGCGCAGCCGGTTTCATCGGAACACTCCGCCGCGAGCTAGATTCCCCCCTTGGTTATCAATCCCCCCGTCCGGACAGAATTGTTGGAGACAGAATCGACGGGAGTGGCGGCGTGAAGACCGGGGACAAAGTCAAGCTTATCGGAATTCCTCCCGATCTCTCCAACAATCAGAAATTGCAGACTCTCACGCTGTTCGAGAAGTGCCTGGGAGAGACCTTCACTGTTGCGGGATTTGAGACTGTCGAGGGGCTGCCGTACCAGCTTGTGCAGCTTGACGTGGGACACGTGCTAGGGAAAGCACCCTATCTTGAAACGATTTGGGTCGAGCCCGAATACTTAGAACTCGAAGCGTCTCACTAGATTCAATACAAAAAGCCCCACCCCGTAAACAAGCCCGTTTAACATCCAAAGATGGTTCCAAGGACGAAAGCCTCCAGTTCCATCCCTACGGTGACGGTTTCTCGGCGTGGGGCATCCCGGCTGAAGGATGGCCACGTCTGGGTTTATCGATCCGACATCGTTTCTGGCGATGGAGTTCCTCCCGGGTCTCTGGTCGCGGTTGCCGATCACCGTGGCAAGCCGCTGGGCACGGCTCTTTACTCAAGCGCTTCGCAGATCGCCATCCGACTGATCTCGCACGGGGAGGTCAACGACCTTTCGGCTCTGCTTCGCGAGCGCATTGCACAAGCCATCTCCTATCGCGAGTTGATCGTCCGTGACGCCGACGCGTACCGCGTCATCTTCAGCGAGGGTGACTTCCTGCCTGGCCTGATCGTCGATCGTTACAACGACGTTCTGTCCGTGCAGGTTTTGACGCAGGGCATGGACGTCGATGCCGTTCGCCATGCTGTCATCTCCGAATTGAGCGATCGCCTGCATCCGGCATCGATTGTGGAGCGTGTCGACCCGCGCGTGCGTGAACTGGAAAAGCTGCCGCCGCGCACGTCAGCCGTCGTCCGGGGCGAAAAAACCGCCACAATGTTCACGATGAATGGGGTGCAATTTCGCCACGACGCGCTGGAAGGCCAGAAGACGGGCTCTTTCCTGGATCAGCGGGAGAACTATGCCGCTGCCGCGCAGTATTCTCACGGAGAGGCGCTCGATGTGTTCTGTTATCAGGGAGGCTTTGCGCTTCACCTCGCGTCGCGTTGCGAGCACGTGACCGGAGTAGACAGCTCGCGGCCCGCGCTCGAAGTGGCCGATCAGAACGCGGCACTCAATCACCGCGAGGTGGAATGGATCGAGGCCAATGCTTTCGACCTGCTCAAGGACTACTCCTCGGCCGGCCGCCGGTACGACACCATCGTGCTCGACCCGCCAGCCTTCGCCAAGAGCAGGCGAGACCTTGACTCCGCGATGCGCGGCTACAAAGAGCTCAACCTGCGCGCCTTGAAGATGCTTAACCCAGGCGGAATCCTGGTGAGTTGCTCGTGCTCGTATCACGTCAGCCAATCGGATCTTCTCGAGATGCTGGCCGAGGCGGCCTGTGACGCCCATCGCACGCTGCGCCTGATCGAAGTAAGGGGCCAAGCCAAGGACCATCCGATGCTCCTTGGGGTGCCAGAAACTGCCTACCTGAAGTGCATCATTTGTAGTGCAACAAATTGAAAAGAAATAAGTTAATGTGCTTGACAATAACAGACTCATATTTTATGCTTCTTTCGTAATCACTACAGCATCGAAAGTAGTGACTGAAGCTTGGCAATGTGCCTAGATGGGCTTCTCGCCAAATTTCTACCCCAAGATTTCTAAAGGAGGATTGTCATGACTGTACTTACACGCTGGGAACCATTCCGCGAGTTTTCCACTCTGCAGGACCGCATGAACCGATTGTTCCGCGAGTCTTTTAGTGAAGCGGGCCGGGATGAGTCCCTCACCACCAGCAGTTTCGCTCCCGCTGTCGACGTCTACGAAGATGAGCACAAGGTCACGCTGAAGATCGAAGTGCCGGGAATCGACGAGAAGGACATCGACGTTCGGGTGGAGAACAACACCCTCACCGTGCACGGCGAGCGCAAGATCGAGAAGGAAGAGAAAGAAGAGAACTATCGCCGTGTGGAGCGCCAGTATGGCAGCTTCACTCGCACCTTCAACCTGCCCACCAGCGTGGATTCCGAGCATGTATCGGCGAACTACGACAAGGGTGTGCTGAAGATCGCTCTGCCCAAGAAGGCCGAAGCCAAGCCCAATCAGATCAAGGTCAACGTAGGCAGCGAGAAGGCCATCGAAGGCAAGAGCCCCAGCAAGGCCGCATAAGCGGGCGTGCTTGTGTGGGACCGGGTCTCTGACCCGGTTATCGAAGCAAGCTCGATTGCATTTGGCGGGAGGCGGCAGAGGTGACCGCCTCCCGCGTTGTTTTGAAACCCAACAGGCTTTGTTATCCGGACCGAAGCGAAAGCTTACCCTGAGCGAAGTCGAAGGGGACCAGAGCATTTCCGCCGCCGGCAAGATTGCATAGGTTCTTCGCTTCGCTCAGAATGACAAGGAAGAAAACTAGACCGGCAAGCAGCGTAGAGGATTAGCCATGGCGATTCGTTGGGATAAATTCACGGTGAAAGCGCAGGAAGCAGTTCAGCGCGCGAACGACCTTGCCTCGGAACACGGCAACCCTGAGGTGCTGCCTATCCATCTGCTGGCAGCGCTTCTCGAAGACAAGGAAGGCATCGTCCCGCCTGTGCTGGAAAAAATCGGCATCGGTCCGCAGGCGGTCCTGGCCGAGCTCTACAAGGAACTCGAAAAGCTTCCCAAAGTTTCCGGCAGCGCGACCCAGGCCGCCCTCTCGAACAATGCCAACAAGCTGCTCGAACAAGCGTTCAAGGAAGCCGCCAACTTCAAGGATGAATACGTCTCCACCGAGCACCTGCTGCTGGCCATTACCCACCTCAAGCAGGATGCGGCGCAGCAGATTCTCGCCCGCCATGGGGCAAGCTACGATGCGATCCTGAAGGCCCTGACCACCGTGCGCGGCTCACAGAAGGTGACCGACCAGAATCCCGAAGCAAAGTATCAAGCCCTCGACCGCTACGCCCGCGACCTGACCGAGCAGGCGCGCCGCGGCAAACTTGACCCGGTCATCGGGCGCGATGAGGAGATCCGCCGTGTGGTGCAGGTTCTTTCCCGCCGCACCAAGAATAATCCCGTGCTCATCGGCGAACCGGGGGTGGGCAAGACCGCGATTGTGGAAGGCCTGGCGCAGCGCATTATCTCCGGGGACGTGCCCGAGGTTTTGAAGAACAAGCGGGTGGTGGCGCTCGACCTCGGCGCCATGCTCGCCGGAGCAAAATATCGCGGCGAATTCGAAGACCGGCTGAAGGCGGTGTTGAAAGAGATCGAAGACTCGCAAGGCCAGGTCATTCTTTTCATCGACGAGTTACACACGCTGGTCGGAGCTGGCGCCGCCGAAGGAGCCATCGACGCTTCCAACATGCTGAAACCTGCGCTCGCGCGAGGAGAACTGCGCGCCATCGGCGCCACCACGCTGAACGAATACCGCAAGTACATCGAAAAGGACGCGGCACTGGAGCGCCGCTTCCAGATTGTGTTCGTCGGCGAGCCCAACGTCGAGGACACCATCGCGATTCTGCGCGGCCTGAAAGAGAGATATGAAGTCCACCACGGGGTGCGTATCAAGGATTCCGCAATTGTCGCTGCCGCGACCCTGTCACATCGCTACATCTCCGACCGCTTCCTGCCCGACAAGGCTATCGATCTCATCGACGAAGCTGCAGCCTCGCTGCGCATTCAGATCGATTCGCTTCCCACCGACATCGATCAGCTCGAACGCCGCGCCACCCAGCTCGAGATCGAAAAACAGGCGCTGAAGAAAGAAGACGATCCAAACTCCCGGGAGCGCCTCGGTGTCATCGAGAAGGAGCTGGCCGAGATTCGCGAGAAATCCAATACGCTCAAGGCCAATTGGAAAAAAGAGAAAGATCTGATCGCCCGTGCGCGTGAGCTGAAGGAGAAAATCGAGAAGTTGAAAATTGAAGAGCAGGCGGAAGAACGCAAGGGCAATCTGCAGCGCGTGGCAGAGATTCGCTACGGCTTGCTCCGGCAGGCCGAGCAGGAGCTGGCCAAGCTGACGGAGAAAACGGCGGGCGAGGGCGCCCGCCCCGCGCGCATGCTCAAAGAAGAAGTCGACGAGGAAGATATTGCCCGCATTGTCTCCAAGTGGACCGGAATCCCCATCTCGAAGATGCTCGAAGGCGAAGTCAAGAAGCTGGTCACCATGGAAGAGCGCTTGCGCCAGCGTGTGGTCGGCCAGGAGGCAGCGCTGGAGCGTGTCGCCAATGCCATCCGCCGCTCACGTGCGGGCCTGAGCGATCCCAAGCGGCCCATCGGCTCGTTTATTTTCCTGGGTCCGACGGGCGTCGGCAAGACCGAACTCGCCCGGGCGCTCGCCGAGTTTCTGTTCGACGACGAGCACGCGCTGCTGCGCATCGACATGTCCGAATACATGGAGAAGCACTCGGTCGCGCGTCTCATCGGTGCTCCTCCGGGGTACGTCGGATACGAAGAAGGAGGCCAGCTCACCGAGCAGGTCCGGCGCCGGCCTTATGCGGTGGTTCTGTTCGACGAAATTGAAAAGGCGCATCCCGACGTCTTCAACGTGCTGCTGCAGATGATGGACGACGGCCGCCTCACGGACGGCAAAGGCCGCGTGGTGGACTTCAAGAATACGATTCTGATCATGACGTCAAATCTCGGCTCCAGCTATCTGCAAGGGGAGAATCTGCGTAGCGAGGAAGATTTCGAGAAAGCCAGCGAGCAGGTCATGGAGGCGCTGCATGGCCACTTCAGGCCTGAGTTCCTGAATCGCGTGGACGACATCGTTGTCTTCCGCCCGCTGGGCAAAGAACAGCTGGTCAAGATTATCGAACTGCGCCTGGAGGATGTCCGGCGCCTGCTCGCTGATCGCAAGATTTCACTCGAGCTTACGGACGCCGCCAAGGACCTGCTTTTTACGCAGGGCTACGACCCGAACTTCGGCGCGCGTCCACTGAAGCGCGCCATTCAGAAACTGGTGCAGGATCCGCTGGCGCTGAAGATTCTCGACGGCGAAGTGCTCCACGGCGACCATGTCATCGTCGATGCCGACAAGAAAGCCGGCAAGATGGTGTTCGAGGTGAGCAAGCGGGTGGGAGAGAAAGAACCAGCGAAGGCGAAGAGGTAACATCTTGGCCACAGATCGACGCGGATTAACGCGGATATGCGAGGGCTTGTCAGTCGCAGCGTCCGCAGCAACACTGGCCGCCTGAGTCGGCGATGCGCAGCGTCTGCTTAGCCCGCGTGTCTTTTCTCAAAGTGTTCCGCCACAAACGGCTGCCACAAATACCACGCAACCGCCACTCGAACGATGATTCCTAGCCCACCCCATAGGAGTGGCCAGCGAAAATCTACGGCTGCTGCGGAGACGCTCGGCACCAGCATGATCACGCCGACCATGGCCGCAATCGTGGCCACGCGCCGTGCCCAGTTGTTGAGCCGCAACAAACCCCAACCGATCAGCGCGCCGACTGCAGCAACCAGCAGGAACATGAACGGCCCGGCGAGTTCCAGGCCGTGAAGGAGCGGCGCTCCCAGTGTCATCGAGGCGGTGCCAGGCGACAGCAGCATGACTAAGCCGACGGCGCACAGGTAGGTAGCCGCCATCAAGAAGAGATTTGCAATCGCCGTGACGCCAGTCGGCCGCTCCATGATGCTCGATTCTCAGGCACATGGCGGGGAATGGCAACCGATCGGCGGCGGCCGAGCCCTGGATTGAAATGCCTTGTTCTTGATCTGTGTTGATCCGCGTGAATCAGCGGCGAAGAAATTTTCGTTTGTGGCACACTGAATTCATGCCCAACCTAACCCTCGGTGACTTCGAACTTTCCATTTTTTCTGACGGCACCTATCCCCTCGATGGGGGAACGTTTTTCGGCGTCGTGCCCAAGGTCATGTGGTCTAAGAAAGTTACGGCCGACGAAAAGAATTACATCCGGGCCGGGCTAAATTCGCTGCTCATCCGCACGGGCAAGAAAAATGTACTGATCGAAACCGGGATGGGCAATAAGCTTTCTGAGCGCATGATCAAGTTCTACGGGCAGCCGGCGCAATTGCTGGCGAATCTCGCGGCGGGCGGAGTTTTGCCGGAAGATATCGACATCGTCATCAACACGCATCTGCATTTCGACCACTGCGGCTGGAATACCGTGCTCGACAAAGATGGCAAGGCCGTCGCAGCTTTTCCGCGGGCGAAGTACTACGCGCCGGAGGGAGAATGGCAGTACGCGCGCCGGCCCAGCGAGCGCGATGCCATCAGCTACATCCCAGGCAATTACGATCCGCTGGTCGAGAGCGGCCAGATGACGCTGCTCAAAGGCGGCGAGGAAATCGTCCCCGGCATCTCGGTGAAAACCTTCCCCGGCCACACTGCACACTTGCAGGCCGTGATCGTGCAGAGCGGAGGACAGACCGCTTGCTACATCTCCGACCTGATGCCCACCACGGCGCACATCGATCTCACCTGGGGCATGGCCTTCGATCTCTACCCGCTGCAAACCATCGAGAGCAAGAAGCAGTACTACGTGAAGGCGATTCCGGAGAAGTGGCTGACGGTTTTTACCCACGACCCAAAGACGCCGTGGGCGTATGTGGGGAAGGATGAGGCGGGGAAGATGGTGGCGAGAGCACTCTAGACCGTTTCGCGGGCGAGGGCGCCCGCGCCACACAATCTTGCTTCGAAGAATTCCTCTACCCGGGTCAGAATCTCAGGGGCGCTTTTCGATTCGTAGATTGCCTTGCGCAGCGCCGCTCCGCCGGGGACGCCGTGAGTAAACCAGGAGGCGAACTGCTTCATCTTGCCGACGGCGTCGGGGAGTTCTTCTTCGATCAGCATCTGGAAGTAGGTGCGGATCATCTGGTAGCGGTCGGCTTCGCTGGGGTGGTCGTAGGACTGACCTTCAGGGGCTAAAGCCGCTCGCGAGGGTGGGGCGTCTTCGGCACGACTGAAGTCGTGCGCTTCCCGGCCCATCGGCGCGCAGTACTGCTGAATCTGCCTGAATATCCACGGATTTGACGGGGCGGTGCGGCCAATCATGACGGCGTCACAGCCGGTCTGCGTGACCATGGCGCAGGCATCTTCTGGGGTGCGGATGTCGCCATTGCCGATCACCGGGATGTTGACCGCATCTTTTACCGCAGCGATCCACTCCCAGCGGGCCTGGCCGCTGTAGCCCTGCTCGCGCGTGCGGGCATGCAACGCTACCGCAGCCAGCCCGCAGGATTCCGCCATGCGGGCCAGCTCCGCGCAGACGATCTCGTCGTCGTTCCATCCGGCACGGAACTTCACCGTAAACGGAATCTTCACTGCGGCCCGCACCGCCTCGAAAATCTTCCCAATCGCCGGCAGATCGCGCAGCAGCCCCGAGCCTCCGTTGCACTTCACGACTTTCTTGGCCGGACAACCCAGGTTCAGGTCCACGAGATCAAAGCCGAGGCCCTCGACCATGCGCGCCGCCTCAGCCATTACCCGCGGATCGCTGCCGAAAAGCTGAGCCGAAATCGGATGCTCGTCCTCGTAGAAATGGAGGTAGCGCTTGGCCTTTTGATCCTTCTTGCGGAGCACGCCGTCGGCCGAGGTGAACTCGGTCATGATGAGGCCGCAGCCGCCCAGGTTGCGGATAAAGCGGCGGAAGACGGTGTCGGTGACGCCCGCCATCGGGGCGAGCACGGTGGCGGGAGCTATCTCGACGCCGCCGATCCAGAGCTTCGCGGGAACTGGCTTCAGAGGCGCTGCCTGGCGGACAAGAGTGTCCGCCCCACACGAGGTATCCCAGACCTTCTTCACGGTTCTATTCTACTTGGCCTCGCAAAACGAAAGCCCCCGCCGCTTGGCGGGGGCTGAAATTGTAGGTGAATATCCGCGCAGTTCCGTGGCGAAAGTCTTACTTTTTCGCCGGCTCGGCCTTGGCGGCATCGCTCTTGGCGTACTTGCGGCGGAAGCGCTCCACGCGGCCGGCGGTATCCATCAGCTTCTGCTTGCCGGTGAAGAACGGGTGGCAGGCTGAGCAGATTTCCACGGCGATATCGCCCTTATGAGTTGACCGGGTAGTAAACGTATTGCCGCAGGCGCAATGCACGCGAACTTCGCTGTAAGCGGGATGAATGGCTGCTTTCATAGGGTTCCAACCTCAATTCGAGTCATTAGATTCTACCGGATTGGCGCAGGATTCAGCAATGGCGACCTATCTGCCGTCAGCAAACAAAATCCCTCCTGCGGCTGAAGGGAAGCTGGCCAATCGCTGGAGCCTTAGAACCGGAATTGATATGACACCTTCACGAAGAACTGCCGGCTGTCGTTGATAAAACCTTTCGAGGTGTAGAGCCCGGCCAAGCCTAACGGATCGGGCACCAGCCCATGATCCAGATTCTGCAGATCGCTGTTATAGCCGACATAAATCGCCGTTCCCGGGTGGATCAGGTAAGTGATCAGGAAGTCCGCATTAAACTGCTTTTCGGTAGGGAAGAACGTGTACGGAAACACCGCGTTCCCCCGGGTATTGGCCAGCAACGCGTTGTATTGCAGAATCACTCGCAGGGAAAGCTGTGGGGTGAATTGCCAGTTCCACTTGCTGCGGATGATGTGGTCGTTGAAGATGCCCTTGCCGATCGTGCCGGGCATACCTAACTGCTGAAGTTGGCTCACGGCGGAGAGATAATTGCTCTCGGTGGCGCGCAGCCTTTCAAACAGGTAGGTGTTCTCAATCTTCAGCGGCTTCACTGGACGAAGTGTCAGCATTCCGACAGCCGTATCCTGCCGCGCCACGAACGGGGCCACGCCTGCGGGAGGCACAAAATTTGCGCCATCTCCCCAGTAGTAGTTCGCTCCTACTGTCATTCTCGGAAAATAGCTGTTCTGGATCGAAGCTCCGCTCAGATGTTCGTGGTAGTCCTGGTTCTGTGTCAGTCCTGAAGCATCCTCGGGCCGCAGACGCTCCCTGAACTCCTCGTAGGGAACGAAAATGAACAAGGTTTGACCACGGCCCTCGAGCGCCAAGTAAGGTTGGTAGTAGGTGTCCAACCGCAGTCCGGTGTGGTCGAAAACGTAGCGTTGATTCAGCGAGGGCCCCCAATCCACGACCCAGCTTTTCTTCGGACGGAAGCGGTAGTCCACGGTTTGGTAAAGCCCGCGCGTATCGACCCGGTTCACAAATCCCGGCACGGTCACAAATCCGGAGCTCACATCCGCGTAGACGCCGTCGTAGCTGAAATGCAGGCCGCTGCGTTGCAGTTCGAGTTTGTCCGCCGGACCAGCGTAGTAGTCGTGATTCCCAGCACGGCTCAGATTCCCCGAACTGAACGGGTAAAGGCTCGCCTCGCAGGTGTCGAACAAGCTGATTGAGGGATTCAAGCCCAACAGATGGCTGGAGCTTGCCACGGCCTGCCCATCGAGGGTCCAGTTGGATCCGAACTTCAGCCTTGTGTCTACTCCGCCAACGCGGTTAAACTCGCCCGTCTGCGGGCATTCCCAGTCCGTATACAGCGCTCCCACGCTGGACTGCTTAGAGATATCCCGGCTGACCCGGGCGATGGTGAAATAAGATCGCTCCTTAAAGAGGGACGCATTGTTGGGCACGCCGAGCCCGGGACTCCGATCATCGGCTGCCATCAGGCCCACGGAGTAGGGTCCCTCCTTTCCCGTGAGCCGGATTCCCGCCGACGGATCCTCAATGTTGCGGGTGAAGAACAAATCGATGGGCGTGCGAAAGTAGTCTTCGTTCTCCAAAAAGAATGGGCGCTTCTCGGGAAAGTAAACTTGGAAGCGCTGGTTCACTGTAATCTGCGGATCTTCGGACTCCACCTGGCTGAAGTCCGGATTGGCCGTCATATCCACCACGAAGTGATCGTGAAGCACGAACTTCGCATCCAAGCCGGGTTGCCCTTGCGCCGTCGCCTGTTGGAAAAACGGGGTACCCGAGTTGTTCAGCGTATCGAGCGCCCGGAAGCCGCGCATCACACCGTAGGGAATCAGTTCGACACTGCGGCCGGGCGAAATCCCCTCCAGCCCGTAGAGCGTCGCTGCCTGTCCGAGACGCCCTTCCATTTTGTAGGAAATGTGAGGCCAGAAGGAATCTTCGTTCTTGCGAACAATGCCGCGATACAAAATGATTCCCCAATCCTGCTGCCTGGTGGCGGGAAAACGCAGGCTCTTGAAAGGAATGGCAATCCAGACGACGAAACCACGATTCGTTACCTTGCCGCGCGAATCCCATACGGTGTCGAACGAGGTATCGAAGTGCCCGCTGGTCTCCTCTTCGCGCGAGGCCTCGGTCCAGATCGCGTCCCATTGCACACCCAACGGGGTGGTCTGGAAAGCGTAAGCACGGCGGCGGTCGTGAAAGGTGTCGAGCATCACCTCGACTTCATCATCGTCGTAGATGTCTTCGCGCCGTGACATCCGCGCCCGCACTTTCTTCGGATCATCGAAACACACGAAGACCGCATAGAAGTTCTTTTGGTCATAGCCGAGGTAGGCTTCCGTCTCCTCCGAAACTTTTTCTCCATCGTGGGGATTGCGTTGGGCAAAACCGGTCACCCTGGCCATTTGCAGGGCCACTTCGCCCTCGGGCTTCATGCTGAGGAAATCTTCGAGAGCCGGGGCTCGCGTCAGGCGCGGAATGGTCAATGCGGGCGGCGCCAGCCCGGCTTTCTCCTCGGAAGGCTTCTGCTGGGAGGATGGTAAGGCGAGGGCACAAATCGGCGCCGGCAGCAACATTGCCGCAAGCAGGAAAAGTTTCACAAACCGATTGCGTGGAAAGCCCCAACCTCGACCCGCACTCAAAGCGCCCTCACAACTCCTCTCGCTCAACGAGGAATCAAGCAAGATACACCATCCCCCGCTGTCTCATCACAGGAAAAGGATGTTGGCAGGTTTGCCGAACAATCGCCGGGTGAGGCTTAGCGCTGGAGCAGATGGAAAGTCCTGGCTGACGTCGAATAAAGTTAGAACAACGAACTTTGGCGTCGATTCGGACTAATGCCGAAATGTTCGTACGCCAACTGCGTGGCGACCCGGCCCCGCGGAGTGCGATTCAGAAACCCGATCTGCATCAGGAACGGTTCGTAGATTTCTTCGATGGCGTCGGGTTCCTCGGCGAGAACAGCGGCCAGGGTGTTCACTCCGACCGGTCCGCCCTGGTATTTTTCGATGATCGTCAGCAGCAGCCGCCGGTCTACTTCGTCGAATCCGTACTGATCGACTTCCAGCATCTGCAGGGCTGCCTGCGCTGTCGGCTGATCGATCATGCCCGCTCCTCGCACTTGCGCGTAATCGCGGACGCGTCGCAGCAAACGGTTGGCAATGCGCGGAGTGCCGCGCGAACGGCTGGCGATTTCCGTTGCACCGGGTTTGTCGACGGACACTCCGAGTATCTCCGCAGAGCGCTCGACGATCACGCGCAAATCTTCTGGCGTGTAAAATTCGAGCCGCAGCACGATTCCGAAGCGTGAGCGCAACGGCCCGGAAATCAGCCCTGCCCGCGTCGTCGCGCCGATAAAGGTAAACGGTCTCACTTCCAGCGTGTGCGTGCGCGCCGAAGGCCCCTGTCCGATGATGATGTCAAGTTTGTAGTCTTCGAGCGCGGAATACAGCAACTCTTCCAGGACCGGTTGCAGGCGGTGGATTTCGTCGATGAACAAAACTTGCTTGTCCTGCAGGTTGGTGATGATGGCCGTCAGATCGCCCTTGATCTGCAGCAGGGGTGCAGCCGTCGGCTGGAAATGCACGCCCAACTCGTTGGCGATGATGTTGGCCAGCGTGGTCTTGCCCAGGCCTGGAGGACCATACAACAGCACGTGGTCCATGGCCTCGCCGCGCGAGCGCGCTGCCTCAATCGCCACTGCAAGATTCTCTTTTACTTTGGCCTGGCCGATGAATTCGCCCAGCCGCTGCGGCCGCAGCTTCAGCTCAAAGGAGGAATCATCCTCGACCGGCGCCGCCGACACCAGGCGCTCGCGGTTGTAATTCAGGTTGGGATTATTCTTCGCGGTAGCCACTCGCCGGATGTTATCACGCTTGTGTGGCGGTAGACGCCCGGCTGACCGTTTGTGCGGAGACTCGGTGGTCAGCGTCCTGGGATCGGAAAACTACTCTTCCTCTTCCTTGACCTCGCCGCGCGCCGCCTTGGCTTTCTCGATAATCTTTTCCTGCAGTTGCCCCGGCACCACGTCGTAGTGATGCATTTCCATGTTGAAGCTGCCCCGGCCCTGCGTCATTGAGGTCAGATCGGCGCCGTAGGTCAGCATCTCGGCCATGGGCACTTCGGCCTTGACGATGGTGTTGCCGCCCTTGTTGTCCATGCCCTGGATGCGTCCTCGGCGGCTGTTCAAATCGCCCATGATGGAGCCTGCGAACTCGTCCGGCACCGTGATCTCGGCCACCATGACGGGTTCCAGCAGCGTGGGCTTGGCCTGCTCCATCGCTTTTCTGAACGCGATGCGCCCTGCCATCTGGAACGACATGTCGTTTGAGTCCACGTCGTGATACGACCCGTCATACAAAATTACCCGGAAATCCACCACGGGAAAGCCAGCCAGGTACCCGCGTCCGGCCGCGTCCTTAATGCCTTTTTCGATCGCGGGGATATAATTCCGCGGGATCGCGCCGCCAAAAATGTCGTTCACAAACTCGAACTGCCCGCCGCGCGGCAGCGGTTCCATCTTGATCTTGCAGTCACCGTACTGACCGTGCCCGCCGGTCTGCTTCTTGTGCCGTCCCTGAACATCGGCTTTGCCGCGAATGGTCTCGCGGTACGGAACTTTCGGGGCTTTCAAAACCACTTCCGTGTGATAGCGCTTTTTCAGCTTCGCGACGATGACTTCGATGTGCTGTTGTCCGGTGCCTGCGATCAGAAACTCCTGCGTCTGGGCATCGCGGAAGAAGCGCAGCATCGCGTCTTCTTCCATGAGCTTGTGGATGCCCGGTCCGAGCTTGTCTTCATCGGCGCGGCTTTTCGGCTCGATGGCAAACGTGATGGCCGGCTCGGGCAGCTTCACTCGCGGATACTGAATGGGCGCTGACTTGTCGCCGAGCGTGTCGCCTGTCAGAGTATCTTTCAGTTTCGCGACCGCACCAATGTCCCCCGCATGCAGCTCGGGCACGGGGACGGCCGTTTTTCCCTGCATGCTCGAGATGTGCGAGAGCTTTTCCAAGGTGCCGCTGCGGAAGTTCTGCATTGTGGCTTCGTTCTTCACCACGCCGGAGAAGACTTTGAAGTACGAAATCCGTCCGGTGAATGGATCGGACACGGTTTTGAAGACGTACAGCGAAACGGGCTCGGCATCGGACTCATGCCTCTTGGGGACGTCGCCATTCCCGGAAGGCGCGGCCTCGCCCTGTACCCACTCATGCTCGGAAGGCGCGGGCGTGTAGTCGACGATAAAGTCCATCACCCGGTCCGCGCCGACGTTGCCCAGGCCTGAGCTGAAGATCACGGGGAAAATTCTATCTTCACGAATGGCGTTGTGCAGAGCCGGAATAAGATCCTCTTCGCCGAGTGTTCCGGCCTCGAAGAATTTCTCCATCAGCTTGTCGTCGCCCTCGGCCACCAGCTCCACCAGCCGCTCGTGCGCCGACTGCGCTTGCTCCTTCAGATTGGCAGGAATTTCGGCTTCTTTTCCCTTGCCGTTCCCGCCCAGTTCGTAGGTGTAAGCCTTCATCCGCACCAGATCGATCACGCCCGAAAGATTCTTCTCCGCGCCGATGGGCAGCTCGATGGGAATCACGTCGCGGCCAAATACTTTCTCCACCGACTCCAGCACGCGTTCGGCATTGGCGCGGTCGCGGTCCATGCGGTTCACCACAATCAGCCGGGGGGTTTTGTACTCCTCGCAGTAGTTCCAGACCCGCTGCGTAACCACTTCCACGCCAGCCACGCCATCGACGACCACGATGGCCGCGTCCACCACCGGCAGCACCATCTTGGCTTCGTGGACGAACATGTTGAAGCCGGGAGTATCCAGAAGGTTGATCTTCGTTTTGCCCCATTCCACCACCGCCGCGCCGGTCGAAATTGACATCTTGCGGGCAATTTCCTCTTCGTCGTAGTCGGTGGTAGACGAGCCATCGTCCACGCGTCCCAGTCGCGGCGTTGCCCCCGCCGTATAAAGCATGGCCGATACCAGCGAGGTCTTCCCAGCATGCCCGTGCCCCACCAGCGCTACATTACGGATGTTTTCCCCGGAATAGGTTTTCACGAATAGGCTCCTTGAGCAGGCGTCGGAAGGAAACGGCCAAGAGGATTAGGACAGGAACTCGGGTCCAGCCCGACGTATTCCGTCGACCCCACCTGCCAAAACCTAGGATGCTACCACGCGGGAAGCGGGCGCCTCAACTCACGAGGAGACGATGTCTGGACTCCCTGTCCATCTGCGGGAGTCGGTGGCCTGGAAGTCCTCTCCGGTGTATTCTTTCTGCGTCATGCTGGGAAACCGCACGAGCGAGCAGTGGGTTGCGCAATACGCCACCAGCCACCAGCACCCGGTGAACCGCGCCTGCCACACACTGGGTATTCCTCTGATTCTTCTGTCAGTAGCGCTTTTCCTGACCAGCATGTTCTCCCACCGCGTGTGGCCTTATGCGCTGGCTTTGTTTGTTGTCGGATGGATCTTCCAGTTCGTCGGTCATGCCTTTGAAGGCAAGCCGCCTGAGTTCTTCCACGACTGGCGCTTTTTGTTTGTAGGCGTCCGCTGGTGGTGGGCCAAGATCCACGGGCGGGCCTGAGTCACACACTTATCTCCTGCCACAGTGCCGAGCCAGATCTGGGAAATCCGTTTTCCGGGCCTGAGCGTACTTACACCCGAGTGGCAATTCCGCCACCTTCGATTCAGGAGATGAGGAAATGAAAAAACTGACGCCGTTTCTGTATTGCACCCTGGCGGCTTTTGCCGCGGTCGCGCCGTTTTACGTTGCACCGCCGCAGGCTTTCGCCCAGCAGCAAACCTCCCTTTATCACCGCCTGGGCGGATACGACGCCCTGGCCGCCGTCACCGACGACTTTGTCGGCCGTCTGGCTACCGACCCGCAGATCAAGCGCTTCTTTGCGGGACACAACCAAGAAGGGCTGACGCGAATTCGCCAGCACGTGATCGACTTCCTGTGCAACGCAACCGGCGGGCCCTGCGCCTACACCGGACAGGATATGAAGACCGCCCACACCGGCCTGGGCATCACGGACGACGATTGGAACCTTTCCGTGAAACACCTAGTCGAAACTCTCGACAAGTTCAAGGTCCCAGACAAGGAGAAGAACGAAGTCCTGGGCGCCATCTCGGGACTGAAGGGGGACATCGTCGGCCGGTAGATGGTCTTGTGTGGGGCGGGCGCCCTCGCCCGCCTCTCAGTTTGCCCAGTTATCGACTTCTGATCTAAGCTTGACCAGCGTTCCTGGGGTTCCGGATTCAAACAAACGCATGCATCGCCTGACGGCCAGACTGCTGCTGTTGTTCGCCTTCGTGGGAAACCTCGCCCCGATAGCGCTGGCGTCCAGTGCAACGCCGCCGCATGCCTGTTGCGTGCGCAAGGCAGTACATCATTGTCACGACTCCGAAACCGAACAGTTGGCCATTGGCAGCCGCAGTTGCTGCAACGGCGGTTGTTATCGCGCCCTGACCTCTGTGCGGTGGGCCCGCCTGCGCCGTGGATCCACCAACGCGTTCGCCCCGGACTACCACGATCCTCTTGCTCGGCTGCATCCTGAGGCTCCCACGACGGAGCTCGGCCGTTTCCTTCCGTCTCGCGCACCGCCAAAATCTTCCATCGCCTGACATAAAACTTGCCCGCACTCGGTCTGTCTCGGGACGGGTCATGCACGTGTTTCCGACGGATTTACCTGGGTTCACCGAGATCCCTTCGGCTTCGGCCTTCAGGTCCGGGAGATTTCTATGCGCTTCATTCGTTTCGCGCTGCTTGCGCCGTTCCTGGCGCTACCCGTGGCGATGTTCGCCACGATCTTTGGCTCGGTGCGCGGAATCGTCCACGATCCCCAGCATCGACCCGTGGAAAACGCCATGGTGATGCTGCGCTCCAAGAACTCGGACTGGGCCACAACCGCCAATACCGACGCGGCTGGCCAGTTTACTTTCAATGCTGTTGCTCTCGGTGAGTACACGGTGACGGTCGCCGCCCCGGGCTTCAATCAGGCTGAGCAGGGAGTGGTGGTGAATTCCGGGTCACAGCCGGTCTTGCATTTTCCGCTAAGCGTAACCACGACGAGAGAAACCGTGACCGTCTCCGGCGCACCGGAAGCCGCGCCCACGGACTCCGCCACTCCTACAACCCTGGTGAGCCGCGTTGACGTGGAACGCACTCCCGGCGCCGACCGCACCAACAGCCTCGCCATGATCACCGACTATGTGCCGGGAGCTTATGTCACCCACGACCAGCTCCATATTCGCGGCGGCCATCAGACCAGCTGGCTGGTGGATGGGGTTCCCGTGCCCAACACCAACATCGCCTCCAACCTCGGCCCGCAGTTTGATCCCAAGGACGTCGACTATCTGGAGGCGGATCGCGGCAGCTATGGGGCCGCACTCGGCGACCGCACCTATGGGGTCTTCAACGTGGTTCCCCGTACCGGCTTCGAACGCAACAACGAGGCCGAACTCGTTCTCGGCGCGGGCAATTTCTACCAGACCAACGACGCCCTCAGCTTCGGCAGCCACACCCAGCGCTTCGCCTATTATGTGAGCGTGAATGGCAACCGCAGCGATCTCGGCATCCAGACGCCTGTGCCGCAGGTCGTTCACGACGCCGCCAATGGCTACGGCGGTTTCAGCTCGCTGATCTTCAATGTTGATCCGTCCAACCAACTGCGCCTGGTGATTTCTCTGCGCAAGGACTACTACCAGATTCCCTACGATCCTTTCCCGAGTGACATCGAGAACAATCTGGTAAATGGCAAGCTGACTGGACAATACCCCAGCCTGGATCTTCGCGATGGGGACCACGAATCCGACGCCATCGTGAATTTCTCCTGGGTGCACACGTTCAATTCCAAACTGCTGCTGACGGTCTCACCGTTCTTTCACCGCAACGCCGCTGATTACGCCAGCTCGCCCAACGACTTTCCTGTCGCTACCACCCAGGACCGCACCTCGAGTTACGGTGGCGGGCAAGTAAACTTCAGCGCTAACACGGCAAAGAATAATCTGCAGGTCGGCTTGTACGGCTTCTACCAGCGCGACGACGAGCTTTTCGGCGCCGTGTTCAACGACGGCAGCGGCAATCCGTTTACCGACGCCGAGCATCTTTCCGGCAGCCTGTCGGCCTTCTTTATTGATGACAAATTCAAGCCTGTGTCCTGGCTTACGCTTTCCGCGGGCGTGCGTCCTACTCACTTTTCGGGCGGGGTTTCGGAGAACACAATCAGCCCACGCTTCGGCGTGGCACTCAATGTCCCGAGGCTCAACTGGACCTTCCGCGCCTTCTACGGGCACTATTATCAGGCGCCGCCGCTGATCACGGCTTCTGGTCCGCTAGTCCAATTTGCCAACGCAAACAATCTGGGATTCATTCCGCTCCACGGGGAGCGCGACGAAGAACATCAGTTCGGCGTGACCATCCCCTTAAGCGGATGGACCATCGACGCCGACACCTTCCGCACCACGGCCGCAAACTTCTTCGACCACAACAACATCGGCTTATCCAACCTTTTCTTCCCCATCACCATTCAGAACGCCATCATTCGCGGCTGGGAGGCCACGCTGCGGTCTCCCCGCATCGCGCACCGCGGCCAGATTCACCTTGCCTATTCCAACCAGGTTGCCTGGGCCGGAGGATTGATCAACGGCGGTCTCACTAATTTCTCAGTTTTGCCCTGGGGGCCGCTCGATCACGATCAGCGCAACACGCTGAACGTCGGAGGCGATATCAGCCTTCCCTGGCGCGCCTACGCTTCCACCAACGTCTACTACGGCTCCGGCTTCAGCAATGCTTTCCCGGGCCGGCCGTATCCGGGTAACTACCTGCCGCAACACACTACATTCGATCTGACGGTGGGCAAGAGCTTCGGCGAGCGTTTCTCGGCTTCTCTCAATGCGTTGAACGTCGCCAACCGACGCGTTGAGCTGGACAATAGCGTCACTTTCGGTGGCTTTCACTGGAATGATCCCAGGGAGATCTTCGTTGAGTTCCGCTATCGCTTCCATTACTGATGGGAGAGAATAGAAGAATTGAATATGTCCGGCCAATACAAAGCGATTCACACCGCCACGCTTCTGCTAAGCCTGTTGATGCTGTGCGCAGCCTGCAATCACGGGAAAACGCAGCCAGGCGCAGCCGGCGCGCAATCCGGCGCGAAGCGTTATCCCTTCAAGGGCAAGGTTGTCTCCATCGACAAGCAGACGGGCACAGCCAACATTGACAACGAACCCATCCCCGGATTCATGGACTCCATGGTCATGGGTTACGCCATCAAACCTGCCGCCGAACTGAATCAACTGCAGCCGGGGGATTCGATCGCTGCCGAGGTTGTCGTGCAGGGCGAGGACTACTGGCTTGAGAACGTCACCGTCACACAACATGGAAGCTCTCCCGCCCCAAAGCCCGCCGCGACTCTGCACATGCCTTCTCCCGGCGAGCTAGTTCCAGATTTCGCGCTCACCAACCAGGACGGCAAGCGCATTTCTCTTCGTCAGTTTCAGGGTGGCACGTTGCTGCTCACCTTCATTTACACCCGCTGTCCGTTTCCCGACTATTGTCCGCGCGTGAGCCACGAGTTCGCCGCCATCGACCGCCAGCTTCGGGCGGAGCCGGCCCGTTACGGCAAAACGCATTTGCTCAGCATCAGCTTCGATCCCGCGCATGACACGCTCAAGGTCCTGCGCGGATATGGCTTCTCGTGCGCCGGAAGTGGAGATCCCGCCCTTTTTTCCCGTTGGGAGTTTGCCGTGATTCCAGCCGCCGAATTGCCCCAGGTTGCCGATTATTTCGGGTTGATCTACAAAGAAGAAGGCGGGCTGATCACTCACTCTCTGAGCACAGCGGTAATTTCTCCGAATGGCAGGATTTTCAAGTGGTACCACGGCAGCGAGTGGCAGGCCGCCGATTTGCTGCAGGACGCCGCGGCTGCCGCGCACCCTGCCAGCTGACGAGAGAGAACGGAGCGCACATGAGATACGTTTTCATCGTACTCACGATTCTCGGGATCACGGTCTCCGCCCTCGCCCTGCGCGAGCACTTCCGCGAGGGTGACTCGCCTTGCAGCATCAACGATCACTGGGACTGCGGCATCGTCAATCACAGTCCTTACGCCATGCTGGGGCCTATTCCGGTGGCCGTGCTCGGTATAGTGGGATATATCGTAATGGGCGTGCTCGCCTGGCGGCGCTCCTGGCGGTTGCTTCTGGCCGCGGCGCTAGTTGGGCTGGGCTTCTCTCTGTACCTCGCGCACGTCGAAGCCAGCATTCTCGGCGTGTGGTGCATCTACTGCGTCATCTCGCTCGGAGATATCTCGCTTATCGCCTTGCTGGCGTTGGCGGCCACGGTTGGCTCGCTTCGCAAACCGTTGGTCGCTCCTAACCCTTGACCCAGTGTTCGCGTTCGTTTGCGGAACGGAGGGTGTTGACGCGCTAGCCGTTTTGCACTGCCGGCTGTTTCGGCCACGCAAAGAACACTCGCGCCGCCCAGCGCAACACCCTCCATCCTACCGCTGCGCCAACCACAATCGTGACCAGCCATAACAGCACGGCTGGAAGATAGAACACAACTGACATCATCGTCGCCGCATAACTCGCCACCGCGTCAAGACCGTCGCGCAGTGCCAGTTTCATCTGATACAGCGGACGCCAGTGCAAGCCGAACACCTGCGCCTCAGCCTCCGCCCGCAGCGAAACCGTGATTGCCACGGTTTCGATCTGTTTCGACAGCGCGTCGAACTCTGCCTGTTGCTGCTCGATCTGGCCTCGCACCTCGCTCAACTTCTCACTGACTTCGAGCGTGTCCTTCACCGTGTGTGCCTGCTTCAGAATCGCCAGATATTGCGCCTCTTCCGCGCGCAGGTTACGCAGGTTCGCGTCCTGATCGACGTACTGCCGAGTCACATCCTGGGCTTCGACTTTCTCGCTCTCCACGCGGAGCCCTAGCTTGCGAATTTCTTGCCGAGCCTCCTCAAACCGCGCGGCCGGCACGCGGACAGTCAGCGAACCGGTTGCATCCGGCCCGCCGCTGATCTCCGAACTCACCAAAAAACCGCCCATGCCTTCGGCAAGGGCACGGACCTTCTCGGCGGCTTCGCCAGGCTTTTGCACCACCAAGTCGATCAAGCTGGTGCGGACCATCTTGCGATCCATCGCCGAATCGAAGGAAGCCTTCCCCGCGGCCGGCTCCAGCGCAGTTGAGATTGACGCCAGCTCCGCCTGGTGGATTCTGGCCTGGTAGGACATCGCTTTGTCCTGCTCCACTACCGGCCTCTGCATCGCGTATTCGCGGGCTTGATATGCTGCCATGCGGCTGTGATTCAAGTTTGGGGTGCTAATCGCAACCACGATTAGGACCGCCGCAACCCCTGCCAATCCAATCAGCCAGCCTCTAACCGGTTTTCGCAGTAACGCCTCAGACGTGGACATGTTCCTCTCTCCAACAGGAGAACGGCGACTAACTCCGCGCTTGCACGGGGAAATTGACTAGCTCCACAATTCGCCCTAAGATGGCTCGACCCGCGTTCCCCTCAGGGTCGCGGGCTTGGGGACTGCTTCGTCCATGATTGGCCAGACCGTCTCTCACTACCGCATCCTCGAACTGCTTGGTGGCGGGGGGATGGGCGTGGTTTATAAGGCCGAAGACACTCTCCTCGGCCGTTTTGTCGCCTTGAAGTTTCTCCCCGACGATTCTTCCCAGGATCCCCAGGCTCTGGAACGCTTTCGCCGCGAAGCCCGCGCGGCTTCTTCTCTGAACCATCCCAACATCTGCACCATCCACGAGATTGGCCAGCACGAGGGCCATCTGTTCATCGTGATGGAATGCCTCAGCGGGCAGACTCTGAAGCACCTGATTCAAGGCAGGCCGATGGAACTTGATCGCCTGCTGACGCTGGGGATCGAAGTTGCCGATGCCCTCGACGCCGCCCATAGCAAGGGAATCGTCCACCGCGACATCAAGCCCGCCAACATCTTCGTCACCGACCGGGGCAACGCCAAGATTCTCGATTTCGGACTGGCCAAAATCTCCCGCGCTGCCAGAGCAACCAGCGGCGACTCGCAAACCATGGCCGACGCTACCAGCCTGGATCTGACCAGCCCCGGAACCGCAGTGGGCACCGTAGCCTACATGTCGCCGGAACAGCTGCGCGGCAAGGAACTCGACGGACGCACCGACCTGTTCTCCTTCGGCGTCGTGCTGTACGAAATGGCGACCGGCGTCCTCCCCTTCCGCGGAGAGACCTCTGCCGTCATCACCGAAGCCATTCTGAACCGGCAACCGACTTCTGCCACGCGGCTGGTTCCAGAGCTTCCTCCCAAGCTCGAGGAAATCATCAGCAAGTCTCTGGAAAAAGACCGCGACATGCGGTGTCAGACGGCGGCCGAACTGCGTGCCGATTTGAGGCGCCTTAAACGGACTATCGATTCCTCCCGGACTTCTGTCGTCTCAGAGGCAGCCCCCTCCGCGTCTTCCGCGACTGTGGTCACTTCTACGCCCGGTCCAACTGCAGGCAAGAAGTCTCCGGCAGCGTTGATTTTCGCGTTCGGCTTGCTTCTGGCCGCCGGCGCCGGCCTATACGGGGGCAAATTGTTTTTCGCCTCCGCTCCGTTGGAGCCTCCCCTCTACCGTCAGCTCACCTTCCGCCGCGGCAGCATCCGCTCTGCGCGCTTTGCCCCGGACGGCCAAACCATCCTGTACAGCGCCGCCTGGCAGGGCAATCCAGTCGATGTATTCACTGCGCGTCCGGAAGCCCCTGAGTCGCGCTCCATGGGCCTCAGCCGCACCCAGCTCATGTCAATTTCTCCCAGCTCCGAAATGGCGGTATTGCTGAACAGCAAGGCCATCGGGGCCTGGGTGAGCATGGGCACGCTGGCGCGCGCGCCGCTCTCCGGCGGCGCTCCGCGCGAAATGCTCGAGCAGGTGCAGTGGGCCGA